>Ga0210040_10005323_pt1 | contig 16449 bp, 17 predicted proteins | sample CryGeyCG12114_NA_FD_185462 | JGI IMG/M metagenome (GOLD analysis project Ga0210040, IMG submission 185462) | Groundwater microbial communities from aquifer - Crystal Geyser CG19_WC_8/21/14_NA (SPAdes) (version 2) | ecosystem: Environmental > Aquatic > Deep subsurface > Groundwater | place: USA... | reverse complement strand
CCGCCGGGTTGTGGGCCACGGTGGTGGTGAGCGGCGGGCGCCGGGGGCTGTCGGTCGAGCTCGCGCCCGCCGACCTCGTACGGCTGACCGGCGCCGTGGTCGCGGACGTCTCGCGGTGAGCAGCGAGCGGGGGGCGGTCGAGGCGGTGCTGTTCGACTGGGGCGGCACGCTGTCGGTGCACGCCGACGTCGACCTGCTCGACATGTGGCGGGCGGCGGCGGGCGTCCTCGCGCCGGACGACCCCGAGCCGGTCGCCGCGCAGCTGCTGGCCGCCGAGCTGCGGTGGTGGCGCGAGTCGGTGGGGGTGGGGGACCGCAGCGGCACGACCGAGCAGCTCGTGCGCTCGGTCGCCCGCGAGACGCACCTCGACGTGGTCGGCGCGCTGCGGGCCTACCACGACGCGTGGGAGCTCACCGTCGAGCACGACCCGGCGGCGGTGCCGGTGCTGACCGCCCTGCGCGAACGCGGGCTGCGGACCGGCCTGCTCTCCAACACGCACTGGCCGCGCGAGCTGCACGAGCGGTGGCTGGCCGACGCGGGGCTGCTCGACCTGCTCGACGTCCGGCTCTACACGAGCGGGATGACCCACATGAAGCCGCACGCGCAGGCGTTCCGGGCGCTGCTCGACGCGGTCGGCGTCGAGGCGGAGCGGGCGGTCTTCGTCGGCGACCGGCTGCGCGACGACGTGTCGGGTGCCCAGGCCCTCGGCATGCGGACCGTCCACCTCGTCGGCCGGCCGGTCGAGGGCTGGGACGTCGTCCCGGACGCCGAGCTGGTGACGCTCGACGGGCTGGTCGAGCTGGTCGACGGCTGGCGCGCGCCGTAGGCCGGCACTGCGCCGGCGTGGCTGCAGGTCGGCGCAGCTGCCGTGGACCGCGGCCTCACCCCGTGCCGGGCAGCGCCACCGTCACCGGACCCGTGCCGGTCAGCTCCCGCCACGTCGCGGCCCGCACGGCCGTCTCCTGCAGCCCGCTCACGCCGAGACGGCGCAGCTGCGTGTCGTCGGTGCCCCCGACGAGGTCGCGCCAGCGCAGGCCCATGCCCTCCTCCAGCTGCACGGCGAGGGCGAGCGCCTCCGTCGCGTCGGCGACGGCCACGTCGTACGCCGGCAGGCCCGGCTCCGGTTCGGCGCCGCGCGCCCGCAGCTGCGCCGCGAGGCCGTCGCGCCGGGCTCGGTGGACGTCGAACGCCGCGAGCGCGACGCGGCGGGTCGGCTCGTCGAGGCGGGCGCCGAGCACGCCGTAGCCGTACACGGCGGCGTGCGCGGCCTCCAGCAGCCCGGCGAGCAGGTCGACCTCGCTCACGTCAGCGCCACCGGGTGGCTCAGCTCGCTGGCCGACAGCGACGCCAGCACCGGTGCGAGCGCGCGGGAGGCGGTGAGGCAGTCCGCGGCATGGGCGTTCCCGGCGGCGCGCTCGGCGTCGACCAGCCGGGCGAGCGCGGTCGCGTCGTCCGCGGGCGGCGGCACCGCGGGCGGGACGGCGGCGGTCGGGGACGGGCTCGGCGAGGCGGACGCCGGCGGCCCGAGCAGCGCCCCGAGGTGCTCGGCGTGCTGCCCGCGGACGGGTACGAGCCGGGGGGCCAGGCCCGGCCGCGCGGCGAGCACGGCGTCGTAGTCCCGCAGCAGCGCTCGCTCGCGCTCGGCCGCCGCGCGACGCAGGGCGTCGTCGGGGTCGACCGGTGCGGGCCGCGGTGCGGGCCCGTCCGCCGTGCACGCGGTGGCGAGCAGCAGCGCCGGGCCCGCCAGCACCGCCCGGCGCGTGGGGCCGGGGGAGCTGCTCACCCCCTCGAACCTACTGGCCCTCGCGACTAGGCTGGGCGGTCGCCGTCCCACCCACAACTGCAGATCGGCAGGTCGAACCCGTGACCGCGACCTCCCGCGTCCTCGCCGTGCTGGAGCCGGTCGTCTCGGACGCCGGCTACGACCTCGAGGACCTCACCGTGTCCGCCGCCGGCCGGCGCAGCGTCGTCCGGCTGCTCGTCGACAAGGACGGCGGCATCACCCTCGACGACGTCGCCGACGTCAGCCGGCTCGTCTCCGACGCGCTCGACGCCGCCGACGAGCAGGACCCGACCCTGCTCGGGACGTCGTACGTCCTGGAGGTGTCCTCGCCGGGCGTCGACCGGCCGCTGACCGAGCCGCGGCACTGGCGGCGCAACGTCGGGCGCCTGGTCCGGGCGTCGCTGCGCGACGGTTCCACGGCGCAGGGCCGCGTCACCGCGGCCGACGACGCCGGCCTGACGTTGGACGAGGAGCGCGTGCTGCCCTGGGCCGAGCTCGCCCGCGGGTCCGTCCAGGTCGAGTTCAACCGCAAGGACCCCGCCGACGGGACCGCCGAGGACACCGACGAGGAGGACGACGACGCGTGAAGATCGACATGACGGTCCTGCGCGGCCTGGAGCGCGAGAAGGAGATCTCCTTCGACCTGGTCGTCGGCGCCATCGAGACCGCGCTGCTCACCGCCTACCGGCACACCGAGGGGGCGCAGCCGCACGCCCGCGTCGACCTCGACCGGAAGACGGGCGAGGTCGCCGTCCTGGCGCAGGAGCTCGGCGAGGACGGCGGCGTCCTGCGCGAGTACGACGACACTCCCGAGGGCTTCGGCCGGATCGCGGCCACCACCGCCAAGCAGGTCATCCTGCAGCGGCTGCGCGAGGCGGAGAGCGCGCTGTCCTACGGCGAGTACGCCGGCCGCGAGGGCGACATCGTCTCCGGCACGGTGCAGCAGGCGCCGCAGCGCCCCGGCGCTCCGCCGAACCGCAACGTGCACGTCCTGATGGGGTCCGGGGACAGCGCGCTCGAGGCCGTCCTGCCCGCCACCGAGCAGGTGCCGGGCGAGGTGTACGCCCACGGCACGCGGCTCAAGTGCCGGGTCGTGTCGGTCGGCCGCGGTCAGCGCAGCGCCACCGTCACGGTGTCGCGCACCCACCCCGACCTCGTCCGCGGGCTGTTCGCGCTCGAGGTGCCCGAGATCGCCGACGGCTCCGTCGTCATCGCGGCGATCGCGCGGGAGGCCGGCCACCGGTCGAAGATCGCCGTGCGGTCGACCGTGCAGGGGCTCAACGCCAAGGGCGCGTGCATCGGACCGGTGGGCTCGCGGGTCCGGGCCGTCACGACCGAGCTCCACGGCGAGAAGATCGACATCGTCGACTGGGTCGACGATCCCGCCCGCTTCGTGGCGAGCGCGCTGTCGCCGGCCCGCGTCTCCTCCGTGACGGTGGTCGACGCGGTGCAGCGGGCGGCACGGGTCGTCGTGCCCGACTACCAGCTCTCGCTCGCCATCGGCAAGGAGGGCCAGAACGCCCGCCTGGCGGCTCGGCTGACGGGATGGCGGATCGACATCCACAGCGACGCCGAGTGAGCGGTCGGTGAGCAGACGGTGAGCGGTCGACGCGGAGGCGGACGACCGGCACCGCGGGGACCCGACGCGGTAGACTCGGAGGCGGACCGTCTCCCGGGTCCGGTCCGCACCTGTGTGGGCTGCCGGACCCGAGCGACCAAGTCCGCCCTGCTGCGCGTCGTCGCGGTCGGGGTCGATGCGGGGGACCAGCCCCCGCGGCTGACCCCCGACCCCGCCGGACGCCTGCCGGGCCGGGGCGCCTCGGTGCACCCCGACCCGCGGTGCGTCGAGCTCGCCGACAAGCGCCGGGCGTTCCCCCGGGCCCTGCGCCTGCCTGGACCGCTCGACGTCGCACCCGTTCGCGAGCACGTCGCAGGGCCCGCCCAGCACGACCGGCCGACCGGCCCGACCCACCCGTCCACACCGACCTCACCAGAGCGGACCTCCTCGATGAGCACTCGATGAGCCACCACCGATGAGCACGTCCATGCAGTAGCACCCAGGCGCGGGATCTCCCCCGGGCCTTCCCCTTTCGAAGGAGCGTTGTGCCCGGAAAAGCCCGCGTCCACGAGCTCGCCAAAGAGCTCGGCATGGACAGCAAGGCCGTCCTGTCGTGGTTGAAGGACAACGGCGAGTTCGTCAAGTCCGCCTCCTCGACCGTCGAAGCCCCCGTCGCCCGCAAGATGCGCGAGGCGTTCCCCGCCGCCCCGGCCGCGGGCCCCGCGACCGCGGCGCCCGCCGCGCCCGCCGCGCGTCCGACCCCGGCCGCGCCGCGTCCGGCTGCCCCCGCAGCGGCTCCCGCCGCACCCGCGGCGCCTGCCCGTCCGCAGGCCCCGGCGTCGCCCGCCGGTCTGCCCCGCCGTCCCGGCGCCCCGCTGCCCGGTCCGGCCCGGCCGGCCGCGCCTGCCGCGCCGCTGGCCCCCGCCGCCTCCGCTGCACCGGCCGCACCGGCTGCACCGCCGCGCCCGGGCCCCGGCTCGCTGCCGCCCCGACCCGGACCGGCTCCCGGCCCGCGGCCCGGCAACAACCCCTTCAGCAGCCCGGCTGACGGCACCCCCGGCATGCCCCCGCGCCCGCCGGCCGCCCGGCCCGGACCGACGACGCCCGGCATGCCGCCGCGTCCCGGAGCGCCCTCGCCGGCCAACATGCCCCGCCCGGGTGCGACTCCCGGCATGCCGCCGCGTCCTGCAGCCGCGCGTCCCGGGTCGACCGGACCGCGTCCCGGTCCCGGCATGTTCCCGCCCCGTCCGGGTCCCGGCGCCGGACCGCGCCCCGGTCCCGGCATGTTCCCGCCCCGCAGCCCGGGCGCCCGTCCGGGCATGCCCGGCGCCCGCCCCGGCGGCGGCCCCGGTGGCCCCGGCGGTGCCGGTCGTCCCGGTGGCCCCGGTGGCGGCGCGGGTGGCGGCTTCGCCGGTCGCCCCGGCGGCGGTGGCTTCGGCGGCCGTCCCGGTGGACCGCGTGGTGGCGCCGGCAAGAGCGCCACGCCCGGCGCCTTCGGCCGCTCGAGCGGTCGTCCGGTCCGCGGCAAGAAGAGCAAGAAGCAGCGGCGTCAGGAGTTCGACAACCTCGCCGCGCCGACGATGGGCGGCGGTGTCGCCCGGGGCAACGGCGAGTCCGTGCGGCTGCCGCGCGGCGCGTCGCTCGCCGACTTCGCCGACCGCATCAACGCCAACCCCGGCTCGCTCGTGCAGGTCGTCTTCACCGAGCTCAGCGAGATGGTCACGGCGACCCAGTCGTGCACCGACGAGACGCTGCAGCTGCTCGGCGCCCACCTCGGCTACGACGTCCAGATCGTCACGCCGGAGGAGGAGGACGCGGCCCTGCTCGACCGCTTCGACCTCACCTTCGGGGCGGAGTACGGCGACGAGGCCCAGCTGGTCAGCCGCCCGCCGGTCGTGACGATCATGGGTCACGTCGACCACGGCAAGACGCTGCTGCTCGACTCGATCCGCTCGACCGACGTCGTCAAGGGCGAGGCCGGCGGCATCACCCAGCACATCGGCGCCTACCAGGTGCACCACCCCGTCGAGGGCGGTGTCCGCGAGGTCACCTTCGTCGACACCCCGGGCCACGAGGCGTTCACCGCCATGCGGGCCCGCGGTGCCAAGGTCACCGACATCGTCGTGCTGGTCGTCGCGGCCGACGACGGCGTCAAGCCGCAGACCATCGAGGCGCTCAACCACGCGCAGGCCGCCGAGGTCCCGATCGTGGTGGCCGTCAACAAGGTCGACAAGGAGGGCGCCGACCCGGCCAAGGTCCGCGGTCAGCTCACCGAGTACGGCCTGGTGGCCGAGGAGTACGGCGGCACGACGATGTTCGTCGACGTGTCGGCCAAGGCCCGCACCGGCCTCGACGACCTGCTCGACGCGATCCTGCTGACGACCGACGCCGAGCTCGAGCTGCTCGCCGACGCGACCGTCAACGCGCAGGGTGTCGCGATCGAGGCCCGGCTCGACAAGGGCCGCGGCGCGGTGGCGACCGTGCTCGTCCAGCGAGGCACGCTGCACGTCGGTGACTCGATCGTCGCCGGCGACGCCTTCGGCCGCGTCCGTGCCATGCTCAACGAGCGCGGCGAGAACGTCTCGGCGGCCAGCCCCGGCCAGCCGGTCCAGGTGCTCGGCTTCACGAGCGTCCCCGGCGCCGGCGACAACTTCCTCGTCGTCGACGAGGACCGCGTCGCCCGGCAGATCGCCGAGCAGCGGGCCGCGCGCGAGCGCAACGCCGCCCTCGCGCAGAGCCGTGGGCGCCCGACGCTCGAGTCGCTGTTCGACCGCCTCAAGGAGGGTGAGAACACCCAGCTCAACCTCATCCTCAAGGGCGACGTCTCCGGCTCCGTCGAGGCGGTCGAGGACGCGCTGCTCAAGATCGAGGTCGACCCCGAGGTCTCGCTGCGGATCATCCACCGCGGTGTCGGTGCGATCACCGAGAACGACGTGACGCTCGCGTCCGCGTCCGACGCGGTGATCCTCGGCTTCAACGTCCGGGCCGAGGGCAACGCCCGCGACCTGGCCGACCGCGAGCGCGTCGACGTCCGCTACTACTCGGTCATCTACGCCGCGATCGAGGACGTCGAGGCCGCCCTCAAGGGCATGCTCAAGCCCGAGTACGAAGAGGTCTCGCTCGGCACGGCGGAGGTCCGCGAGGTCTTCCGGGTGCCGAAGATCGGCAACATCGCGGGCTCGATCGTCCGGTCCGGGCTCATCCGCCGCAACACCAAGGCGCGCCTGCTGCGCGACGGCGTGGTCGTCAAGGGCGACCTCACCGTCGAGTCGCTCCGGCGCTTCAAGGACGACGCGACGGAGGTCCGCGAGGGGTACGAGTGCGGTGTCGGTCTGGGTCGCTTCAACGACATCAAGACCGGTGACGTCATCGAGACCTGGGAGATGCGCGAGATCCCTCGGACGTAGGTCTCGCCTGACCGCCTCCGACGGGTGGTGTCGCTCCGGACCTGGCGCTCGTTCCTCGCGCCTCTACGGTCCTTCCGCGACACCACCCGTCTGCGGCTCCTCGTGCTCGTCCCCCGTCCGTGTCCCGTTGGAGGCCTGAGGTGTTCACCGGTGCGTTGGCGCTGGACCTGCTGCTGGGGGACGTGCACTCCCTCAAGCAGAAGCGGTCGGTCGTCCGGCCGATCGTGGCCGAGCTGCGCCGCAAGCACTCGGTGAGCGCCGCGGAGGCGGGGCACCTCGACCTGCACCGGCGGGCGCTGGTCGGCGTGGCCGTGGTGGCCCCGGACGCCGCCCACGTGCGCGAGGTGCTCGAGGCGTGCGAGAGGCTCGTCGCAGCACGTCCCGAGGTGGAGGTGCTGTCGGCCTCCACGCAGCTGTTCAGCTCCACCGATGACCCCGAGGAGGACGAATGGTCGACGTCGCACGGGCCCGCAAGCTCGCGGTCCGCATCCGCGAGGTCGTGTCCATGACGCTCGAGACGCAGGTCAAGGACCCGCGGCTCGGCATGGTCACGATCACCGACGCCAAGGTGACCCCCGACCTGCGCGAGGCCACGCTCTACTACACCGTCTACGGCAGCGACGAGGAGCGGCACAGCAGCGCCCTGGCGCTCGAGTCGGCCAAGGGCGTGCTGCGCAAGACGGTCGGGCAGCAGACCGGGGTCCGCTACACGCCGTCGCTGCAGTTCATCGCCGACGTCGTCCCCGAGACGGCCGGCCGCATCGACGAGCTGCTCGCCCGGGCCCGGGCCGCCGACGCGCAGGTGCACGCCATCGCCGAGAGCGCCACGCCCGCGGGGGACGCCGAGCCCTACCGCGCCCCTCGACCGGCCGACGCCGCGTTCGACGACGAGGACGGGTGAGCGCCTCACCGGCGCAGTGGGACGAGGTCGTCCGGCTCCTCGGCGGCGCCCCCCGGGTCGCCCTGGCCTGCCACGTCGGTCCCGACGGCGACGCCCTCGGGTCGATGCTCGCCCTCGGGCTCGTGCTGCGCGACCTGGGCAAGGACGTCGTGGCGTCCTGGGGCGGCGAGCCGTTCGAGGTGCCGGCGACGTACGCCTTCCTGCCCGGGCTCGACCTGCTCGTGCCGCCGGCGGACTTCCCGGCCGCGCCGGAGCTGTTCGTCACGCTCGACTCCGGCAGCACCGACCGGCTCGGCACGCTCGCCGACCGCGTCGACGCCGCGACCTGCTGCGTGGTGGTCGACCACCACGCGAGCAACACCCGCTTCGGCGGGCCGAACCTCGTCGACGAGAGCGCCGCCGCCACCGCCGTCCTCGTCGCGGAGCTGGTCGACCGGCTGGGCGCACCGCTGACCCACGACGTCGCCGTCGACCTCTACACCGGCCTGGTCACCGACACCGGCTCCTTCAAGTACCTCGCGACGACGCCGGCCGTGCACGAGCTGGCCGCGCGCCTGCTGGCGACCGGCATCCGGCACGACCAGATCAGCCGGGCGATCTACGACGACGCACCGTTCGGCTACGTGCAGCTGCTCGGCAGGGCGTGCGCCGGCGCAGCGCTGGACCCGGGCGCCGTCAACGGGCTGGGGCTGGTGTCCTGCGTGGTGCCGGCCGAGGACCTGACGCGCAGCGGCCTGGGCCTGGCCGACGTCGAGGGCGTCATCGACGTGCTGCGGGTCGCGCAGGAGGCCGAGATCGCGGTGGTGCTCAAGGGCGACCCGGTCGAGGGCGGGTTCAAGGTGTCGGCGCGGTCGAAGGGCGCCGTCGACGTCGGCGCGGTCTGCACCGCCCTGGGCGGCGGCGGCCACCGCTTCGCGGCGGGCTTCACCTCCTGGGACGACGGTCCGTCGACCCTCGAGCGGCTGCGCAAGGAGCTCGACGCCGCCCCGCACCTGCCGGCGTGACGGCCCCCGACGGGCTGCTCGTCGTCGACAAGCCGGCCGGCTGGACCTCCCACGACGTCGTCGGCCGCTGCCGCCGCCTGGCCGCCACCCGCAAGGTCGGGCACGCCGGCACGCTCGACCCGATGGCCACCGGCGTGCTCGTGCTCGGCGTCGGGCGTGCCACCCGGCTGCTCGGCCACCTCGCGCTGACCGACAAGGCCTACGACGCGACCGTGCGGCTGGGCGTCACGACGGTCACCGACGACGCCGAGGGCGAGGTCCTGACCGCTCAGGACGCCTCGGCGGTCACCGACGAGGCGGTGCGGTCGGGCCTCGCGGCGCTGACCGGGGCGATCTCGCAGGTGCCGTCGGCCGTGTCGGCGGTCAAGGTCGACGGGGTCCGGTCGTACGCCCGCGTGCGCGCCGGCGAGCAGGTCGAGCTCGCCGCGCGGTCGGTCGTCGTGTCGCGCTTGGACCTGCGAGCCCGACGGGGTGACGAGCTCGACGTGTCGGTGGAGTGCATGTCCGGCACCTACGTCCGTGCGCTGGCCCGCGACCTCGGCGCGGCGCTCGGCGTCGGTGCCCACCTGACGGCGCTGCGGCGCACGCGCGTCGGGCCGTTCCACCTCTCGCAGGCGCGCACGCTCGAGCAGTCCGAGCAGCAGCTCGGCCTCCTGCCGCTGGACGCCGCCGTGGCGGCGTCGTTCGACCGCCGCGAGCTCGACGCCGACGAGGCGGTCGCGCTGTCCTACGGCAAGCGGCTCGCGCCGACCGGTGCCGCCGGGACCGTCGGGGCGTTCGCGCCGGACGGCCGGTGCATCGCGCTGCTCGAGGACCGCGACGGCGCCGCCCGCCCGGTCGTCGTCTTCGCCCCGGCCTGACCTGCCCCGGCGACGTCCCACCCCCGCGCGCCTCGTCCGCCGGTGCCGCACCCTGACCGGCCCGCGGACGTCGGTGGGGGCGGACGAGGCGGCAGCCCGGCACCCGGCCGGGGCCCTGGAGCCCGGGACGGCTGGGAGACGCGCCGTGGCAGGGTGGGTGCGTGCAGCGCTGGAGGGGTGTCGAGGCCACGCCGTCGGGGTGGGGCCGGTGCGTGGTGACGATCGGGGTCTTCGACGGCGTCCACCGCGGCCACCAGCGGATCATCGGCCGGGCGGTCGAGAGGGCCCGCGAGCTGGGTGTGCCGAGCGTGGTCGTCACCTTCGACCCGCACCCGATCGAGGTGCTGCGGCCCGGCTCCCACCCGCCGATGCTCACCGGCCCGCGCCAGAAGGCCGACCTGCTGGAGGCGCTCGGCGTCGACGTCATGTGCGTGCTGCCGTTCTCGCAGGCGTTCAGCCGGCAGAGCGCCGAGGACTTCGTGCACGACGTGCTCGTCCAGCGGCTGCACGTCAGCGCCGTCGTGGTGGGGGACAACTTCCGCTACGGCCACAAGGGCAGCGGCGACGTCGCCGCGCTCACCGCCGACGGCCGCCGCTTCGGCTTCACCGTCGAGGGCGCGCCGCTGCAGGGCAGCGCCGACACGACGTGGTCCTCGACCTACGTCCGGTCGTGCGTCGACGCCGGCGACATGGGCGCGGCGGCCGCGGCGCTGGGGCGCGACCACCGCGTCGACGGCGTGGTGGTGCGCGGCGACCAGCGCGGCCGCACGATCGGCTACCCGACGGCCAACCTGCAGCCGCTGCCGTGGAGCGCCGTGCCCGCCGACGGGATCTACGCCGGTCGTCTCGTCCGCGCGGGCGGCGAGCGGCTCCCGGTGGCGACGAGCATCGGCACCAACCCGACCTTCGCCGGCCGCGAGCGGCGCGTCGAGGCGTACGTGATCGACGCCCCGGCCGGGCTGGACCTCTACGGCGAGCACGTCGGCCTGACGTTCACCGCCCGCCTGCGCGACACGCTGCGCTTCGACGGGGTGGAGCCGCTGGTGGCCCAGATGGAGCAGGACGTCGCCCGGGCCCGCGCGCTGCTCGGCGGACACCCGGACGGGTGAGCCAGCGCCTGGCTGCGACGACGAAGAGTGATCCGGACGGGCCCACGGACGGGCCCGCCGGACCCGCTCGGGAGCAGCCGTGGCACGCATCCTCGTCGTCGACGACGACCCCTCGGTCGGCGCGCTCGTGCGCACCGTGCTCGAGTGCGAGGGCCACGTCGTGCAGGTCGTGGCCGACGGGTACGCCGCCCTGCGCGCGGTCGCGGCCGAGCGCCCGGACTGCGTCGTGCTCGACGTCGTCATGCCCGGCATGGGCGGCCACGAGGTGCTCGCCCGCCTGCGGGCGAGCACCGGCGGGCTCGAGCTGCCGGTCGTCATGCTGACCGCGGCCGCCGACGACGCCAACGCCTGGCGGGCGTGGAGCGGTGGTGCGGACTACCTGCTCGGCAAGCCGTTCGACGTCGACGAGCTGCTGAGGCACGTCGACGGCCTGCTCGTCCCGGCGCGCTGACGGGGCGCGCTGCTAGGCTCGACCTCACGTCGGCCCTGCCGGCGGTGTGCCTGTCTGCCCAGGTGTCGAAGACCCGGGGCGCACACCTCGCGTACCGGAGGAGCTCACTGTGGCACTCACCACGGAGCAGAAGAAGACGATCATGGCGGACTACGCCACGGTCGAGGGTGACACCGGTTCGCCGGAGGTCCAGGTGGCGATGCTCAGCAAGCGCATCGCCGACCTCACCGAGCACCTCAAGCACCACAAGCACGACCACCACACCCGTCGTGGTCTGCTGGCGCTCGTCGGTCGCCGCCGTCGCCTGCTGAAGTACCTCGAGAAGACCGACATCTCGCGCTACCGCGCGCTCATCGAGCGCCTGGGTCTGCGCCGCTAGACCCGCACGCAGGGGAGCGCCCGGACCGGGGCTCCCCTGCTGCATCCCACTGCTGCCCGGCAATCCGCCCGGGCGGCAGCCCACGAGCCGGCGCCCCGCACGAGGGCACGGTCCTCGGGAGTGGTCGCCGGAACGCCGCAGGCACCGGCCGCCTCCACTGAGCACCGCGTCCCCACCGGGGCCCGGCGCGCAGTGAAGAGGAGAGGCCCGGATGGCCGATCAGGACAACGAGAGCAACATCTACGGCAGCCAGTTCGTCGACGCTGTCATCGACAACGGCAGTGCCGGCCCGAAGCGCACCATCCGCTTCGAGACCGGACGGCTGGCCCAGCAGGCCGCCGGCTCGGTCGCGATCTACCTCGGCGACACGATGATCCTGTCGGCCGCCACGGCGTCCAAGCGCCCGAAGGACAACCTCGACTTCTTCCCGCTGACGGTCGACGTCGAGGAGCGGATGTACGCCGTCGGGCGCATCCCCGGTTCGTTCTTCCGTCGCGAGGGCCGGCCCTCCGAGGACGCGATCCTCACCTGCCGGCTCACCGACCGGCCGCTGCGCCCGTCGTTCAAGAAGGGCCTGCGCAACGAGGTCCAGATCGTCTCGACGATCCTGTCGCTCGACCCGACCCACCTCTACGACGTGCTCGCCATCAACAGCGCGGCCTGCTCGGTGCTGCTGTCCGGCCTGCCGTTCACCGGCCCGGTCGGCGCCACCCGCGTCGCCTGCGTCGCCGGTCAGTGGATCGCCTTCCCGACCACCGAGGAGCTCGAGGGCGCGACCTTCGACATGGTCGTCGCCGGCCGCATGCTCGACGACGGCGACGTCGCGATCATGATGGTCGAGGCGGAGGCCACCCGCGAGGCCGTCGAGATCATCGCCGGCGGCGGCAGGATGCCGACCGAGGACGTCGTGGCCGAGGGCCTCGAGGCCGCCAAGCCCGCCATCGCCGCGGTCTGCAAGGCCCAGCTCGAGCTCCAGGCGAAGTCGCCGAAGGAGCCGCTCGACTTCCCGGTGTTCCTCGACTACGAGGACGACGTGCTGGCCGCCGTGACCGAGGCCGGCGAGGCCGACCTCACCGCCGCGATGAGCATCGCCGGCAAGCAGGAGCGCGAGGCCGCCACCGACGCCGCCAAGGCCGCGGTGCAGTCGGCGCTGGCCGACCGCTTCGAGGGCCGCGAGAAGGAGGTCAGCGCCGCGTTCCGCAGCCTGACCAAGACGGTCGTGCGCCGCCGCATCGTGAACGACAAGGTGCGCATCGACGGCCGCGGTCTCGAGGACATCCGCCAGCTCTCGGCCGAGGTCGAGGTCCTGCCGCGTGTCCACGGCTCGGCGCTGTTCGAGCGCGGCGAGACCCAGATCATGGGCGTCACCACGCTGAACATGCTGCGCATGGAGCAGATGGTCGACACGCTCAACCCCGAGAACCGCAAGCGCTACATGCACCACTACAACTTCCCGCCCTACTCCACGGGCGAGACCGGCCGCGTCGGCTCCCCGAAGCGGCGCGAGATCGGCCACGGTGCCCTCGCCGAGCGCGCCCTGCTGCCGGTGCTGCCGAGCCGCGAGGCGTTCCCGTACGCCATCCGGCAGGTCTCGGAGGCGCTCGGGTCGAACGGCTCGACGTCGATGGGCTCGGTGTGCGCGAGCACGATGTCGCTGCTCAACGCCGGTGTGCCGCTCAAGGCGCCGGTGGCCGGCATCGCGATGGGCCTGGTCTTCGAGGGCGGCGAGTACGCCACGCTGACCGACATCCTCGGCGCCGAGGACGCGTTCGGCGACATGGACTTCAAGGTCGCCGGCACCAAGGAGTTCGTGACCGCGCTGCAGCTCGACACCAAGCTCGACGGCATCCCGAGCCCGGTGCTCGCCGGCGCGCTGCAGCAGGCCCGTACGGCCCGCCTCGCGATCCTCGAGGTCATGGGCGAGGCCATCGACGAGCCCGACGAGATGGCCCCGACCGCGCCGCGCGTGCTGTCGGTGAAGATCCCGGTCGACAAGATCGGTGAGGTCATCGGCCCGAAGGGCAAGATGATCAACCAGATCCAGGCCGACACCGGTGCGGACATCACCGTCGAGGACGACGGCACGATCTACATCGGCGCGGCCGACGGCCCCTCCGCGGAGGCGGCCCTGGCGACGGTCAACCAGATCGCCAACCCGACGATGCCGAAGGTCGGGGAGCGCTTCCTCGGCACGGTCGTCAAGACCGCCGCGTTCGGCGCGTTCGTCAGCCTGCTGCCCGGCAAGGACGGCCTCGTCCACATCAGCAAGCTGGGCAACGGCAAGCGCATCGGCAAGGTCGAGGACGTCGTCAACGTCGGCGACAAGCTGCAGGTCGAGATCACCGAGATCGACCAGCGCGGCAAGATCAGCCTGACGCCGGTGCAGAACGACGCGGCGCCGGCGGCCGAGCCGGTCGCGGCGGAGGCAACGCCCGCACAGTGACGGCCCGCACGCGAGCCCTCCCGGCAGTGGGGACTGCCGGCGCACCCGCCGTGGTGCGCCGGTCCGTCCTGCCGGGAGGGCTGCGTGTCGTCACCGAGCAGGTGCCGGGGATGCGCTCGGCGGCGTTCGGCATCTGGGTGGCGGTGGGCAGCCGCGACGAGCGCCCGTCGCTGCACGGCGCGTCCCACTTCCTCGAGCACCTGCTGTTCAAGGGCACGAGACGGCGCGGCGCGCTGGAGATCTCGTCCGTCATGGACGCGGTCGGCGGGGAGATGAACGCCTTCACCGCCAAGGAGTACACCTGCTACTACGCGCGGGTCCTCGACGAGGACCTGCCGCTCGCGGTCGACGTGGTCAGCGACCTCGTCCTGTCGTCGGTGGTCACCTCCGACGACGTCGAGGTCGAGCGTGGGGTCATCCTCGAGGAGATCGCCATGCACGACGACGAGCCGGGTGACGCCGTCCACGACGCGCTGGCCACGGCGCTGTGGGGCGACTCGCCGCTGGGCCGGCCGGTCATCGGCACGGTCGACAGCATCGAGGCGCTGTCGCGTCCCGCCATCGCCGGCTTCTACCGGCGGCGCTACGACCTGCCCCACATGGTCGTCGCCGCGTCCGGGTCGGTCGACCACGACGAGCTCCTGCGGCTGCTCGAGCAGGCGTTCGGGGAGCGGTTGACCGGCGACGTCGCGCCCGCACCCCTGCGCGGCAGCGGCCCGCCGCCGAGGGCCGCCGCCCGCGTGAGCGTGCAGGAGCGCGTCACCGAGCAGGCCCACGTCGCCCTCGGCACGACCGCCCTGCGTCGCGACGACCCCCGGCGCTTCGCGCTGGCGGTGCTGTCCGGTGCGCTCGGCGGCGGCATGTCGAGCCGGCTGTTCCAGACCGTGCGCGAGGAGCGCGGGCTCGCGTACTCCGTCTACTCCTACACCGAGACGCACGCCGACACCGGGCTGTTCGGGGTCTACGCCGGCTGCTCGCCGAGCAGGGTCGGCGAGGTGCTCGACCTCGTGCGCGCCGAGCTCGCCGCGGTCGCCGAGCAGGGCGTCACCGACGAGGAGGTGCGCCGGGCGCAGGGCGGCCTGCGCGGCGCGATGGTCCTCGGCCTCGAGGACAGCGGCGCGCGGATGAGCCGGCTCGGCAAGTCCGAGCTCGTGCACGAGCAGGTCCTGAGCCCCGAGCAGGTCCTCGAGCGCATCGGCGCCGTCACGCCCGACGACGTGCGCGACGTCGCCCGCGACGTGCTGTCACGACCGCGCTCGCTGGCCGTGCTCGGGCCGTACGGCGGCGCCGACCTGCAGGAGGCGATCGCATGACGCGGGTGGCGGTGCTGGGGGCCCGTGGCCGGATGGGCTCGGAGGTCGTGCGGGCGGTCGAGGGCGCCGACGACCTGCAGCTGGCCGCGGCGCTCGACGTCGGCGACCCGCTCGAGCTGTCCGGTGCCGACGTCGCCGTCGACTTCACCGCCCCCGACGCGGTGATGGGCAACCTGCGGGCGTGCGTCGACGCCGGCGTGCACGCCGTCGTGGGCACGACCGGCTTCGACGACGCCCGCCTCGACGAGGTGCGCGCGATGCTCGAGGGCACCCCGGTCGGGGTGCTCGTCGCGCCGAACTTCGGCGTCGCTGCCGTGCTGATGATGCAGTTCGCCGCCTCGGCCGCCCGCTTCTTCGAGTCGGTCGAGATCGTCGAGCTGCACCACCCGCGCAAGGCCGACGCGCCGTCGGGCACCGCCCGCCGCACGGCCGAGCTCGTGGCCGGGGCGCGCGCCGGGATGGACCCGATGCCCGACGCGACGACCAGCGCGCTCGACGGTGCCCGGGGCGCCGACGTGGGCGGCGTCCGCGTCCACGCGGTGCGCCTGTCCGGGCTGGTCGCCCACCAGGAGGTGCTGCTCGGCGGCGCGGGGGAGAGCCTGACGATCCGCCACGACAGCTACGACCGGGCGTCCTTCATGCCGGGCGTGCTGCTGGGCGTGCGCTCGGTCGCCGCTCGCCCCGGGCTGACGGTGGGCCTCGAGCACCTGCTCGACCTCTAGCCGTGGCCGGTCGGCTGGGGGCCGCCGTCACCGTCCTGGTGATGGTGCTGGTCAGCGGCGCGATGGTCACCACCGCGCTGTCGCTGCTCGCCACCGGGGACCTCGTGCAGGTGGGCGTCGGCACCGGGGTGCTGCTGCTCGTCGTCGTGGGCTGCGTGCTGGTCGCCGGCGAGGTCAAGCTCGGCGCCGACAGCGCCCGCCTGGCCCGTCGGCTCGAGGCCGAGGGCGGGCTGCCGTACGACCCGCCCGACATCACCCGGCTGCCCAGCGGGCGCCTGGACAAGGCCGACGCCGACCGGGTCTTCGCGTCGCGCAAGGCCGAGGTGGAGGCCGACCCCGACGACTGGCGGGCCTGGTGGCGGCTCGCCGCGGCCTACGGCGACGCCCGCGACAGCCGGCGCGGACGGCGCGCGATGCGCCGGGCGGTCAGCCTGGAGCGGGCGGAGCGGGTCCGTGGCTGAGGGCCTGGCGGTGCGCGTGCCGGCGTACGGTCGCGAGCCTGTCGGACCTGCTGCCGGC
>Ga0210040_10005322_pt1 | contig 16450 bp, 13 predicted proteins | sample CryGeyCG12114_NA_FD_185462 | JGI IMG/M metagenome (GOLD analysis project Ga0210040, IMG submission 185462) | Groundwater microbial communities from aquifer - Crystal Geyser CG19_WC_8/21/14_NA (SPAdes) (version 2) | ecosystem: Environmental > Aquatic > Deep subsurface > Groundwater | place: USA... | reverse complement strand
CGGGCCGGTTGGTGCCGATCGTGCCGGTGGGACCCCGCCGAGCCCAGCCGACGCAGTAGAGGCCATCTGCGATCCGGCCGTCCTCGTTGGCGAAGCGGCCGGCGCGCTCGTCGAACGGGACGCCGGGAATGGGGCTAGTGCGATAGCCGATGCAGCTGACCACCAGGTCGGCCGGGAGGCGGAGCGTCTCGCCCGTTCCCTCGCAGCGGCCGTTCTCGGTGAGGCGAGTCCGCTCGACCTCGATCTCCTGCACGCGCCCGTCGCCATTCAGGGCAAGCGACTGGACGAGGAACAGGAACTCGATCCGCACCCGCTTGCCCGTGCGCTCCTCCTCCGGCGTCGCAGCGAAGTGGCGCAAATGGGCGACGGACTTGCGCAGGCCCGGCTCCAGCATCGCGTCCGCCTCGGGGGGCGGAAGGTCCTCCGGCGCGACCACCGGCGTCGCGCCCTCGAGATCGCCGAGTTCGCCCAGCTCCTTGGGCGTCATGGCGATCTGGTGCGGTCCGCGCCGGCCGAGGATCAGGATGCGCTCGATGTTCGAGCCCGCCAGCGCTTCCAGCGCATGCGCCACGATGTCGCTGCCGGCGAACTCGGCCGGTGTCTTGGCGAGGATGCGGGCGACGTCCAGCGCGACATTGCCCATGCCGATCACCGCTGCCGTCGTGCCGGACAGGTCCGGCTCCAGCTGCGCGAACTGCGGGTGGCCGTTGTACCAGCCGACGAAGGCCGCGCTGCCGAAGACGTTGGCGAGATCGTCGCCCGGCACGCTCATCGGCCGGTCCTGCGGCGCACCGGTCGCCAGCACCACCGCGTCGTACAGGCCCTGCAGCTCTGCCACCGAGACATGCTCGCCCACCGCGACATTGCCGACGAAGCGCACGTCCTCGGTCAGCGCGACCTTCTCGTAACGCTTGGACACGGCCTTGATGGACTGGTGATCGGGCGCCACCCCGCTGCGGATCAGGCCGAAGGGCACCGGCAGGCGGTCGAAGATGTCGACTTTCGCCTCATCCCCCCATCGCTTCTGCGCGGCTTCCGCAGTGTAGTAGCCCGCGGGGCCGGAGCCGATGATCGCGATGTGCCGCATCTGCGCGTTCCTCTCGTGTGGGAGCGGGAGCGTAGCGGGATGATGGGGGAGGGCAAGCCGCGGGAGCGGTTGTCGCCCCGGCTTCAGGGCAGGTCGACGCGCTCGTACCGGCGGCCCTGCGCGGCGGGATCGTCGCGGTCCACGACGTTGACGATGCTGCCGACGGTCACGCCTGAAAGGTTCGCCGCGCCATCAGGAACGACGGTCGCGTAGCCGCCGCCGGAGCCTGGTGCGACGACGCACTTGATGGTGGAGACGCCGTTGGCCGCCGTCAGGTAGACGACAGTCCCGAGCGGCAGAAAGCTGCTCGGATAGTTCAGGGCCACTCGGCCGGACGTCACCGCCGTCACCCGCGGCGGAAACATCTTGAACGCCACGTCGCGCGCGATCGCCATCGCCACCTCGCGCTGCATCTGCGTGTAGACGGTGCGGCCGCTAGTTACACATAGCCGGCTTCTCTACTCCGTATTCACTACGTTATACCTGATTAACTCGTCTCGTGCGAGACAGCGAAACGTCGGTGCGTCACCTATATCTAGTTGGCCGTCGCCATTATCATCTCTAAAATCGTCAGCTCGTTGATCGTACATCACGTCCAACAGCCTTCTCGATATGCCCATTCGCAGCAAGACATCCACGTCAAAGGCCGACAAAATTGCCATGCTCTGTTCTCTGGCGCCAAAGAGTGATAATAGTTGCTGGGTGGCGAACGCTGCCAGGCTATCATTACTGACATCTTGCCCTTGAGCTGCGGCGATCACGCCTTTCTGAAAATTTAACAGTAACTCCTGAAAATCTGAGCTATTTACAGCCGTCGCCATATGTATCCCGAACTGCCCTCCGGAGTCTATGTATCGTGCAACGCCACCAAAAAACATAAAGTTGCAAGAACTTATACACCACCATCCACTCGGAATCCGCGTCGGTAGACCGGCTGCTCTTATAATCCTTGCAGCCTCATTGCCCGCCGAAGCATTGCCCCCGGCAGATCTGACCCAAATTTCCTCAATTTGGCTGCTTGAGGTAAGTGCCCTTTGCAACTCTTGCGGGGTATTTTCCGTTATGGCCCCCTCCGCGACTAGCACTCGCCTCCCTTGCACCTGTTGAATGTGAAAGGTCATACTGGACGATGTGCCGACCTCGTTTGCTCCAATTTCGATCTTCGGGCAAGACTCGTGCATCACCGCCTCGGCCTGCGCTGAGTAGCAGGTGAATATCATCGCCGGCAAAAAGCGCGCAAACTTCACGTTAAGCACTTACTTGTACAGGCTTGAAACTGTACTCACCAGGAGCGCGGCACATAGTTTTCGTCAGAAACTGCTCCTCTCCGTCGATCGTCTGGACATCTTTGATGTCTTGGCAAACAGTCCCATCCGCAACGTCAGCTTGCGACATCACCGTACTTCCGCCCACCACACCTGGACGCTCGGAACTTTCCCAATTGGCGGTCGTGCCAACCGGCTGCCCTGCCACCGCTACAGTTGCTTCCGCAGCTTTGTCTCGTTCTGAAGGTGTGAGTTTGCAGGCAAGGAAATCAATCAAAACGGAGTTCAAGGTGCTTCGATTCCGGGAGCCTAACCCGCCCCCAGTCTTCTCGTCGAGAACGTCAATTGTCTTCTCGACTAAAACGTCAAACAGTCCTCGTTTCCGAGGCTTAGCCTCGCAGACGTCCTCGGCCGCGGAAGCAGAATGGGGGGCGCATACCGATATGACCAGGACAAGTGGTGCCAAAAGTTTCAATATCTCGACCTCCAATGGTGACATCTAGTAGCGGCAGTTAGATCGTGCGAACCGCCATGAGCTGAATCAATAAATACAATACGAAATTTATGATCCTGCATATAGACGCGAGAAAAATTGACATTCTAGCTTTGCTAAAGCTAGAGCTTAGAAAATAGTCACAAATTAGATTTATACGTCTGCTATTTATTGCCAGACGGGATTCGATGTCGGCAACAGCAACCATGCAAACAAAGGAGTGCAATCATCCCACATGCTGACTATCGTCGTGTCTAACGACCGATTGACGGGGGTAAACGGCCGATAAACCGGTATCCCACACGCAGTTAGGCTGGTCTACATGTATGTTGTGTGATTATGCGGCCGACATGACCACCCAGCTTTCGCACATCCGCAACTTCTCCATCATCGCGCATATCGACCATGGCAAGTCGACGCTGGCCGACCGGCTGATCCAGTTCACCGGCGGCCTCACCGACCGCGAGATGAGCGAGCAGGTGCTCGACAACATGGATATCGAGAAGGAGCGGGGGATCACCATCAAGGCGCAGACGGTGCGCCTGAACTACACCGCCAAGGATGGTGAAACCTACGAGCTCAACCTGATGGATACGCCCGGCCACGTGGACTTCGCCTACGAGGTCAGCCGCAGCCTTGCAGCTTGCGAGGGCGCGCTGCTGGTGGTGGACGCGGCGCAAGGGGTGGAGGCGCAGACGCTCGCCAACGTCTATCAGTCCATCGAGCACGACCATGAGATCGTGCCGGTCATCAACAAGATCGATTTGCCGGCAGCGGAGCCCGAGAAGGTTCGCGCGGAGATCGAGGAAGTGATCGGCATCGATGCGTCGGAGGCGGTGCTGGCCAGCGCCAAGAGCGGCATCGGCATCGAGGATGTGCTGGAAGCGCTGGTGAAGCGCATCCCGGCCCCGTCGGGGGACCGCACTGCGCCGTTGACGGCGATGCTGGTGGACAGCTGGTACGACCCGTATCTCGGCGTGGTCATCCTGGTCCGCGTGATCAACGGCGTGATCAAGAAGGGCCTGCAGGTCAAGTTCATGCAGGGCGGCACCGAGCACCTGGTGGACCGCGTCGGCTGCTACACTCCCAAGCGGGTGGAGCTGCCGGAGCTGGGGCCGGGCGAGATCGGCTTCATCACCGCGCAGATCAAGGAGGTGGAGCAGGCCCGCGTCGGCGACACCATCACCACCGTGAAGCACGGCGCAACGCAGGCGCTACCCGGCTACAAGGAAGTGCAGCCGGTGGTGTTCTGTGGACTGTTCCCGGTGGACGCGGCAGACTTCGAGAAGCTGCGCGAGAGCATTTCCCGCCTTCGGCTGAACGATGCGAGTTTCAGCTACGAGATGGAGACCAGCGCCGCACTCGGCTTCGGCTTCCGCTGCGGGTTCCTCGGCCTGCTGCACCTGGAGATCATCCAGGAGCGCCTCAGCCGCGAATACGACCTGGACCTCATCACCACCGCACCAAGCGTGGTCTATCGAATCCAGCTGCGCGCCTCCAAGACCGAGGACGCGCAGGAGGTGCTGCTGCACAACCCGGCCGACTATCCGGACCCGAGCCGGATCGAGACGATCGAGGAGCCGTGGATCAAAGCAACGATCTACACGCCGGACGAATATCTCGGCTCGATCCTGAAGCTCTGCCAGGACCGTCGCGGGATCCAGACGGACCTGACCTATGTCGGCGGCCGCGCGCAGGTGAGCTACGAGCTGCCGTTGAACGAGGTGGTGTTCGACTTCTACGACCGTCTGAAGAGCATCAGCCGCGGCTATGCCAGCTTCGACTACGAGCAGATCGGCCTGCGCGAAGGCGACCTCGTGAAGATGAGCATCCTCGTCAACAACGAGCCGGTCGACGCGCTCAGCCTGATCGTCCACCGCTCGGTGGCGGAGGAACGCGGGCGCGGCATGTGCGAGCGGCTGAAGGACCTGATCCCGCGCCATCTGTTCAAGATTCCGATCCAGGCGGCAATCGGCGGCAAGGTCATCGCCCGCGAGACGATCGCGGCGCTGCGCAAGGACGTCACCGCCAAGTGCTATGGCGGCGACATCAGCCGCAAGAAGAAGCTGCTGGAGAAGCAGAAGAAGGGCAAGGCCCGGATGCGGGAGTACGGCAACGTGTCGATCCCGCAGGAGGCCTTCATCGCCGCACTCAGGATGGGCGAGGAGTAAGGCAGGGCTCCCGCGTCTAAGCGAGGATTGCGCAGCAACCGCAGCTTAGAGGCGGATCAGCGCCCGCCCGGCCGGGGGCCGGCGAGCCCTTGGCGAGCCGAGCCCTTCGACGACGCGGCTTTGCCGCGGCGGCTCTTTCCCGCAGCCCTGTCGCATCCATCCGTCCGAAAAGCCGAAACGCCGCGCAGCCAGGCCGCGCGGCGCTGTCTTCCAGCCGATCAGACGAGCACGAGATCGCCCACGCTGATCTGGTGCCCGACGCTGATGGTGAAATCGGCCACCTTGTCGCCATCCGTGTCGCCGGCGAGCGTGTACTGGCCGAACTCGCGGTAGAGGCGCAGCTCGCCCGCCGCGCCGGAGAAGCCCTTGGAGCCGATCCAGGCGAAGGCATCATGCGTGGCATTGCCCCCGATCGCGTCCAGCCCGCTCAGGTCGAGCGTGTCCTGGTTGCGGTTGAAGTCCACGATCCAGTCATCGCCACCCGCTTCGGTAAAGGCGAAGGTGTCACGGCCCGAGCCGCCGCTCAGCACGTCATCGCCCGCGCCGCCGTTCAGCAGGTCGTTCCCCTGCCCGCCGGACAGGGTGTCACGCCCTGCGCCGCCGTCGAGAATATCGTCGCCGTGATCGCCGTCGAGGTCATCGTTGCCGGCATTGCCGAGGAGCGTGTCGTCACCCTTGTTGCCCTCAAGCGAGTCGTTGCCCTCCAGTCCGGTGAGCACATTGGCGAGATCGTTGCCGGACAGCTGATCACTGTAGGCGGACCCGGTCACGTTCTCGATGTTCTTGAGCACGTCGCCCGCCGCGAAGCCGCCCGAGCCGTCGGACAGCAGCGACTGGAGCAAGCTCCACTTGCTGTCGTCCAGCTGCACCCTGACGGCAGAATCGGACGCCTGGTAGCTGACCGTGTCGCGTCCGGCGCCGCCGTCGATCACGTTGCGCGCATCATTGGCGATGATGAAATCATTGCCGCCGCCGGCGATCGCGTTCTCGATGATGGTGCCATAGGCGATGGCGATGTTGTCGTGCATCTGGCCCTGCGGCCCGGCATTGTAGCGGGCGAACAGGGCCTGCAACTGCGCATCGGTATATTCCGGCGAGATAAAGCCGATGTCGACCAGGTCCTGCTTCGTCGCGCCGTCGCTGGCGCTGCTGTAGGCGCCGGGGTTGAGGTCGATCAGCTCATCCGTGTTCCAGCCGGACAGGTTGAGCGTGTCCGTGCCGCCCGCATCGTAGATCGTCACCACCGGGTCGGTATTGACGGTGAAGTCGAACACCACGTTTCCGGCTGTGCTGTTGAAGCCGTAGACGGTGTTGCCGGTGCGGGTGGTGGTGTTGGCGCCATAGACGTCCTGCACCGCCAGGATGTCATGCACCATCGGCGTGGAGGGCATGCGGATCGAAAGCGTATCCCAGTCCACCCAACCGGCGCCGGTCACGCTACCGGCGAAGTAGCTCATGATCGTGTATTGCTGGCTGTCCTGGTAGAAGTAGGCGTGATCCTCATAGGTGATCGCCTCGTCCTCGCTGGCGTTGTAGTCCCCGCCATGCGCCAGGCCGAGCGAGTGGCCGAGCTCGTGCGTCAGCGCGAACAGGCCGTAATCGCCGGGCGTGACGTCGGTGAAATCCTCCGGGTAGAGGTAGTTGATCCAAACATCGCCGCTGATCTGGCCGTAGGCGGTGGTGCCGTAATATTCGTCCAGCGCCTCGGCCTGCGGGTAATAGGCATGGGCCCCGGCGGCGGGGCTCATGTAGACGGAGCCGAAGGTGATGTCGGCTTCGGAAGCGCTGTCGGCGCGCTCGAACTTCACGTCGATCAGGTCGCTCCACAGGCCCAGCGACTGCTCGGCGAGGGCTTCCTGCTCGGCGGTAAAGACTTCGAAGTAGCCGTAGGTCTCGGCGTAATAAGCGTCGTCGTTAACGGCGGACCCGTCATCGTAGCGCAGCTCGAAATAGTAGCTGTCGAGGAACTCCTCGTAGGTCCAGAAGCCGTAGGTCAGCACGCCGTCATCCAGCGCGCCGTAATTGCCGATGGTGAAGTTGACCTCGTTGCGGTTCAGGTTGTCGGCCGCCTGCTGCTCCGTCCAGATCTCCTTGCCATTGGGCGCGGTGGTGCCGGCGTAGGGGTCCAGCGAGGCGCTGGCCGTCAGCTGGAACTGCCCACTCGCGTGCGGAAGCACTTCGGTATCGTGGATCGAGCTGGTCCTGCCGCGGATCGAATCAATGTTCTGTCGTGCCAACATGTTGCAATGCCCCTGTTGCTGTCTGGATTGATGGTCGGTTCCCTCATCGCGTCGGCGCCGGCCGGTCACGGGTGGGTGGCGCGAGATGAATAGCGAGCGGGGCGATGGGCCCCGCCAGCGTCGGCCGGCTGCCCTGCCAGGCGAGCGCGACGGGAAGGTATCGGATCTGCCGCCCGGTCTGGCGCGAGAGGCCGTGCCGCTCCGTGCGACTGGCGACCTCCACGCGATCGGGGCGCGCGCTCTCCGCGCGGACGAACAGCCGCAGCACGAGCATCGCGTCAGTGGATGGGTCCGGGTCGGCAGCGGCGGGGGCGAGCGCGACGGGATAGCGCGTCATCCCCTCAGCGGCTCTGGCGAAGGCGGCGCACAGCTCGCGCCGGGCCGCGGCGTCCATCGGCCCTTCGATCTCGCAGGCGATGCCGATGCGCTCCACCCCCAGCCACATGCGCGAGGGGAGCGATGCCGATGCGCTGCCGGCGATCATCGCCGCCGCCGCGCCCAACACTCCACCTGCCGTAAATCGCAAGCCGAACTATCCTCCGCAAAGGGGTTTCACAGGCAACCGCCTCGTTACATGCTTGATAAGCGACAGCTTCGTGGCTGTGTCAATCCGGGATTCCTCAAGCGGGGTGGAAAAGATCGCGCCTTCGGAAGGATCTCTCCGGACCTTGTCGACGCCACCGGCCAGGGCGCCGGCTTCAGGGTTTCACCGCGCTCACCAGTGACTAATAGCCGCCGCCGTGCGCACCGCCTCCACCTCAGCAAAGCCCGCGCTCTCGAGAATCTCGCGAAGTTCGGGCAGCGAATATTGCTTGCGTGCGCACCGCCTCCACCTCAGCAAAGCCCGCGCTCTCGAGAATCTCGCGAAGTTCGGGCAGCGAATATTGCTTGTCCAGCGTCGCGAGCAGCATCATCAATCTGAACGCGCTGGCCACCCACGGGCCGGTGCCGTCATCATCCATCAGGATCTCGTTGAGGAGGATGCGCCCGCCGCTCGGCAGCGCGGCGAAGCTCTTGCGCGCCAGCAGGCGGGGCGCGCCACCTGTCGCAGCGCTTCTCCGCCAGCCTGCAGGAGGCGAGCCGTGCCTCTTGTCCCGCGCCAGCCCCGCATGGCATGATCCCTCCAGAGCAAAAGACACGGAAAGAGGATGCACATGGCGACGATCGCACCGCAGAGGCAGGGCACCGACAAGGAGGACGGCGCCCGCGAGGTCGAGGCGCTGATCCGCTATGTCGACCCGGGCGATTTCGTCACCCGCCGCTACGTCAGCGCCGGGGCGGAGATCAATACCGGCACCTATTCGGACCACCGGGTGATCGTGCGCGACGGGATGCCGATCCGCGACCACTTCCAGCTGGACACGCACGGCTTCCTGATCGGCCACAACCCGACCGCGATCAGCGACTTCCATGACAAGGAGATGGTCGACCGCCTCTACGAGCGCGAGGTGGAGGAGGATATCCGCCGCCGCACCGGGGCGGACAAGGTGGTGGCGCGCGGCTGGATGATCCGCACCAGCGCGGATTTGACCGAGCACGCGCAGCAGAAGGCGGAGAACTACCAGCACACCGGCGGTATCCAGCCCCCGGCGGGCGAGGCGCATGTGGACCTCAACACCGCCACCGCGCAGCGCATGGCCGCCAACACCTACAAGAAGCACTTCCCGGACGGGCCCGGCTACAAGCGCTTCCTCATCGCCTCCTACTGGCGCACCTTCTCGCCCCCGCCGCAGGATGTGCCGCTGGCGCTGTGCGACGGGCGCACCAGTTTCGGCGGGGAGGAGAAGAGCAACACCCTCTTCATCGTCGACGAGTTTCCCACCGGCGACGCGCTGATTGCTCCGGTGGAGGGCGAGGACCAGATGCTCGCCGCCTCCATCTTCAGCCACCATCCGGGCCACCGCTGGTGGTACTTCGCGAACATGAGCAAGGATGACATTCTGCTGTTCAAGTTCCACGATTCCGATCACTCGGCCACTTGGCGCTGCCCGCACACGGCCTTCGTCGACCCGAGCTTCCCCCACGCCAACATCCGCGAGAGCATCGAGGTGCGCACGGTCTCCTTCTGGGAGTGAGGGGCGCCGGGCAGGGCACGCCCATTTCGGAACCCGCCATCTTGCCTTCGGTTGATCAGGCGAACCCCTGCGCCTCTGAAGGATACCAACATGAGACTGCTCGTGATCGCGGCTGCCGGCGGACTGGCTTTGCTCTCCGCCTGCTCGGACCCTCAGGATGAGGCGGAGGACCGGATGGAGGACCAGGCTGACGCCAGCGCCGCCGCCTCCGGCACCGCGGAAGCCGCGCTCGGCCTGTCGGAGGCCCAGCTGCTCGATGCCGACCTCATCGATGCGAGTGGCGCCGACCTGGGCGACGTGGAATCCGTCCTGCGCAACGCGTCCGGGCAGGTCGATCGCCTGCTTGTGGAGGTCGAGGGCCCAGATCCGGACCGTTATGTCGAGATCCCGACCGCCGGGCTGACCACCCGCGTCGAAGGGGATGATACCGATCTCGTCAGCACCATGACGACGGCGGATCTCGACGCGCTGCCAGCCGCGACGCTGCCCCCGGCCTGAGCCCGGCCTTCCCGCCCTGCCTGGCCGATGCGGGCCAGGCCGGGAGTGCACTCCACTTCACTTGGCGTTCACCCGAGGCCCGGCTATAGGCGCGCGATGATCGCCATTCCCGTGCTTGGCCGAGCCCCGCTTGGCCGCTTCGTTCCCGTCGCCGCATCCGTGGCTGCCGCGCTGTCCCTTGCCGGGTGCAGCATGTTCGGTGGGGGCGGCGGCAACAGCGGCGGGGTCGATGCCGCCTATGTGGCGCGCGATGTCGAATCGCTCTACATGGCCGCCAAGGACCGGCTCGATCGCGGCGACACGCAGACAGCGGCCGCTCTGTTCGACGAGGTGGAGCGCCAGCACCCCTACTCGCCCTGGGCCCGACGCGCGCAGCTGATGAGCGCCTTCACCTATTATGCGCGGCAGGATTACAACGAGGCGATCCAGTCCGCGCAGCGCTTCCTCTCGATCCACCCCGGCAACCGGGACGCGCCCTACGCCTATTACCTGATCGCGCTCAGCTATTACGAGCAGATCAGCGACGTGCAGCGGGACCAGAGGATCACCCAGCAGGCGCTGACCGCGCTGCAGGAGGTACAGCGCCGCTATCCCGCCACCTCCTACGCTTCCGATGCGCGGCTCAAGATCGACCTGGTGAACGATCACCTCGCCGGCAAGGAAATGGAGATCGGCCGGCATTACGAGGATACCGGCAATTGGCTGGCGGCGCAGCTGCGCTTCCAGACCGTGGTCGAGGACTACCAGACCACCAGCCACGCGCCCGAGGCGCTGTTCCGGCTCACCGAGACCAGCCTCGCGCTGGGTATCCCGGAAGAAGCCCGCAAATATGCCGCCGTGCTCGGCGCCAACTATCCGGGCAGCGAATGGTACGAGAAGGCCTTCGGCCTGATCGAACGACACGCCCCAGAGCTCGCGCGCGCCGGCGGCTGAGGACGGTTGGGGTGGGCGGTGTTAGCCGACGCCCTCCCGCAAAATCTCGTCATGCTGAACTCGTTCCAGCATCCATCCCGCGCCCAGAGCAGAGGGCGCAGGCAAAGCTGGACCCTGAACCAAGTTGGGAATTATCCCCTTGCGACGTGTAAGGGAATTGTATGAGCACGGAAGCCGTCACCCTCCGCCAGTTTCAGGATCGCTTCCAGACCGACGATAGCTGTCTCGATCACCTGTTTCATGTGCGGTTCGGCTCGGACTTCAACTGCCCCGGCTGTGATCGCCCGGCCAAGTTCTCGCGTGTGAAGGGTCGCCGGTCCTATCAGTGCCAGTGGTGTGCACATCAGGTCTATTCGACCGCTGGCACGCCCTTTGATCGCACCCGCACTCCGCTGCGCGACTGGTTCTTCGTCATGTTCCAGTTCTGCACGACGCGGGACGGTGTCGCGGCGAAGAAGGTGGAGCGTGACCTACAAGACCGCTTGGCGCATGTGCCATGAAATCCGCAAGTATATGGGCGTCGTGGACGGTGAAGCGCCGTTGGGCGGGGCTGGCTCCATTGTGGAAGTCGACGAGACGCTGATCGGCGGCTCTATCGAAGGCAAGGGGCGGGGCTACAAGGCTGTTGTCGCTGGCATGAAAGAGCGCGGCGGGAAGGTTCGCACCGAAGTGGTAACGAGCCGCCATCGCGCACCGATGGAGGCCGTGACCCTGAATGATGTGATGCCCGGCGCAACCGTCTCGGCTGACGAATTTGGCTCGTATCGTCGCCTCGACGATCTCGGCTTCGACCGCATGACCGTGCGCCACAACGCGGGCCAATTTGTCACGCACAACGGAGCCGGAACCAACGGGATCGAAGGCTACTGGGCTCAGCTCAAGCGCGGGATCAATGGCACGCACATTCATGTCGGCGCGAAGTACCTCCCGAAGTATCTGGGGGAGTTTGAGTATGGTTACAACATGCGGCATCTGCCGCATCTGATGCTGGATCGGTTGCTGGTTTCTTTGCCTCGCTAGAGGATTGGCCATTGACCATCGCGGTGAGCAGTGCGTCGTAGCGGTGGTTTGTTTGGTCAGTCATTAGGGTTTTCTCGGCAACTAGCTTCTTCGCACAGCAGAGCATAAAGACCCCCAGTGCGCATGTGAATGCCTCCGGCGGACAAACGGCAACCATTTGCCCTTCTTTCACCCTGTCAGCCTGCTCGGTGAGTACTTGAAAATCCGCGGCGCCCGCCTCGGAACTCAAGAAAACGCGCTGCTCTGAAATTCGGTGGATGTAGCCGCTCAAGAGCTCGGACACGGCTACGCATGCCGATCAGAGTGCTTCAGGCCATGCTCATCATTGCGGTCACCGGAAAGAGCCCGGGCGCCTATCCGGTCACGCTAGCCGACGGTACGCAGGGGGAGTTTGCCGAACACATAGGTCCACCTACCGCGCGCTACAGCGCGGCTCGTCCGTGAAGATCGAGCGCGGCGTCGCTGGCAACTAGCGAATGCGCTCGGACGGGCAACAACCAGCGCGAGTCCGGCGCGTCCGCTAGGCATTGCCTCCACCGTGCAGCCGGCCCCGTGCTGCCTAAGCAGATGCCCATCAGACCACTCGGGGACTTTGCTGCCGTGATTTGCTGGACTTAGGGTGGCAGGCTATTACATACCGCTCGGAATGGAAAAGCTGATTGCCAGAGGTCGCCCGCGCGAATTCGACATGGACGAGGCGCTTGCCATGGCGCTGCGCGTGTTCTGGACCAAGGGCTACGAAGGCGCCTCCCTGTCCGACCTGACGGCGGAGATGGGGATCACCCGGCCGAGCCTTTATGCCGCGTTCGGCAACAAGGAAGAGCTCTTCAAGCAGGCGCTCGATCTCTACGAGCGCGAGAAGCTCGCCTATGTGCGCAGCGCGCTGGAGGCGCCGACGGCGCGCGCCGTGGCGCAGCGGATGCTGGATGGCACGATCCAGAACAGCACCAGCGAATGCCGCGGCTGCCTCGGCGTGATCGCCTCTGTCAGCTGCGGCAACCAGGATTCGCCCATCCGGCAGGATGTGAGCGTTCGCGCCCAGTCGGCCCGCGACGCGCTGGTGGAGCGGATGCAGCGGGCCATCGATGAAGGCGACTTCACCATTCCCGTCGAGGCGGAGTCGATGACCCGCTACCTGTTCGCCTTGCTTCAGGGGATCGCCGTCCAGGCGGGCGCCGGTGCGAGTCGGGAGGACCTGCGGCTGGTCGCCGATGCCGCGCTGGCGGTGTGGCCCGGCCGCTGAGCCTCCTAAACCGCTGAAAATTCTGCGGCGCGGAAAATAATATCGGTCGGTACAGAATTGTGCCTTGACCTGAACCTCAGATTACATACTTAGCGGTACAGAACGCTGCTGGGCAGTGTCTCGCGGAGCTGGCGCAGTTTCGAGAGCCGCTCCTGCGCGCCCATTGTACCCTGCCACGCCCGGTCGTTCCGGGCCTCTGATCCGAGGCTGTTCCTGACCCGTCCCGAAGCCGCTCGCTTCCGGAAGCGGCGATGCGCGTCCCTCGCGGATGCGACTGGAGCGGCCGACTTGCCTTGAGGACCGCCCGATGAATGACCTGACGCCGATCGAAATCGACGAATTGCAGCGCCTCGAACAGGAGGAGGCGAGCCGACCGGCCCACCGCCGCACCGGCCGCCGCATCCTGTGGATCCTGCTGATAGCCGCCGCGATCGGGCTCGCCTGGTTCTTGCTGCGCGGCGGAGAAGCGCCAGCCGCCACTCCGGCACCTCCGGTCGTCACCGTCGCCGTGCCGTTGCAGCGCCAGGTAACGGAGTGGGACGAGTTCATCGGCCGTTTCGAGGCGAGCCGCAGCGTGGAACTGCGCCCGCGCGTCTCGGGCCAGATCACCGCGGTGCACTTCACGGATGGCGAGATCGTCCGCCAGGGCCAGCCGCTCTTCACCATCGACCCGCGACCCTACCAGGCGACCCTGGCAGAGGCGCGCGCCGGCGTGGCGACTGCCCGCAGCGACCTCGCGCTGGCCGAGAGCAATCTCGCGCGATCGCTTCGGCTGATCGAGGATGACGCCGTCGCCCAGAACGAGGTGGATGCCCTGCGCGCCCGCGTCACCGCCGCCCGTGCTTCTGTCGCGGCGGCAGAGGCGCGCGTCCGCTCGCGCAGCCTCGATGTCGAGTTCACCACCGTCCGCGCGCCGATCAGCGGTCGCATCTCGGACAGGCGGGTCGATCCCGGCAACCTCGTCGCTGCAGGCGATGGCCCCGCGGCCACGCTGCTGACCACCATCAACGCCATCGATCCGCTCCATTTCACCTTCGACGGGTCGGAAGGCCTGTTCCTCAAGGCGCGTCGCGAGGGGCTCGACCGCGGCGCCCCGGTGGAGATCCGGCTGCAGGACGAGGGCGAGTATCGCTGGAACGGCACGCTCGATTTCACCGATAACGGGCTGGACCCCGCCTCCGGCACGATCCGCGCCCGCGCATTGGTGCGCAACCCCGACAGTTTCCTGACGCCCGGCATGTTCGGCAACATGCGGATGGCGAGCGGCGGCACGGTTCAGGCGCTGCTCGTGCCCGATACCGCGGTGCAGACCGACCAGACCCGCAAGCTGCTGCTGGTGGTCTCGGCCGATGGCACCGTCGCCCCCAAGGAGGTCGCGCTCGGACCCGTGGTCGATGGCCTCCGCGTCATCCGCTCCGGTCTCGCGCCGACGGACCGCGTGGTGATCGACGGCACGCAAAGCGCGATGCCCGGCAGCAAGGTCACCGCACGCCGCGGCCGGATTCAGCCGCCGCCGCAGCAGGGCGCGCCCGCGATCGCCGCCGCTCCACCGGGTGCCGCCACGCTCTCCGACTGAGCCTTCGCGCCGCCCCGGTCCTACCCCCCATTCCTGAGGAGCGCCCGAAATGCGCCTGTCCCGCTTCTTCATCGACCGGCCGATCTTCGCCGCGGTCATCGCCGTCATCATCACGCTGGTCGGCGCGATCTCCTACTTCATGCTGCCCGTCTCCCAGTACCCGGAGGTCGTTCCGCCGACGGTCACCGTCACCGCGACCTACCCCGGCGCCTCGGCCGAGACCGTGGCGGAAACCGTCGCCAACCCGATCGAGCAGGAGATCAACGGGGTGGACGGCATGCTCTACCTCGCCAGCGAGTCCACGGGCGACGGCCGGGTGACGATCACCGTCACCTTCGAGCAGGGCACGGACCTCGATGAGGCGCAGGTGCTCGTGCAGAACCGCGTCGCCATTGCCGAGCCGCGCCTGCCCGAAGAAGTGCGGCGCCTCGGCATCGTCACGCTCAAGACCACGCCGGACTTCCTGCTGATCGTGAACCTGATCTCGCCCGATGGGTCACTCAGCCGCGAATACATGTCGAACTATGCGCAGACGCGCATCACGGACCGGCTCTCGCGGATCGAGGGCGTGGGCGACGTCCAGCTGTTCGGCCAGCGTGAGCTGGCGATGCGCGTGTGGATCGATCCCGGCCGTGCCGCCGCGCTCGGCCTCACCGCGGGCGATATCGTCAACGCGCTGCGGGCGCAGAACGTGCAGGTCGCCGCCGGCACGCTCGGCCAGCAGCCGAGCCCCGGCAGCGCCTTCCAGCTGAACGTCGAGACAGAGGGCCGCTTCACCGCGCCCGACCAGTTCGAGCAGGTGGTGATCCGCACCGACACCGCCGGCCGCCAGGTGCGGGTCGGCGATGTCGCGCGGGTGGAGATCGGCGCACAGGACTACAGCACCTCCGCCTACCTCGGCGAGCTGGACTCGGTGATCATCCCCGTTCTCCAGCAGCCCGGCTCCAACGCGCTCGCCTCCGCCGAAGAGGTGGAAGCGGCGATGGACGAGCTGTCGGCAGACTTCCCTGCCGGGCTCGAATACCGCATCGTCTACAACCCGACCGAATTCATCCAGCAATCCGTCGACGCCGTGATCCACACGCTGGTGGAAGCGGTGGTGCTAGTCGTCCTCGTCATCATCGTCTTCCTGCAGAAGTGGCGCGCCTCGCTGATCCCGGTGCTGGCCATTCCGGTCTCACTGATCGGCACCTTCGCGGTGCTGGCGGCGCTTGGGTACTCCCTCAACAACCTCTCGCTGTTCGGGCTGGTGCTGGCGATCGGCATCGTGGTCGATGACGCGATCGTCGTGGTCGAGAATGTCGAGCGCAATCTCGAGAACGGGATGACCCCGCTGCAGGCCGCGCGCACCTCGATGGACGAGGTCGGCGCCGCGCTGATCGCGATCGTGCTGGTGCTGTGCGCCGTGTTCGTGCCGACTTTGTTCATCGGCGGCCTGTCGGGGGCGTTCTACCAGCAATTCGCGGTGACGATCTCGGCCGCGACGGTGATCTCGCTGATCGTCTCGCTTACCCTCTCGCCGGCGCTGTCCGCGGTGCTGCTGCGCCATCATGAGCGCACCGAAGGCGGGCCGGCCTGGCGCCGCTGGATCGAGCGGGCGGGCGATGCCTTCAACCGCGCCTTCGAGCGGTTCAGCGACACCTACGCCCGCTGGACCGCGCGCCTCGTCGCCATGCCCCGCCGCGTGATGGCAGCCTATGTCGGGCTGATCGCGCTGACCGGCTTTGCCCTCGCGGCGACGCCCACCGGCTTCATCCCGCAGCAGGACCAGGGCTACTTCCTCACGGTCATCCAGCTTCCCGCGGGTTCGGCCACCACGCGCACCGATGCGACGATGAAGAAGGTCGCC
>Ga0210040_10005321_pt1 | contig 16452 bp, 4 predicted proteins | sample CryGeyCG12114_NA_FD_185462 | JGI IMG/M metagenome (GOLD analysis project Ga0210040, IMG submission 185462) | Groundwater microbial communities from aquifer - Crystal Geyser CG19_WC_8/21/14_NA (SPAdes) (version 2) | ecosystem: Environmental > Aquatic > Deep subsurface > Groundwater | place: USA... | reverse complement strand
ACTTTTTAGGGTGAATAAAATCTGAGTTCATAAGACATTCACTTTAAAAATAACTTTTTAGCTTCAAATTACTGACTGAATATCCAAAAGTGACTATTTAATTCCAGTAAGAATATTTGGGGTTCCGTATTTCGAGAACCATTAGAAAAAATTAGCTTAAAACCTTCAAAGAAAGTTAAAAATAGTAATTTTAAAAATGCTAATTAAAATAGAAGTAGACTGTCCTGAAGACATTGTTTTGTTTATACTAAAATAGAAGGTCATGGTCGTCAGGGCATAATTTTTAAATACTAACATGGAAGTATGTAGGGTTATAGGATATCAATAATGCGTACTTCAAATATAGTATTTGGGGTTCTGGCATAGCAAAAAATTTTACTAAAATGGAAGTACGTGGTACGCTAAGGGTTAAAGCCTGCTTTCACTTGGTGTGGTGCCATTCTCTATATGAATGCATAATGCATGGATTCTATCAGTCTGTCTGGAAATGTACACGATGTAGTGAAACTATAAGTTTTAGGGAATGCAACTTTTTTTCAAGATCGCAATAAAATGTAATATCTATCCTGCACGCAAAACGTTTGCACGTTCAATAAGCACGTAGTAAGGTGGCTCAGTAAAGCAAACAATGATGTGTTTCGTACTTGTACATCTCAATATTTACGTGGACAAACATAAGCTTCAGGGTAAAGAATGCGAACATTTACAATCTGTAACTTATGAAATCAAGAGAGGACAACATAAGCGATGCATAAAAAGAAAGCAACTTACGTTGGTGCTGTGGATTCACCGACCGTAACCAACGTAGGAGAGTAGCCATAGCCGTAACCTTTAGAATAAGTTTACGAGATTAGAAAGTGAACTTTAGTTTCTCGTTTATCATCATAGAAGTCATATCAGTTTTCAAAAGTAGTAAAGGTTGAAAGGAATGCTGTAAAAAGTTAAAATCACTGAAAAAGTAGTGATTCCCATAACAATGATTATTTAAAGACAAAAGTTTAGTCCATTTTTTTATATCCAGCCCCATAAAATAAAATTTTCTGGCAAGTTGAATTTAAAGCAAGCCCGTTGATAAAATAATCGACCGAAATATTTTCTGCCCACTAAATTTCCCGCAATTAATTTTATCACGACATTAGGCTCTTTGAAGCGAGTCTTTCTAGCACTTAATTTGGTTTAATTTTAATACAGCCTCATGAAGCAAAATTCTTTGTTATATAATTTAAGTATCCATAATAAAGTAGGACTCTTAATTCAACAGCAGCCAAATAATATACAAAGAGGACACAAACCTTTGGGCCCAAACTTCTTTCCATAGCATGCTTTGCAATATATCTCCCGATCAGGACCATCACAAGCAAGGATTGAATCCAATGGTCGTTTACAATCTGCACAGCTAAAGCATCTTTTGTGCCAACTCTGCACGTGGACAAACAGAACGGATGATAAACGTATTAAATAAATGTGGGAAACTAGAGAGTACTGAGAGACTGAATCAACAATCGAGAACTGAGCTGAAGGGGGATGGACAAAATATTGGACGGCGGGAGCATGATGATAGACATGACAGTCCTTGTATTAGTTAGTCAACAAAGAGGATTATCATAATACATTGGTAAAGCGGATATTAATAAGTTACGCTAGCCATACTGCGTTTCTAATTTACAATGATGTAGACCTGTTGAAAGGCTAGTATAGGGGAACCATAGTTCAATTCATCTGCTCAAAATCAATGTCCCTATTGATATTGCTCAACGCTCTTGAAAGACCAATTATTGTCACTTCATGGAAAGGATAATACTAATAGGTCAATCAACATATGCATGCACTCACGCTTCCTTTGGATAGCATCTGTTCTGCTGCAAATACTGCTCCACCGCAACGTGGACAGCCAGCTGCATCTCCTAATGGCTTAATCAACGTTGTATCAGTGTAATTCGGACGTTGAGTGTCGTTTTCCTCGTTCCTGTAACAAGACATAACATTCACAATATGTGTAGAGCATATGATCAAGTCTTTGTAACTTTATGTAGTCCATATCATGTGTCCCATTGACTAGTGACCTTATATATATAAAAGAACTTTCAACTATAAGTGAGTGGAAAAATCCAAGTTTGGTAATGGTGATGGGTAGAAAAACAATAAAGTAATTAAAATGAAAGATACATAATAGGAGGGAATAAATTTCAAAAGGTGTTTTCTCCAGTTCAATAAATTTTAAAGAGTAGAAAGTGATTGTTGCATCAAATTCGGATACATCATAGTCGGAAGGCGTGAAATGCGGAACGCTTAATATTCGAAAGATATAATTTTCAGAGTGAAGTTTCTACGCATGTTGTATTGAATATAAAGACAATTCTAAATCTGCATGCACGGATCCACCATACCTGTCAAACGAGTCAAACCTCAAGAGTAAGCCTAAAAATAGTACTAATTTTTGTGATCAGTGCATCTGAAGAGGAGTAAAACTCCACCCTTGTATTAGTTCTCCAATCGTCAAAATAGTACAACCAATTAATTTTTTGCTTTAAGAATACAATAAAATGTGACTGGTGACTCAACGTTTCAATAAACAATTATTTTTTACGGTTTTCCGAAAATTTGCATTCCGATTTTCAAGCATTCCAAAATTGATGCGTTCCAAATCTGTAATTCTGAAAATGATGCCTCCGAATCTAATGCGAATACTGTATAAAGTAACCACAGAGATTGTTTATATTTACAAATATCCAAGCATGGCCATTAATACCAATACCATACCATGGGAAAGGAAAACATGAGCGTTGTATTAAATGAATATAGTGACCAGTGACCATGCATCCTACGTACTAACTAATTGAAATGGAGAGTAAATACACAAAAAATGTTTTTCTTTTCCACTTACGGTAAAATATCAGTAGAAAGAAATCCAGAGCCACATGCAAACCCATAACCTTTTGGTCCAAATTTTTTGCCGTAGCAGGTCTTGCAATAAATTTCACGATCTGGTCCGTCACAAGCGTTGATTGAATCCAGTGTCTTTTTACACTCGCAGCATTTGAAGCATTTCCTATGCCATGCCTGCAAAGCGTATTCATGCAATAAATACAAATGTTGCAAATAGAAAAGCGCCAACTGTTTGCTTTTTTGCTTGGAAATAAAGAATTTCAGTGCAGTGAGGACTGGATAAGGTAACTTGACATTCTAGTATTTAGTTAGAGTCCATGTATGGCTTAAGGGATGTTGTAAGAGGACAGAAATTTAGGTTGAGGTTGAGTAACTCACTTTTCCTTTTGCTAAAACTTCTTCAGCCGCGTACACTTTTCCACCACATCGAGGACAGCCTTCTTCCCCTTCGGCAGGCATGATGCTTGTCGTGTCCGTGATCAAATGTGGTTTGTTGGAAAGATTGGGCTCTCTGTACAATTGGCATACATTCATTTTTTAATAAAAAATTATTTTTTGAATTCCGTATCATTTGTCGTGTGGGTGTATTAGAATTAAAATCCATTAATATCACTATAATACTGTATGAGTTTGTTAACTAACTATAACTAATCGTGGCTGGCTGTTTTTGTTATAAAAGGCGCAAATGAATAAAAAATATAATATGAAAACTAGTAGTAATTAATTCAAAATGGCTTTAGATCTATGGCATAACAATCTTGCAAATGAACTGCGACAAAGCTTCGAAAAAGAGAGTAACAATTGTACATAAAAATTAACTTTAAGTGACAAACAGTTGAAAAAAAAGTGGTTTTGAAATCAGTTTAAAAATGACTCAAGATAATTTGGGCAATAAATGGAACAAAACTGCAAGACTAAAATGACCCCAAAATGAAAAGATTGTGGAGACGACTTTTCTTTGTATCTTTAAAGTGCATTAGATAGAAGCAATTTGTGATGATGTTACTGATTTAATAGTTGTGCAAGCTTACTCTCCATCATCTTCTGCCATCAATGTGGCGCCACTTGTTTTATACCCTTTGGGACCAAATTTTTTCCCGTAGCAAACTGTGAACAAAAGAAGCGGACAAGCACAACATTAGCAATGTACGAAGCATGAAGAAGATTCCGAAATGCATACCCATTAATCAAAGACTCGTCGCTTTGGAGGACACCAGCACCACCACCAAAGCCATAGCCACTAGGACCGAACTTTTTTCCATAACAGACTATCAAATCGATCAGAAAACAGGTATGGGTTATTTAAATAACTGTACACCGTTTTTACGAGCATATAAAAAAAACGCATTCCTGGCAAACAATTGGCCAGCCAGTAGAGGAGCTACTAAAATAAACGCATTGTAAACTTTCTGAACGAAAATTCTAGATAGTACGTGTCTACACCTTGACTGCTATCCAGAAGACTAAGTGAGAAATGCCCATTTTGCATATTATTTGTTTAACTTGATAATTTAAACTGAAATACTCAAGATTCGTTAAATCAAGGTATAACTTGAAAGAAAAGAGTATAGTGACAGTCTAAAGTCTAAAATGAGTAATCGAGCGCCAGTAAAGCTGCAACAGCCAACGCATTGGAATCCACACTGCGTATGTCCGTAACTAACCAAAGTTTAACCCATCCCAACTCCCAGCTGGTGTCACTGCACTGTGACTGTTGATATTGGTTTGAAAAGGCCGGAAATCAAATAATGGATGTACTTTTGACGACATTGTAATTTGCCACATTAGTTTGATGATCATTATAATCTAAACTTTCTCTAGACTCCCTGCATATTTTCCCCGATATAATTTTTCATCACATTTCATTAAAAGTGTAATATTCGGCCGTTTAATCCACATGACTTAAACTCCAGTTAATTAAATCGTTAACATAAACCAATAAAAAAAATTCCCAAAAAATCGAAAAATCCGTTAAAAAACTTTTGCAATTAATACAGAACGAAGAAAATTACTCGTGTTAATTTTACACTTTAAAATTTCGATATGCATAGGAATACTAGTAGCAGACAAACTTTCTTAGACGGATAGTGTAGTTTGACATAACTATTGTCGGTACGGTAAACCAATATTGTGCTTACATTATTTGAAAAGTGAGAAGAAATAGTGAGATGAATCTATGTATTACGTTTGCAGTAGATATCCCTGTCTGGACCATCACAACAATTGGTGGAGTCCAAGTTCTTTGTACAATTGTTGCACTTGAAACAAGACTTGTGCCATTGCCTTCCTTTGGCGAGCATTTGTTCGGCAGCGAAAACGGCTCCACCACATCTTGGACATCCAGTTCCCTCTGGAGCAAGAATAGTTTTGGTATTCACTGCTTGCCAAGAGTTGTTAGTTCCACCAGCTGGAGCCCTGGACAAAATGAAAATTAAAATCAACTCGTTTTCGATATAAGTTAAAGTACACGTCTACTTTTTTATCGTTAATTTTGGGAAACTTCACAGTCAGTCTTGAACTACATTTTCCCCGTGCAAACTACCAGCCCAAGTCAGTAACTACTGCTTACACAGGTACACAAGAATTTTAGCGTACTATGAGTACTATCCTTGGGCTCTGTTGATTCACTGTGTCGACTGTCGACACACATGCAACATGTATTAGGGATAAAACATAACATGGTGTTAATTTAAATCCTAGTCAAGCATGGAGTAAGAGAGGGGGGATGATAATTCAATTGCAATATGTTAAGAAGATGTCTTCAGTGATTTCGTGAACAGAATAAAACACTGAAGACAAAACTTCCAATGTCTACAAGACACCCAAAATGCTGAGCTTTCTTCTGATTTACGGTTCGAGTAACATTGCGGATTTATGGTGCACAGTGAAAATATAAATGAGGGGCTTTTATATCATAGATATTTCTTATATTTTTTTCCCTGGAGAACAGAGAGATATAATTGAGAGAGAGAATTGACGATGATGAAGTAGATGAAAAGGCTTCGATTCTTCTACATTCCGCCATTGTTGATAACTTTAATTCAATGGCGTTCACCCAGTATAAGTTTATTTTCATCATTGCGTGTGCTAAAGTTTTACAAAGTGTACAAAGAGTTATTTTAATCATGTTTTCGACTATTTGTGAAGCTCAGCGTTTGGGGGCTGCAATAACGAATTTTCATAAGTAATGTGATGGAGTATAGAAAATGTAAAACTGTGAATGGTTGTAAGTCTTTTTTTTCGTTGCACTTAAACTTGCTCAAGAAAGCAGAAACTCACAAGAGAATTTCAAAAAGTAATAGTCGTATGTACTTGATGCAGTTTTGTTATTACTTGTTATTTTCAAAACAACCTGAACCATCATCATTGTTATTTATCACCATCAACTGGTAAAAAAATTAAATTACGAACTCAAAAGGTATGGCGATATTAAAGATTATTTTTTATATCTAGCAACATAGGTAGTTATATTAATATCAAGATTATTTACGAAAATAAGGGTCAATCTTTTAAGGGGGCAACAATCCGAGTAAACTGTATTTTTAGCACCTCACTTTTGTAAGTCAACACATGCACACACATGTGGAAAATATTTTAGAGTGCTCACCATGTGCTCCTTTTCGATCTTCTTCTTCAACTGAATGATTACTCACATCTCCCCAAATGCAAGCCAAAGCAAACTAAATGTCAAGTTTTAACCAGTGCCAAACTATACTTTAACTTGTGTTTGCCAATTCGTTTTTGCCCAAATTCGAAAAACTTGCGGTGAATATGGCGACCAATGAATTCCCTTTCATCAACATTCATCCTCTCTCTCCACAATATCTCACTGTAATTTGCGTAGCAAATGTGATGCCGTCAATCGGCGTCATAGTCAACAATTCAAGCATATATGTAATAATATTATGCTTACGCCTACAAACTTGAAATATTCTTTTAGCATTGTTAACGAAACTGTGCATTTTATTTGAAACCGCGTCGTTTACAACACTTACACACACAACAGAATAGTATAGTTTATTAAGAAATAGACTTTAAGAGTATTGCAATTCATTACAACAACTACCGCATTATACTGTGTGTACAGTTAACTGGGCTACTGTCCATATTTGTTGATGATGTGGTCAATAATAACGAGATTTTTTCTCCATATATTAACTATACATATTAACATTTCCCGCCTCAATACTCTGGTTGTCTCATCTTTTCAATCACAAAAACAAAATACGAAGCGAAAAAAAGTTGTCTGTATCTCGTTAATAGCAAACATGTACAAAGAATCATCATGTTGTTAAGCTCAAAAATTAATCAGTCATACAACATACCTAACCCTAGTCTAGTCAGAAAATAAAGCGTTTGTTATTTGCATTAATATATTAGTTTGTAGTAACTAGGTATTGACATTTATACGATTGTTGCCTCCTAGTTATAGAGGGCAACAATTGAATCAGAATGTTATTGTGAGCATCAATGGTTAAGCGTTATGCATAAGCGTTAGATGAGAGTTATTTTCGGTTAGTGCCTTCGTGGCGAAGAAAAGGAGCTTGTAAGCGTATTTAACCTTTTGAGACAGTGAAAGTTGAGACTTTATGAGAATCAGATTGTTATTAAAACGTCAATTAAGTTCTACGTGCAGGTAATAAGCGATCCATTCATCACACAATTAAACTATTCAATGTACAGTGGACAGCTCAGGACCTATGATAGAATTGCTAATCACAGACAAGCAATGCTATGTACACAACTACGGCGACGGCACACAACTACATAGTCCTAACTACTATTTGAAGTGTGTGTGCATTATAGCGTATAAATGCCTAAAAATGCAGTCTACAAAGATTACATGTATTTACCACCTTTAACTATTGCAACATGCTAGCTATATAATGTTCTCTCTCCCTCTCTTTCTCTTTTGGTAATCATGTTTGGTAGCGACTGCGAACATGGATGTTTTTTTACTTTTCTTTCTTACTCTTTCCAAAGCTTATCTACTAGACATTGTGATTTAATAGTGAATGGAAAGTGCATTCGACATGAGTAATTGAATGAAGCCATTAAACTCCCTAGTTACATTGATAGAACGGGATGGGCAAGTTGCATTTGGTTCTAGACGCAACATGTAATCTCAAAGATGGACAACCATTAACTCAAGTAAAAATAGCAACTGTGAGACTAAACGCACTTGTTCCCTACGACAGGAAATTAGCTCGTCATTTTTACCATCATCATCAGCATTAATTGCAAGAAAATATAGTTTCCTACATGTCTCTTCCTGTTTTTACAGCATCGGACAACAACGGTGGCTTATCAAGTTACTAATTAGTAAATGGCTGATAATTTCCCTTTTTACGTTACGTTACAATAGTAAGAGTAATAAGCACACTTATGAAAAGTAAACTAAAATTGCATAATATAGCGTTAATGTACATTGAAATAGAAAGAAAGATCTGAGCACGTTATCTTATATAAACGTGAGGGAAACACTACATAGATAATTGTGAAAATTTGAAAACTCTACGACAGATGAACAAACCTCAACATTTTTATGGGCTCAAGAGGAGACATAATACAACTGCTATGAATCCATTGGGAACTATTATTATCCTAAACATTTAGTATTAATAATAATAAGGAGTATAGAGGAGAGGAACAATCTTGGCCAACAGCTAAAAGTAATTGTAATAGAGTTCGAACAGGCTGGATTGATGAAGTGTTGCGGGTTGGCAGATATAAGTATAGAAGTGGTAGTTGTAGTAGTGTTGAGATGGTAGTAGTACAAGTAGTAGTGAGAGGTTGAGAACAACGCTAATTTTCGCTGCAGGTATTTCATAACAAAACAAAATTTGCGATCATTATCGGAATAGAGAGTGCATGCTACTTTTTCATGAAACTTATAAACTCTCCTTGTCGTCCTCACAGAAATTAAAAGTTTTGCAGGGCTAGGCTATGTTTTTTTCTATCTGGTGAATTCTAATGAATTACTCATGCATGAAAGCGGTTTGGCTAACAATTATGGTATAATTAAATTGCCATATGCAAGGAATAGATTTAAACGAGAGAACTTGTAATGTCTTGAAAACTACTGTTTCCAACTAATATTGCAATCAAAAAACATTAAAAGCATGGGAAAGTATTTGTTACTGGATATTGGGTGTGTAGATAGATTATAATTTTCGCTCCAAAAGTCTGCTACGTGGACTAGTTGCCAACAGTATCTTTTAAAAATGATGGGAAGAAAATAGAATATCAACTTACCCCCCCTCTGTTTTGAATTGTTCTCCAGTGTCCGTAGAAAGACAGCCAGCACCACCACCGAATCCGTATCCTGAGTAATTTAAATTGTAAATTCAGTTATAATTTAATGTAATAATTTAATCCACGAAAGAAAAAATTTGATCGAATATGAGGCCCACCTTTTGGTCCGAATTGTCTGCCGTGGCACATTTTGCAGAAAAGTTGACCCTCATGTTCAGAACAATTTGTGGAGTCCAGCATTTTGTTGCACATTCCTAAAAAGCCAAACCAAAGTAAAGTTTTTCCGCAAAATATGCTGATGCAAAAAGTCCACAGAAACTTCATCTTACCACATTTGAAGCATGTCTTGTGCCATTTTTCTCCACCGGCTAAACGCTCTTCAGCAGCATACACTGATTTGCCACATTTTGGGCATTTAGGGTTATCTGGAGGCTTAAATGGCATTTTCACGAAGGAACCTACATAAAAAGGACTTCTTTACTTAATATTATTGCAAACACTCAGTTACTCAGTCAACCTTGGCTAATCAACCTCAAAAGCTCAATGTGTACCGAAAATGTTAACCTAAAAAGCTCAAAATGCAGGATACATAAAAAATAGTCATAAATAGAGTAGTTTAAGCACGTATTATTCACCACTAGACACAGACAGCGTTAGTATCCTATTCCTATATTCCGTCGTACCAAAAAAGGAGAGACAGGGAACAGTGCCAAAAGTAGTGTCTAAAATTAACGCCTAACTAAATCATGCAGGTGCAGGGTTTGTTTGCACTGCATGCGGCATGCAGGCACACAACATTCGTTACTTAAACATGCTACTCACTCACTACACCCCCTATATGAGCTATGCGACCTCTATCCTGTTCAGTGAACAAACACGCTTTCCGGCTAACTGCATAATTATAGTTAGTTAGCTAACTGCACACAGATACGAAAGTGTATGACATGACAAGGAACTGGTGAAAGCAAATGTTCAAAATATTTACAAAGGACTGAACAATTTCATATGGTCAAATTCTATAAATTTTTTCGCTCATAGCATTTGTGTGCGATGCACTAAGCGTACAATGATAAAATGCGAAAACTAAAAAGCTAACAAGGTCCATAAAAATGTTTAGAAACTATTTTATCTTGTATCTCGGAATGATTATGGTGCATAGTTTAAAAACGGACTACTAAAGAAACCAAAAACTGGGATGGAATTGGGACATATACCAACCATTATAGATTAAAAAAGTGGTCTATGCATAAAGTTAGTGAAAATTCAGATGACTTCCGTATAAAAATGAGATCAAAAAGTTGGTCATAGGAGGATGAGGAGCACAGATAGATAAGCCTCAAGTACAGCTGCTTTATCTCTACACAATCGGAGTTAAAGGGTTAGTGGGTTTAATATTGCCAATGTTGAATAGAGTTGCCAGGTTTTAGTGCTGAGGATGTAGCACACGGGAGACTTTTTTCTTGTCTTAATGTGAAAAGTTGTGTATTGAATAGCAGTATGGCAATATGTATGTCTTTCCCTTCATGCTATGCCAATGGATTGAGAGTTATTCTCAATCGCTTTTTCTAATTTGAAATGGTGCCAATCTTTTGAAATAGTATATGAGAGTCAGTTGTAGAATGGTGTTACTGTAGCTACAAAGTCGGCCCTATCTGTTTATGAATCTGTGGCTAGTTAGTTTGTCAGTTACAAATATTATTAGTGGCAAAAGTGGCACATTTTTGTATCATGTTTGGTGTAGCCACATCGTTAGTTGAAGCCTTCAAAATAACCCGAAAACCCATAAGATAATTACTGGAAGGTTACTTCTCAATTATGCCAGTTTGACTAGTATGCTCTCATCATACAAGTGCAAAAGTAGGCGTTCAATCACTTTCAATTTTAAATGGTTTTGTTTTACTATTGCCAATGGCATCACCGTTCTTTTTATCCCCAATCCTCACCGCATGCGAGCAGATAAATTGACAGCCTACGCTTTTATTCTTACGTTTTGAAAAATTGGATGCAGGCTCGTTTTAAAGTAGTTAAACAAGCCTACAACTATACTTATGCAACATTTTAAAGCAGGCTTTTTTAATAACTCACATTAAAAAGGAGATATTTTTTCATTCGATTATTTCACACTGGTACACGTACACGTAACTTTGTTGGAAGGGTAAAAAAAAAACAATTTTTGGCTACAAAATCTAGCGTTAAAAATTTATAAAACTGGAATTTGATGCCTGATTTATTCACAACTTTTGGCATCTAAAAATGGCACCCATATTTTACAGGCAGTTTTGCTGGGCGCCATCTATCGAAATTATCATGCAACAATTGTTTACGGGAGTCTGGCATGACCGTTGCTCTTTTTTTTTGTTATTTCTGCCAACCGCACCATGAACCCTTTTAAACATTTGGTTTTAATAAATCCTTCAAAGCTGTTAATCCGTAAACACAAACTTCCATGGTAAGTCTAAACAATCCTGCACTCAAATTGCCACACCATAGATAGACGGAACCAATCAAACAATTTCTTGTCCAGATTGGTCCTTACTATTTTATTTTAGCTTGTTAAAAAAATCAAACACTTGTAGCAGTGATAAATGGTATATATGCAAGTATTGCAAATCACAGTGGTAGTATGTATTTGCTTGTTAGCCACATTCAATTATGGTAGCACTATAAAAAACATTCACACACCGGTACTATAAGTCGAATTCTCTTATCCTTGTTATTTTCGTAATATAGTTTTTGTATTTTCAAAATGCTACTGGCCAAATCCAATTATAATGGTCACAAATTTGCCCACCTTAGACTGTGTGATCCCAAAGAACAAAATAACTGCACAAAATGCACGTTTAGAAGAACTCACTGAGACAAATGACAAAACTGGAGTGACAAACCTGAAGAACTGTTACTACAAAATAAATGGCTGGTTCGTCTTTGAGTTTTGTTAAAAATTTTGCACACGGCACTCCGTAATAGGAATAGACGGGTCTTCCCACGTACTAGCTTACAAATATTACTTGATATAAGCAATGTTCCCATTCAGTCCAAACAGTTTACATTGCTTGTGCATGCAGTAGTAAGGTTAACTACTTTGAATATTTTTTAAAGCTTCCAATCCGAGAAACTTACTTACTATGAGCGAGATTGCTATTATCGTAATATTTCTAAATAGCAATATATAGTCATAGAAGTACTAGTTTTAGTCTCAATAGAACTTTATAGTAGGCTGGCTCATTGTTTGTCATGATTTTTAATGTACTCATATCTCTCCCCTCTGAACTCTTAATAGTAACAAAGGAATCTTAATAATATTATCTATCTGATGCAGCCGAGTTTCCTAGGATTGACAAAGTTTATTGACAATACTTTATTCTTATTTTCCGCTTAGATAACAAGTTAGTCAAACATAATGGTGACGCTATGATGCATCTGCATTCCATAAAAGTGCTCTATGGTGATTTCCTAAAATGTATAATCAGGCAGCCACCACTGCTCAAGACTTCCTAATCTAATAAAGAGTAAAAATACACGTCTACGAGAAAAAACGTAGAAGGATAAACGCCAAATAAAAATTTTCCTAGGTATATTTAACGATATATAAGCCCACTCAAATAAGTTCAAAGTGATACACGAGAAAGCAATGTAATGCATACACATTATCCTCACGCCTTCTTCATAGTCACACAACAGGCCAGTACCATGGTTTTTTCTGCACCTCCACACTTATGCTGCAGCATTGGTGTGCAGATATGAGGCAATACTATCTATAGCCGATTTCGTCGCACAAGTCAATCATATCCACACACGCACGCAAAATGAGTTTAAATTGCTTGGAAATTTTTTAACGTAATGTTCAAGTTGAGTTGTCAGCTGATTTTTTTGTCCGCTTTCTAAATCTGAAATTATAATCTTATACCGAATGAATTTGTACAGTCGATTGCTGATTGTTGCAAATGGCTCTCTCGTTATTATTCTAAACTGTGAGTGAGAGTACATGGGAACCATAGGTTGTATGAAATTCTTAAAATGGTAGTATATTTTTAGCTAAAGGGCTTAGGATTTGCCCTGGTTTGATGATATTACTGTCAATTTAATTTCCCCACCAAAATTTCAAGTTTCGTTCATTGCAAACTCTGACTAAGCTTACTGACGGTTTCTGATGAAAAATCCGTCTATGTTTCAAGACATGAGATCATCGCTAACTTTGCAGACAGAGGGTGGTCCCAAAGACTCATTTCACACTCATCATCAATATGGGATCATTTTTAAATCATAAATTTGGCAATCGAGCAAGAAAAGTTAAACCCTCTATGTGTACATAACTTTCTCTCACAATGGACCGGTAAACATTGCTAAAAATTGCCCAAATAGCTTGAAATATAGCTCAGAAAATTCACTATAACATTAATACACAAATCACATTGACTCCTCTCAAGAGAGTTCTCCTCACTTACTTACTTGAACGTATTATAATCAGATTAAATAAAAACATGTAGTTGAAGTTTGGTCTTAATTTTGCTACAGACGACTTATCCTCAGGATTACAAAATCAATTTTTAGATGTTCGAAGGCAAATAAAACTGTAAGGGAAGGGGTTTTAGGAGAAAATAAATAGAAATGATATATAAAACTAAAACCCAAACAATAACACATGTTTGTACAAATAGAACAAAACCGAGAGAAAATAACAGAAAACATAGATAATACTGTTGTATCAACGCAGTACAGCTTCTCTTTGACAGCATTGATTGCTGTTTGGAAGTTTGGATATGGACAGGTTTTAGAACCGGGTAAAAACGGAGGAATTTTCAGTAAATCCAGCTGATCTGAATGCATGTTAAATTTTTTTCTTTCAACTTGATGATGAGAAATTATTTGGGAGCATTGTAAGCTCATATGTTGGATTCATAATGAAGGTTGTACGCTGCATTTTTTAGTCACATTAGAATTAATTTTGCCGCAAACGAACTTCAAAAGTTCATTGTCAGCCAGTATTTCTTGAAAAACGTACCTAAGGGTTTGCACTCTCTGAATTCAGTAAATTGCTAATTGCGTGTGTGTGTTACACTTTAGTCGTACATATAATATTACCATTAGTGGTGGTATACGCATAGGCAAGAAGCCATCTCTAGGGAGTCATAATACTTTCTTTATGAAAAGCACGCGAAAACATGGGATGATAGAAGACTAAAAAGTCGAGGAATTCGGCCAACCGCCCACTTGCCTACAACTCGTGGTGTTTTCCTGGTTCTTGTGGCGTGTCGTCTTTTATTTACAAAAACTACATTTAGACACGAACACAGATATACAGATAGACAGTTAGATGGGAGTTGTATAGTCAGTCCGCCTTTTACATTCGCTACTTATTGACACTGACATCCAACTGTATGGTTTCCTACTATCAAGTACTCGAGGGATTATAAATCTATTTGCAAGTTAGAAGGGATTTTTGTGAATCACAACTTTATCATACTGTGCAACTTTCAACTTTTCAACGACTCTTTGTTGCCACCATGTTTATCGTTTTATATGTTTGTGTGGGTGTTTCATACGTAATGTCCCTAAGATTTGTTGGATTGATTAGATGCTATACGTAATGAAAATATAATGTGTTTGGGCTAGGGTTAGGGATGATCAAAACACGATGCTAGTAAACGCTGAAAACAATTAGAATTTGGTTAAGTTAACTAGCTATAATCGGCTTCAGAATGAAAATATTTTGCAATTAGAACAAGTGCATTCACTCTTGATAGTTATTAAACCTCATTAAGGGAAGTCTTCCGTGTTCTGGAATAAGCTGGTGTACAAAGAACATACTAGATTCATTCAGATTGTGTGGGAAAAAGTGTGCCAGAAAAATTAGATCGTGGGTGTAGCCTTTGAGAAAGTCATTAATATCGAGAGATCTTAATTATTTTGCCATCAGTCAACCCATTCACGGAACATATGCAGTGTCCATATAGCAATTAATACGCGTGAAACACGTGTAGTGGAGACTATACCATTTTTATTTGCATGGTGTAACATTTGGAAGGAGAGGATGATTTTTTTATGGTTACACGGTTAGATAGAAATCCGAAAATAGACAAAGTGCACAAAAATGCGCTCCATGGAATCCATCTGTATCTGTAGAGAAATCTTCTTACTTAAAAAGTCCCAGTGTTGTTGTCAGGCTTTCATAGCTTACTGATGCATTTATCATTAGTATATGTGCATCCATGTATTTACCACATTGCACGTTCTAATGCTTACGCGTGTTAGTTAACAAAGAGTCTAGTAAAAGTATGCAATCGGTTAAAAATAATCACGGAAGTGAGCTGAACAAGCGGATAAAAAAGATTTGAACTTTATTTCGTAACATAACTGATATTTGTTGTGCTCTCAGTATAGTTTCCTAGTGAGCACCGGATTGTACAATTTTCTTAAATTTAATACCAGTCTTCATGGATTTGGCGATGCAAGGAATTTTTTCCTAAAAAAATACGCCACATATAATTTTTAGGACCTATTTTCAGTGAATTTTGTTGCTCACTTTGCTAATTGTTTCATAATATACAAACAATGTACAAAAATACAAGTGGTCATAAGCAAAAAAGTCACTCTAGGCAACAATATAAAAAGAAACAAGCAAAGCTCAGAAAAATATTAAACATTGAATAAGCCCAAGTCAGACAGTTTCAATAGTTCTCTAACGGCCAACTCTAAATAGAATGTATCTGCATTTTTTAAGAGACGTTAAATGGCCCTGGTGGTATAAGTTCAGCCGTTTGTTGCCGTTTGTTAATGGACATACTCTCCTGTATATCGATAGCATGAGAAGACACGGAAAATTTAGCGCGAGATTTCTTTAATGGATTCGACTCAAGTATAAACAGAAAATGCAGCAAAAAAATCGGAAAACCGAAGATGACTCGATCTTTGCGTGGTTTGGCCCATAATTTGAAAACCGATGAAAAATAATTCTACGGACTTTTATAGCAAAAAAGGATGCAACCAATGACGATGATTAACCTATTGATTATTAAGATGCTACTAATGATGATGATGAAGATCAAAAAAAGGAGGCAAATTCATTGAAATAAGATGAATTTCATTAAGCTTATTTATGAATTGACTAATTATTTTTGCCATTCGCGTAATAAATTTTGATTATCATTAACTAATGACCATTGACCAATCTGACTTGCCCAAATCTTTTTTTTATATTGACTAAAACCTAAAGCATAAAATGGACATAGCTTTTACCATAAATGTAACTGAAACTAATTTTGACGTTTGTTATGATTAATATGCTTATATGTTGAATTCGACATCTTATAT
>Ga0210040_10005320_pt1 | contig 16455 bp, 14 predicted proteins | sample CryGeyCG12114_NA_FD_185462 | JGI IMG/M metagenome (GOLD analysis project Ga0210040, IMG submission 185462) | Groundwater microbial communities from aquifer - Crystal Geyser CG19_WC_8/21/14_NA (SPAdes) (version 2) | ecosystem: Environmental > Aquatic > Deep subsurface > Groundwater | place: USA... | reverse complement strand
CCGCCGCAGTAGTAGGCCACGAACAAGATGACGAGCAGCACGATGCCGCCGACCAGGGTGACGGTGGAGGTGGAAGTCCCGGCCTTGTCGACGGCGTCGGAGGCGTCGGTGCCGGTGCTGAGACCGACGGCGGTGCCCGCCGCCGCGAGCAGGGCCGTGAGCAGGACCCCCACGCCGACGGCGGTGAGGAAGCCGAAGAACGCCGAGCCGATCTTGATCCCGCCGTGCTCCTCGCGCTGCCGGTTGACGACCGTGCGCCGGTCCAACGGCTCGCGCTCGCGGGTCGGACGGTCGTCGCCGTACGCCGTGGCGTCAGGACGGTCTGCACTCGTGCTCATGGTGCTGGCTCCTCGGGCGACGCGGTGACGGGTTTCCGGCGAGGTACCCACAAGGCGTCGAGCCCAACCCTGCACGCTTACGTCGTAAGGCGGTGGCCCGGTCCAGACCGGCTTCAGGCCGCTTACGCCGTAAACCATCCTCCGCCGTCACCGCATGCACCGCGGGCGGCGGGGTAAGCCGATGGGAGACGTACATCCACCAACGCGAGGGAGAACCGCATGCTCACCGAGCAGAACGCACGTGAAGTGATCGGCACGACCGCCTACACCTCCGACGACGAGAAGCTGGGCAAGGTAGGCCAGCTGTTCCTCGACGACCAGACGGGTCGTCCCGAGTTCGTGACCGTCAACACCGGGCTCTTCGGCACCAACGAGACCTTCGTCCCCGTCTCCGACGCCACCTTCAACGGCGGCCGTCTGGTGCTGCCGTTCGACAAGGCCAAGATCAAGGACGCCCCGAACGTCGACGCCGGCGGCGGCCACCTCGACGAGTCCGAGGAGCAGCGCCTCTACGAGTACTACGGCATGAGCTACGGCTCCTACGAGGGCGGCCGGACCGGCACCCAGACGGGCACCCAGACCGGTGACGTCACGACCACGGGCAACGCGGCCGGTGCCGACGGCTTCGAGTACGGCCGTGAGAGCGCCGGCACGGCAGGCGTCGGGTCCGAGGTCAACCAGCACGGCACCGAAGGTCACGACACCTCCGGCCGGACCACCGACGACGCGATGACCCGCTCGGAGGAGGAGTTGCACGTCGGCACCACCCAGCGTGAGGCCGGCCGCGCCCGCCTCCGCAAGTACGTCACCACCGAGGAGGAGACCGTCACGGTCCCGGTGCGCAAGGAGAAGGCCGTGCTCGAGACCGAGCCCATCACCGACGGCAACGTCGGCAGCGCCACCGATGGCCCGGCCCTGTCGGAGGAGGAGCACGAGGTCACGCTGACCGAGGAGCAGGTGCACGTGGACAAGACCGTCACCCCGGTCGAGCGCGTGCGCCTCGGCACCGAGACCGTCACCGAGCAGGAGACGGTCACCGAGGGCGTCCGCAAGGAGCACATCGAGGCCGACGGCGACGTGGACGAGCGCCGCGCCTGAGCCCCACCCGAACCACGCGCGGCACCTGTCGCGCTTCTCGACGGCGGACGTCGCCCCCGGCGACGTCCGCCGTCGCACGCCCGACCTACCTGTCCGGAACGACCCAAGGCCGAGCCCACCGTCGGCGAGGAACGCGAGCGCGAGCGGGCATGAGCCGGAGGACGGCCGGGTAGTTCTCGGAGTGTCCGACACCCCGACGAGTGACCGCACGCCCCGCACCACGGAGTTCGGCGAGCTGGTCGTCGGTTTCGACGACGGGGTGCTGGTGCCGCGGGCGTGGACCACGGCCCAGTCCTACTGGGCGGCCGACCTGCTGCGCGGCTCCGGTCCCGGCCCCGTGCTCGAGCTGTGCGCCGGGGTGGGCCACATCGGGCTGCTGGCCGTCGCTGGCACCGACCGACTGCTCGTGCTGGTGGACCTCGACCCGAACGCCTGCGAGCACGCGCGTGCGAACGCGGCGTCGGTCCGTCCCGAGGACGCCTGCGAGGTGCGGCACGGCCGGGTCGACGAGGTCCTTGGCGAGGGCGAGCGCTTCGCCGGTGTGATCGCCGACCCGCCGTGGGTGCCCAGCGACGACGTGCACCGCTTCCCCGACGACCCGCTGACCGCCATCGACGGCGGCGCCGACGGCATGCAGGTGGCCTGGTCCTGCCTCGAGGCGGCCGCGGCCCACCTCGACGACGGTGGCTGGTTGCTGCTCCAGCTCGGCACCACCGCCCAGGCCGACGCCGTCCGGGGGCGCGTGGTCTCCGACCCGGGACTGGCCCTGGAGGTCGCCGAGGTCCGGGAGTACGGCGACCGCGGCGTCCTCGTGCACCTGCGCCGCACCACCGGCTGACGCCGCCCGCGCGGCTGCGGTGCTGCGCTGTTCAGGCGGGGCGGCGGACCGACTTGTGGGTGCTGTCGCACCAGGGCCGGCGCTGCGACTTGTCGCAGGTGCACAGCGCCACCACCGGCCGGGTGACAGGGTGCTCCACGCCGTCGGCGGTGACCACCACGTCGGCGTGCCGGGCCAGCACCGGCCCGTCGCCGCACGGCTCGAGCGTCACGTCCTCACCGGTGCGCGACAGCACGCGCCACCGCTCGTCGTGCTCTGCGTCAGGGGCGGCGCGCATCAGGCCACCCGGGTCGCGGAGGTGTCCCGTGCCGCATCCCATGTGCCCAGCAGCCCCTCGGCCGCCAGCACGTCGAGGTGCAGGCACGCCGCGACCCCGAACAGCACGTCCTCGCGCAGCTCGGGGTGGTCGGCGACCAGGGAGCCGCAGATGTCGCGCATCGCCACCTGCTCGTGGGCGGCGTCGGCCTCCACGTGCTCGTGGAAGTACGCGGCGGCCACGTCGGGCAGCCCGACGCGCTCGATGCCCGCGGCGATGCGCCGGCAGGGCACGGAGCTGGTGGCCTCGAACGCCGCGAGGTGACCGAGGGCCGCCCCGCGCAGCCGGCGCTGCAGGCCGAGCAGGGACATCACGTTGTTGACCGCCAACGTGTGGCCGGGGACGTCGTCGACGTAGGCCCCGTAGGCGGTGTCGAGACCGCACGACGCCAGGGCGTCGGCGAACAGCTGGGCGTGCAGCCGGTCAGGTCGGCCGGCGCCGTACTCGTCGTACTGCAGCTCGGCGAGCGCCACCTTGGCGCGCCCGTCCAGCCGGGGCACCACGAACGCGTGCGGATCGGACTCCTTGAGGTGGTAGAGGCTGCGCTGGCGCAGGAAGTCGAGCACCTCCTCGCGGGTGGCCTCCCGCTGCAGGTGCCGCGCCACACTGGGACCGTCCACGTCGTCGATGACGTGCACGATCTGGTCGACGAGGTCGTCGGACGCGGCGAGCGCGGCGTCCACGTGGTGCCGGGTGCAGCGTCGCAGCTCGGCCTCGAAGCGTTCCTCCAGCTCACGACGGGCCGCGATCAGCCGCGGGTCCCACTCATGGTCCTCGACGCCGTCGAAGCCGCGGTAGTGCAGCTCGTAGAGGATCCACAGCGCCAGCTGGAGGTCCTCGCTGCCGAGCACGTCGTCGTCGCCGAGCGACCAGCCGGGCTCCGGGGAGTCGCGGTGGGGGTCCTCGAGCAGCGCCACCACCGTGGCACTGAGCAGGCCTCGCGGGTGGGGCAGACGCATCGACGACTCCATCCATCTGGGTCCCGCTGCCTCGCTGCGACGGGGGTCCGAGCGGTACCCCGGCCTGCACTTCCCATGCCGCTTCGGGCACCTGCCGGAGCCCTCCGCGGGAGCGGCCGACCCGCAGGCGGCCGACCCTCAGGCGGACGGGGTCATCCGGTGCCGGGGAGCTCGTCGTCGGGGTCGGACAACCCCTTGCGGAGGTCGGCCAAGATCCGGGTCAGCAGTCGCGAGACCTGCATCTGCGTCACCCCGATGTCGTCGGCGATCTCCTGCTGGGTCCAGCCGCGGAAGAACCTGAGCAGCAGGATCCTGCGGTCGCGCTCACCGAGGCGGCGCACCAGCGGGGCGAGCACGGTGCGGGCCTCGGCGGCCTCGCGCGCGGCGTCCTCGGACCCGATCAGGTCGCTGACCGTCGCCGTGCCATCCTCGCCGGCGGGTCGGTCCAGCGAGGCGGGCGTGAAGCAGCCGACGGTGGCGAGCGCCTCGGTGACGTCCTCGACCTGCTCGCCGAGGTGCGCCGCCACTTCCGATGGTCGCGGCGAGCGACCGAGCTCCTGGGACAGCAGTGCGTCCGCCGCGGTGATCCGGGCTTGGAGCTCCTGGATGCGGCGCGGGGGGCGCACGGTCCAGCCCAAGTCGCGGAAGTGCCGCTTGATCTCTCCGCGGATCGTCGGCACGGCGTAGGACAAGAAGTCGTTGCCGAGCGCTGCGTCGTAGCCCTGGGCCGCCTTGACCAGCGCGAGGTAGGCGACCTGCTCGAGGTCCTCGGTCGCGATGCCCCGGGTGCGGTAGCGGGACGCGATCGCGGTCGCGACGCCCATGTTGGTGGTGACCACCTCGTGAAGCAGCCGCTGGCGTGCTCCGGGGGCACTCGTACTGGCCTCGCGCAGGAGGACGAGTGTGTGCTCGGCGCGTGCCACCTGCGCGACGGCGGGCGTCGACCGGCCACGTCGTGGTTGCGGCGAGAGTGGAGCGTCCTTGAAGGTGGAGCGTCCCGACGCGGTAGGAGGCGTCCAGGACCGGGGGGATCCCGAGATGGGCCCCGGGATGGACGAATCGGTGACAAGGGTCATGAGGGAGAGCTCTCGACCGGACAGCGACGGCAGAGCCGGCTGCGACGGGCCTGCCGATGGTTTCAGCAGGCACGGGGCACTCGGTCGCCCGACGGTGCGGGGGGACCGGGTGCTGAGGAGGGGATACCCGGAAGTCGCCCGACCAGACAGGCGAGTTTGCCGCGGCGCGCGGGTCGGCTCAGCCGGCGACCACGGTGCGGCGGTCGTCGGCGCCGCGACGCGTGCGTCCGGTGCGGTCCAGGTGTGCGAGGAGCGGCAGCGCCACCCGGCGGGAGGTGCCCAGTGCCTGGCGGGCGGCGCTGGTGGTGAACGGCTGCGGCAGCTCGCGCAGCCGGCCCACGGCGAGGTCGTCGGCCCCGGGGAGCAGCACCACCGATCCGTCCACGCGCAGCAGGTGGCCGGCGCCCGCCAGCAGCGCGATCCCGCGGGTGTCGAGCCGCAGCTCGGCGAGCCGGGCGGCGTCCGGGGCGGCAAACGGCTCGTCGGTGAGGTCGCGCACGAGTGCGGCGAGGGCGTCGGCCAGGACGGCGGGCAGTCCCGCGTCCGACCGGCGTACCCGTCCGGCGTCGAGACGCAGGTCGCCGCCCGCGAGCTCCACCACACCGGGCAGGAGCTCGGCGTCGGGCAGTCCGAGGCTGCGCGCCGCCTCTGGTGCCGGTACGCCGCCCGCCGCCGGGTCGCGCCCGCCCACCAGCGCGACCAGGGCGTCGCGCAGCTGCACGGCGCGGCCGGCCGAGACCCACCAGTCGCCGGCCACGAGCGTGCCGCGCGGTGGGGTGGTGGTCGCACCGACCGCTCCGAGACGACGCAGCTGCGACCGCCTTGCCCAGCCACGCCGGTCGAGCTCGTCGGCGGCGGACCCGTCGGCGGTGGCCAGCAGGCGCGCCCGCTCCGTGGCCGCGCCTCGGCGGCGCAGGGGTGGGGGAGCGGGGTCCAGCACGACGACCCCCCACACCGCGCGGCTGCCGGGGTCGCGCAGGACGGCACGGTCACCGACCCGCAGCGGCAGCGGCCGGGACAGGGTGAGCCGGGCGTGCCGCTCGTCGAGGGGACGGGCCCGGACGGGGACCGCGGCGGCGCCGACGTGCAGCAGCGGCTGCTCGGGCACCTCGCCGTCGCCGGACAGCCGCACGTCGAGGACGGACGCCTGCTCGAAGGCGCCGGGGGTGGTGAGGGCGGCTCCGGCGTCCACCGCGGCCGGGGCCCGGCCGCCGAGGTCCAGCGCCACCCGCGCCGTCGCGACCACCGTGCCGGTCGGCCGGCCCAACGACTCCAGCCCACGCACGCGCACCGTCGCCCCGTCGGTCTGCCCGCCCACCTCCAGCGTGTCGCCCACCCGGACGGCCCCAGCGGCGAGTGTCCCGGTCACCACGGTCCCGGTGCCCCGCACGTGGAACCGCCGGTCCACCCACAACCGCACGTCCGCCGTCGGATCGGGGACCGGGAGCCCGGCCAGCACCTCGGTCAGGGTGTCGCGGAGCAGGTCGAGGCCCTCGCCGGTGCGGCCGCTGACCACCACCGACGGTGCTCCGGCCAACGTGGTCCGGGCCAGCTCGTCGCGCGCCCGGCTCAACGCCGGTCCCGGGTCGGCGAGGTCGGCCCGGGTGACCACGAGGACACCGTGCTCGACCCCGAGTGCGTTCAAGGCGGCGAGGTGCTCGGCGGCCTGGGGCATCCAGGGATCGTCGGCGGCGACGACCAGCATGGCCGCGGGCACCGGGCCGACCCCGGCGAGGGTGGTGGTGATGAACCGCTCGTGGCCCGGGACGTCGACGAACGCGACCTCCCCGATCCCCGGCAGGGTGGTCCAGCAGTAGCCCAGCCGGATCGAGAGCCCTCGGCGCTGCTCCTCCTCGAGACGGTCGGGCTCGCCGCCGGTCAGCGCCCGGACCAGGGTGGACTTGCCGTGGTCCACGTGGCCCGCGGTGGCGATCACGTGCACGCCGTGATCTCCCCGGCGTCGGGTGCGGCGAGAGGCAGGACCCGGCGTACGGCGTCGGCGAGCCGCTCGTCCCACGCCGCCGGTACGGCGAAGAGGTCGAGCAGCAGCCGCCCGCTCTCGACCCGGCCCACCACCGGGAGCGGACCCTCCCGCAGCGGCGCCGCGAGCTCCACCGGCAGCGACACCGCTGCGCTGGGCAGCGTCACCCCCGGGGCACCACCACCTCCGACGGCGGCGCGCGTGTCCACCACCGACACCACCGACCGGGGGGACAGCCGAGCAGCCAGCCGCTCCGCACGCGACCGCAGCTCGGCGGGGTCCGCGGCGATTGCGGCGGGCACCGGCGCGAGCGGACCGGCAAGCGTGGCCTCGAGGGCCGCGAGGGTCGTCTTGTCCACGCGCAGCGCCCGGGCGACGGGGTGCCGGCGCAGGCGCTCGACGAGGTCGGCACGACCGAGCAGCAGCCCGCACTGCGGTCCGCCGAGCAACTTGTCGCCGGAGGCCGTGACCAGGTCTGCGCCGGCCCGCAGGGTGCTGGCCGCGTCGGGCTCCCCGGGCAGCCGGGGGTGCGGCGCCAGCAGCCCCGACCCGATGTCGGCCACCACCGGGACACCGAGCTCTGCACCGAGCGCGGCCAGCTCGCCGACCGTCACCGAGGACGTGAAGCCCTGCACGACGAAGTTGGACGGGTGCACCTTGAGCAGCAGCGCGGTGTCCGGGCCGACCGCCGCGCGGTAGTCGTCCACGCGCACCCGGTTGGTGGTCCCGACCTCACGCAGCCGGGCGCCCATCGACTCGAGCAGCTCGGGGATCCGGAAGCCGTCGCCGATCTCGACCATCTCGCCGCGGGCGATCACCGCCTCCCGGCCGCCGACCGACGGACCGGCCAGCGCTGCCACGACCAGGGCGAGGGCGGCGGCGCCGTTGCCGACGACGTGGACCCCGCCCGCGTCGGGGACGGCGGCGGCCAGCGCCGCCAGCGCCCCCGCGCCGCGGCGTCCGCGCTGGCCGGTGGCCAGGTCGAGCTCGACGTCGCAGGCTCCGGCGGCGACGGTCATCGCCTCGAGAGCGGCCTCGGACAGCGGTGCCCGGCCCAGGTTGGTGTGCACCAGCACGCCGGTCGCGTTGACGACCTCACGCACCGACGAGGCCGTCGCCGGCAGCGCCGCCACCACCGCGTCGACCACCTCCTCGGGAGCCAGACGTCCCGCACGGCAGTCCTCGAGGACCTTGGTGACCACCCGCTTCACCGCGGCGCGACCGAGCCGCCCGATCGCCGCGGTGACCCGCTCGTCGGCGAGCACGGTGTCGGTGCGCGGCGTGCGACGCCGGGAGTCCCCGGTCGGGGCGGCGACGGTCACGGTGGCTCCCGAGGGGCTGGGTCGGTGGGGCGGTCGGACGGCGGAGCCGACGGGTGGCGGAGGCGGACGGGAATCGAACCCGCCTGACCGAGGTGCTCGGCCACCACGGTGTTGAGGACCGGGCCCGTCACCAGACGAGGAACGCCTCCACACCACCCGTACCGGCAACTCTAGGCGGGAGGTTTGGCGTCGGTTCGCTGGGTTACGGTGTGCCAACTCGACGAGATTGAGGTGGTCCGGTGGGCGGCAAGGCGTTCCTGGAGCTGTGGCCGTTGGTGCGTCAGCTGCGGGGGCCGGACAAGCTGGGTCGCGGCCAGGCCGCGATGTCCTCGCACAGCGCCCACCTCGAGCCCCGCACCACGACCGCGGACAAGGTCGTCGACTCGGTCTGCCCCTACTGCGCGGTGGGCTGTGCGCAGAAGGTGTTCGTCAAGGATGGCGCGGTGACCCAGATCGAGGGCAACCCCGCCAGCCCCATCTCCCGCGGCCGGTTGTGCCCGAAGGGCAGCGCCAGCAAACAGCTGGTCACCTCGCCGAGCCGGGTCACCCAGGTCCGCTACCGCCGCCCGCACGGCACCGAGTGGGAGGACCTCGACCTCGACACGGCGGTGGACATGATCGCTGACCGGGTCATCGAGACGCGCAAGCAGTTCTGGGAGTGGGAGGACGAGAAGGGCCGCCGCACGCGGCGGACCCTGGGCATCGCGAGCCTCGGAGGTGCGACCCTCGACAACGAGGAGAACTACCTCATGAAGAAGCTCTACACCGCGATGGGCGCGGTGCAGATCGAGAACCAGGCGCGTATTTGACACTCCTCCACGGTTCCCGGTCTGGGGACCTCGTTCGGTCGTGGCGGCGCCACCACCTTCCTGCAGGACCTCGCCAACGCTGACTGCATCCTCATCGAGGGCAGCAACATGGCCGAGGCCCATCCCGTGGGCTTCCAGTGGGTGATGGAGGCCAAGCGTCGGGGTGCACGGGTGATCCACGTCGACCCACGCTTCACGCGCACCTCGGCCGTCGCGGACCTGCACGTGCCGATCCGGGCCGGGACCGACATCGCGTTCCTGGGCGGGCTGGTCAACCACGTGCTCAGCAACGACCTCGACTTCCGCGAGTACGTCGTGGCCTATACCAACGCCGCGGCGATCATCGACGGCGACTACCGCGACACCGAGGACCTCGACGGTCTGTTCTCCGGCTACGACCCCGAGACCGGTCGCTACGACCCCGACACGTGGCAGTACCAGCACCCCGACGACGAGGACGGCGACGGGCACCGCGGGGACGACGGTGGCGACGGGGAGGACCAGGGCAGCTACGGCGGCCCCGGGAGCTCGGAGCACTCCTCCCAGGAGTCGCACGACTCCGCGCACAGCGAGAGCCACGGCTCCGGCGGTGCGCCGGTCCCGCACAAGCCCAAGCGCGACGAGACGCTCCAGGATCCGAACTGCGTCTTCCAGATCCTCAAGCGCCACTTCGCCCGCTACACCCCGGAGATGGTCAAGGAGGTCTGCGGCATCGAGCCGGAGCAGTTCGCGGAGGTCGCCGACGCGATGACCAGCAACAGCGGCCGGGAGCGCACCAGCGCGCTGTGCTACGCCGTGGGCTGGACGCACCACAGCGTGGGTGCGCAGATGATCCGCACCGCCTCGATCCTGCAGACCCTGCTGGGCAACATGGGTCGTCCGGGCGGCGGCATCTTGGCCCTGCGCGGCCACGCCAGCATCCAGGGCTCGACCGACATCCCGACCCTGTTCAACATCCTCCCGGGCTACCTGCGGATGCCGAACGCCGAGATGCACCTCGACCTGGACTCCTACCTCCAGCCCGACGAGGGCAAGGCGGGCTTCTGGGGCGACATGCGCAAGTACATGGTGAGCCTGCTCAAGGCGTACTGGGGCGATGCGGCGACGCCGGAGAACGAGTTCTGCTTCGACTACCTGCCGCGGATCACCGGTGACCACTCGACGTACAACACCGTGCTCGGCCAGATCGAGGGACGCAGCAAGGGCTACTTCCTGGTCGGTGAGAACCCCGCCGTGGGCTCGGCCAACGGCAAGATGCAGCGGCTGGGGATGGCCAACCTCGACTGGCTGGTGGTCCGTGACCTCCAGATGATCGAGTCGGCGACGTTCTGGAAGGACGGCCCGGAGATCGAGACCGGTGAGCTCGTCACCGAGGACATCGGCACCGAGGTGTTCTTCCTGCCCGCTGCCACGCACGTGGAGAAGGCCGGCTCGTTCACCCAGACCCAGCGGCTGCTGCAGTGGCGCGACAAGGCCGTCGACCCTCCCGAGGACTGCCGCAGCGAGCTGCAGTTCTACTTCGAGCTCGGCAACCGGATCCGCGAGAAGCTCCGTGACTCCACCGACGAGCGGGATCGTCCGCTGCTCGACCTCACCTGGGACTACCCGGTCGACACCGAGGGGGACCCGGACGGCCAGGCGGTGCTGCGCGAGATCAACGGCACCGGGCCGGACGGCGAGGCGCTGAGCGCCTACACCCAGCTCGAGGCCGACGGGTCCACCAGCTGCGGCTGCTGGATCTACTGCGGTGTCTACGCCGACGACGTCAACCAGGCCCGGCGGCGCAAGCCGCACTGGGAGCAGGACTGGGTGGCCCAGGAGTGGGGCTGGGCGTGGCCGGCGAACCGGCGCCAGCTCTACAACCGCGCGTCCGCCGCACCGGACGGATCGCCGTGGAGCGAGCGCAAGCGCTACATCACCTGGGACGCCGACCAGGGCAAGTGGGTCGGTCCCGACGTCCCGGACTTCATCGTCGACCGGGCGCCGGACCACGTGCCCGAGGAGGGTGCCGAAGGTCCGGACGCGATCGGTGGTCAGGATGCGTTCATCATGCAGACCGACGGCAAGGCCTGGCTGTTCTCGCCCAACGGCGTGGCGGACGGGCCGCTGCCGAGCCACTACGAGCCCCCGGAGTCCCCGGTCCACAACCCGCTCTACGGCCAGCAGAACAACCCGTCGCGGCGCACGCTGGACCACCCGGTCAACCCCATCAACCCGAGCTACAGCGAGGTCTTCCCCTTCGTCTTCACCACCTACCGACTCACCGAGCACCACACCGCCGGCGGGATGAGCCGGACGCTGCCCTACCTCACCGAGCTCCAGCCGGAGCCGTTCTGCGAGGTGTCGCCGCGGCTGGCCCGGATGCGGGGACTCACGCACGGCGAGTGGGTGACGATCGCCACCGCCCGCAGCGCGATCGAGGCCCGGGTCCTGGTCACCGACCGGCTGCGGTCCCTGCGGCTGGGGACCCAGGTCGTCGAGCAGGTCGGTCTGCCCTACCACTGGGGCCGCAACGGGATCACCCAGGGTGACTCACCCAACGACCTGGTGAACGTGACGATGGACCCCAACGTCTTCATCCAGGACAAGGTCGGGACCTGCGACATCCGTCCGGGCCGGCGCCCCCGGGGACCGGCGCTGACGGCGTACGTCGAGGACTACCGGCGCCGAGCCGGGGTCGACACCGAGACCGGCTCTCCTGGCACCCCCCCACGACGAGAGGGTCTGACTACGTGACCGCGACACCGGAGGCGCCCCGCGCCGGCGGCATCCACCCGAACTCGTTCCACGGACCGCTGCCCGACGTGGCTGCGGACGCCGGCTACGTCGACCACCCACCGCGGAAGGGCTTCTTCACCGACACCTCGGTCTGCATCGGCTGCAAGGCGTGCGAGGTGGCGTGCAAGGAGTGGAACGAGGTCCCCGCCGACGGCTACCAGCTGAGCGGGATGTCCTACGACAACACCCAGGCCCTCGGCGCCGCGACCTGGCGGCACGTCGCCTTCGTCGAGAAGCCGTTGAACCCGACGACCACCGACCTCGGGCTGCCGGGGATGGGGCCGCCCGGCTTCGAGGGCTACGAGAGCGGCGTCCAGACGGCCAAGCCGCGGCCCGAGGACCAGGCGACCGAGTCCGGCGACGGCAGCATCCGCTGGCTGATGTCCTCCGACGTGTGCAAGCACTGCACGCACGCCGCCTGCCTCGACGTCTGCCCGACCGGGTCGTTGTTCCGCACCGAGTTCGGCACCGTCGTGGTGCAGCAGGACATCTGCAACGGCTGCGGCTACTGCGTGCCCGCGTGTCCCTACGGCGTCATCGACCTGTCCGAGGACGACCACAAGGCACACAAGTGCACCTTGTGCTACGACCGCCTGAAGGAGGACCAGACCCCGGCGTGCGCGCAGGCCTGCCCCACCGAGTCGATCCAGTTCGGCGACCTCGACGAGCTCCGGGAGCGGGCCGACGCCCGGGTGGCCGAGCTGCACGAGAAGGGCGTCGACGTCGCCCGTCTCTACGGTCACGACCCCGGGGACGGCGTCGGTGGCGACGGGGCGTTCTTCCTGCTCCTCGACGAGCCGGAGGTCTACGGCCTGCCGCCGGACCCGGTCGTCACCACCCGCGACATCGCCTCGATCTGGAAGCACGTCGGGGCTGCCGCCGCCACACTCGCCGGCCTCGCAGCCGTGTCGTTCCTGGGAGGCAAGCGCTCGTGAGAGAGCAGTCGATGGTTCCCGAGCCGGAGTTCGAGTCCTACTACGGCCGTCAGATCATCAAGACCCCGACCTGGAAGACCCCGGACGTCCCGCTCTACCTGTTCCTGGGCGGGATGGCGGGGTCCTCCGCGGTGATGGCGGAGTGTGCCGCGCTCACCGGCAACGAGTCGCTGGAGCGCATGACCCGCCTGGTCGCCGCAGGAGGTGCTGCTGTCGGCACCGGCTTCTTGGTCCACGACCTCGGCCGTCCCGAACGGTTCCTCAACATGCTCCGCGTCCTGAAGGTCACCTCGCCCCTGTCGGTGGGGTCGTTCATCCTGGCGCCGTTCAGCAGTCTGGCGGCGGCGTCGGCCGCCTCCCAGCTGACGGGGCGGCTTCCCGTGCTCGGTCGGCTCGCCGGCCTCGGGGCCGCCGTGTTCGGGCCGCCGTTGGTGACCTACACCGCGGCGCTGCTGGCCAACACCGCGGTGCCCGCCTGGCACGAGGCGCACCGCGAGCTGCCCTTCGTGTTCGCCGGCTCCGGTGCCACCGCTGCCTCCGGGATGGCGATGGTGCTGATCCCGGCCGCCGCGAACCCGCCGGCTCGTCGGTTCGCGATCGCGGGCGCAGCGCTCGAGCTCACGGCCGCCGAGCTGCTGAGGAGACGGTTGGGCATGCTGGCCGAGCCCTATGAGCAGGGCCGGTCGGGTCGGCTGATGAAGCTGGCGTCGCGGATGACGGCCGCGTCTGCGGTCGTCTCCTGGGTCGGGCGCCGCTCCCGCGTGGTCTCCGCCCTGTGCGGGGCCACCTACGTCGCGGCCTCCGCGATCACCCGCTTCGGTGTCTTCGAGGCCGGGCTCGCCTCCGCCCGCGACCCGAAGTACGTCGTGATCCCGCAGCGTGAGCGCCTGGCCGCCCGCGCCGCCGCCGGCCCGGCCCCGGACGTCGATCACGCCCCCGAGGAACAGCCCACTGCCTCCTCCTGACCACCTGGCGACGTGCTGGTGGTGGTCGCCCGGCCCGCCGAGACCCCCACTTCTCGCGGCTGCCTAGGATCGCCCGGGTGACGACCTCGGACGTGTCCATCCGACTCACCCAGTACGCCGCCGGCGGCGGCTGCGCCTGCAAGGTCCCGCCCGGGGAGCTGGAACGGGTGCTGACGGGGCTGGCCCCGCGCAGCGGTGGCGACCTGCTGGTCGGCCTGGAGCACGGCGACGACGGCGCCGTGGTCCGCTTGGACGGCGACCGCGCCCTGGTGCTGACCACCGACTTCTTCACCCCGGTCGTCGACGACCCCTACGACTGGGGGCGGATCGCGGCGGTGAACGCGCTGTCCGACGTCTACGCCATGGGCGGGGAGCCGCTGCTCGCGGTCAACCTGCTGGCCTGGCCGCGCGACAAGATCCCGTTCGAGCTGGCCGGCGACGTGCTCCGCGGTGGGGCGGACGTGTGCCAACAGGCCGGGGCACACCTCGCCGGCGGTCACAGCATCGACGACCCGGAGCCGAAGTACGGTCTCGCGGTCACCGGGATCGCCGACCCGCAACGGCTGCTGCGCAACGACGCCGGGCGGGCCGGTGTGCCCCTCACGCTCACCAAGCCGCTCGGCCTCGGCATCTGCAACAACCGGCACAAGGCGACCGGCGAGGCGTTCCCCGAGGCGATCGAGGTGATGACCACGCTGAACCGTGACGCCTCCCGCGCCGCGCTCGCCGCCGGGGTCACCTGCGCCACCGACGTGACCGGCTTCGGTCTGCTCGGCCACCTGATGAAGCTGTGCCGGGCGTCGGGAGTCTCCGCCGTCGTGGAGGCCGCCGCGGTGCCGTACGTCGAGGCGGCCCGCCCGTCCCTGGCGGAGGGGTTCGTCCCCGGCGGCAGCCGCCGCAACCTGGACTGGGTGCGCCCGGAGCTGACTGCCTCGGTCGACGACGCCGAGCTGGTGCTGCTCGCCGACGCCCAGACCTCCGGCGGGCTGCTGGTGGCCGGCGAGCTGCCCGGGCACCCGGTGATCGGTGAGCTGGTGCCCCGCGGGGAGACCCTGCTGACCGTGCGCTGACCCCGCGCTGACCCGGGGCTGCCCCGGGGCTGACGCATGCGTGCGGTGTCCGCCGGGTAGCAGACGGCGTGGCAGACACGGTGGTGCGGCCCGGCGCGGCGCAGTGGGTCCCCGACGATCTGACGACGCAGTCGCTGCGGACGGCGGTGCAGGCCTGCCGCGGCTGCGAGCTCTACGCCGACGCCACCCAGGCCGTGATGGGCCGCGGCTCGGAGCACGCCGCGCTGATGGTGCTCGGCGAGCAGCCCGGCGACCAGGAGGACCGCCGCGGTGAGCCGTTCGTGGGCCCCGCCGGCAAGCTGCTCGACCGGGCCCTCGCCGACGCGGGCGTCGACCCCGCCCTGACCTACACCACCAACGTGGTCAAGCACTTTCGCTTCTCCGGCACCCGCGGCCGCCAGCGCATCCACAAGTCACCCGGCCGCGTGCACGTCGCGGCCTGTGGCCCGTGGCTGGTCGCGGAGCTCGCGCTGGTCCGGCCGACCGGCGTGCTGGTCCTGGGTGGCACGGCGGGCAAGGCGCTCTACGGCCCCTCGTTCCGGGTCGGTGACGCACGCGGGCACCTGCAGCCATGGCCCGAGCAGCTCCCCGGGACCGCTGCGGAGGCCTACGTCCCGGACTGGGTGGTCACCACCACCCATCCCAGTGCGGTGCTCCGCAGCCAGGAGCAGGAGCGCGACTACGACCTGCTCGTCGCCGACCTCCGGGTCGTCGCCGACGCACTGGCGCAGCACCCGTCGACGACCGGAGGAGACAGATGAGCACACCACACGAGGCGCCCGAGCCGGACCTCGACTCGTTCTACGACCACGGTGAGGCGGGGCTGGTCGCGTCGTACGGCGACTTCGCGCGCGTGCACTGGGACTGGCACGAGGCGTCGAACGGGGCCTAGCACGGCCTGGACCCGGGGAGGGCGACCGACGGTGACCGAGGCGGCGAGGTGAACACTCGGTGAAGTCGCCCGCACGCCGTTGCTCGCCCACCAGCAGGCGCCCACACTTCTGGCGTGAGTCCTGAGTTCATCCTGCTGGCCCTCGTGGTGGTCACCGCCCTGGCCTTCGACTTCACCAACGGCTTCCACGACACCGCCAACGCGATGGCCACCTCCATCGCGACCGGTGCCCTGCGACCCAAGGTCGCGGTCGCGCTGTCCGCCGTGCTGAACCTGGTCGGCGCGTTCCTCAGCGTCCAGGTGGCGCTGACGGTGACGAACGCGGTCGTCAAGATCCAGAACAGCTCCGGAGCCCCGCAGGCCCGGTTCCTGGCCAACCACGGCTACGACCTGCTGCTGATCGTCCTGGCGGGCCTGGTCGGCGGCATCGTCTGGAACCTGCTGACCTGGCTGCTCGGCCTGCCCTCCAGCTCCTCGCACGCGCTGTTCGGCGGCCTGATCGGGTCCACGATCGCCGGTCTGGGCCTGTCGGGGGTGAACTGGACCGGCGACGGCACCAAGCTCGACGGCGTCGTCGGCAAGGTGATCCTGCCGGCCGTGCTGTCCCCGGTCCTGGCGGCACTGGTGGCGGGGGTCGGCACCTGGCTGGTCTACAAGGTGACGGCGGCCGTGAACGAGAAGTTCAAGGAGACCGGGTTCCGCTGGGGCCAGATCGCCTCGGCCTCCCTGGTCTCGCTGGCGCACGGCACGAACGACGCCCAGAAGACGATGGGCGTGATCACGCTCGCGCTGATCGCCTCGGGCCACTGGTCCGACACGTCCGCGATCCCGTTCTGGGTGAAGCTGTGCTGCGCCTCGGCCATCGCGCTCGGCACCTACCTCGGTGGCTGGCGGATCATCCGCACCCTCGGCAAGGGGCTGGTCGAGATCAGCTCTCCGCAGGGGTTGGCCGCCGAGAGCTCCTCGGCGGCGGTGATCCTGGCCTCCAGCCACCTCGGCTTCGCCCTGTCGACCACCCACGTCGCCACCGGCTCCATCCTCGGCACCGGCCTCGGACGACCCGGCGCGGAGGTGCGCT
>Ga0210040_10005319_pt1 | contig 16456 bp, 19 predicted proteins | sample CryGeyCG12114_NA_FD_185462 | JGI IMG/M metagenome (GOLD analysis project Ga0210040, IMG submission 185462) | Groundwater microbial communities from aquifer - Crystal Geyser CG19_WC_8/21/14_NA (SPAdes) (version 2) | ecosystem: Environmental > Aquatic > Deep subsurface > Groundwater | place: USA... | reverse complement strand
TGTACTCGGGACTCGTAGTAGTGAAAATCTCCGTTCTGTTTCTGCATAGCAGCTCTCTCTGAACTTCGGAAGTTGACAGAAAGTTCCCCGCGGAATTTCACTTGTGCAACAAAAAAAACATCCCTTCACATATATCAACATTTCAACACGGAGTAATATTCAACTTCAATTTATTTATGAATTCTCATTAATTTCTTTGTGTAACAGCGATTATCTGGAATGTGGATAACCGCCCTGATCTGGTAATCTTAATTAAACCGCTTAATGTTGAATTCGTAATAGATTGTGTGACTACTCATTGCATGATATAATTTTGCGTTTTTTGTATCTGTTTTTTTGTCTATCTTGTATAATTTAGTACATTAGAATGTGCTTCTTTCTGAAGCATGTTTTAATTATACGACACAATGTGACCAATCACATCTGGTACTATAGTCTGGTTGGGACATAAACCAGTTTATCTGCTCAGCTATACAGCTGTTTTTATCTGACCTCAGAGACACATACCGTAATCTTATACACATTATGCTTCCAACTCAAATCGGATGATTATATGCTTTACACCTACAGACTATATGATGGATCCATGGACTTCAAATAACAAAGAGGACGAACCAGAACTGGAAACTAGTTTCGGAAAAGAAGACCTTGCTGATCCCATTGAGAAGGAAACAAAAATATTCAAGGACGATTTCAAGCCATTCGTAAAGCTACCTGATTCTCAAGACTACTTGGCATCATTAGGTGAATAAAACTGAATGTTATTTTCGGACAGATTAAGAACTTTACTACAACTAATACTAAATAACGAACGGGAAAATTTGTTTTTCATGCAGAAGAAAAGTTGACAAAAATTCAAACTGTGAAAGACAATAAAAAGACAGCTAAATCAGTGCTCCATTCGTTACAACAAACACGTGAATCTTGCATGCTGAAATTGCTCTCTGAAGACGTAGTCTTGCCCGAAAACTTTCCAGACGAAAATCTAAAAGTGAATCCCATTTTGAAAAAAATCGCTCCTGAAAGACAAGCTTTAACTGCTGAAGAACTTATACACCTTGTTAGAGCGGATGAACTGCAGCAAATAACTTCAGACGAAGAAATAAAAACAGAGGAAGAACTATCAGCAACGCCAGTCGAAGAACTTGACTCAAACGGTACAATCAACGGAAAAGAAAACACATCGTAATCTTCATACTTTGACTCATCATGAATTACTGGGACCAAAAAACGTTCTGCTTGATAACTGGGGCAAGTCGAGGTCTAGGGCGCACTATTGCAATCGAATTTGCAAAAAATGTGGGATCCGGTTCAGTATTCCTTTTGGTAGCTAGATCCGCTGACGCTTTGGAGTCTACAAAAAAATCAATTGAAGACGAAACAGCTGGAAAATGTCAAGTTGTCACAGCTCCTATGGATTTGGGTACCCCAGATAAAAATGCGATTCAAGAAATCATAAAGTCTGCATTAGCTACAACAAATAGTACTGCAGCTGACTTTCAACACTCCCTCTTGGTTCATAATGCAGGCAGTTTGGGTATCGAAAAGCAGCTGAAAGTCATTGAGTTGGACGATTTGTCTGACATTCATAGCTACTTCTCTTTCAATGTGTATTCCATGATTATCTTGACAACCCAGTTTTTCAAGATTTTTAATGATTCCGAAAAGCAAAGGAGCATAGTGCAAATCACTTCTCTTGGTGGTGTCCAACCTTTCAAAACATGGGGGCTGTATTGTGCAGGAAAAGCTGCGAGAGATATGCTTATGAAATCAGTGGCTGAGGAATCAGGAATTCAAGTTATCTCATGGGCTCCGGGCCCAGTACAAACTGACATGTACGATCAAGCTGTACAACAAACGGGAGATAAAGAATTGCAAACTCTGTTCTCTGAGAATCAGCAGCAAGGGTCAGTACTCACAGCTCAGCAAACCATTATAAAACTAATCAAAGTTTTGAGAGAAGGGAAATATGTGAAGGGAGAGCATGTGGATTACTATGATATCGAATAGTGATGAATACTTCATTTATGCACTGCTAAGTATAAGTTATCTCTATCTGATAGCATTTGGAGATTCATATTTTTTTTGTCTTATTCAAATCAAAAATGCTTAACTAAACAAATATAGACGAAATAAATAACCCTTCAAGGTTTTAAAAACTATTAACGGTTCAATAAAAGATTCACTGCGACACTAATTTATTGATAGCATATTCAAAAATTCTAAAAGAAAAATCTTGTAAAAATCTTGTTCATAAAGAGCAAGTCAAACGAAAAAAGACTAACCTTGATCGAAAACATGAAAGAAACTTTTATACTTGTTGTGCACGTTTGAATATTTTCTCCTGCATTTCTTCGCTTTGGAGTTGTTCCAATGTTAACAATGAGACGCCTAATTGATCCTCCCGTGTAAACGGTTGCGCCATTTGTTTAAGCCACTTTTTGGAAATCTTTGCAAGCAAATATTTTGGAATTAATAAAAGCTGTCTGTTCTGTTTCGGTTTTACCGTAAATATAATTCAGTCGATTGTAAAAAAATACCTGGACGCCTTCTTCTACAGAAAGACTGCAAAATGAGTCTCTTAGGTGCTCTTGAATCCATTTGGGTAATTTACTCCTCTTATCAGATCGTGAAAACCGCTATCGTCAGAAAAAAACATGAATTATTTAACGTTTAATAAAATTGTAACAAAGGGAAGGCATTGAACTCAAAAGTCACAAGCTTACCTTGTCAGCAAAAACCATTATTCCATAATCAGTCTTTCCCCTCAATGCTCGACCAACACATTGAGCTGCATGTCGCATAGCATCAAATGTCAAGAAATCATTTTCTTTAATCTGAATATAAAAGATAAAACGCATCTTTACATTTAAGGGGTCTCATACAATGCATATGCCCTACTCTATGAGCTGCTATATAGATAATTTCATACCACTTACTTACCTGAAATTGATCCCGTAAGTATTCTAATCGGGCTTGTAAGATCTTTGATTGCGTGTACACATATGGAATTCCAAACATAAGAACTGCTCTTCCAAGGTGATGATCAAAGTCCACACCTTCGGAAACTTTACCTCGGGCAACTGACAACAATACAGCTCCCCTTCCACTATCACAAGCCTATAAAAACAACATGTTGTGTAAACCATTATGGAAAACTATGGAAATGAGACTTGTGAAGCATTGATTATAAAAAGAGTAAGCACCTTTATGTAGTTAAACAGAGCTAAACTAGTTTCTGCAGCATCTTGAGTTTCAATGAATAAAAGTTTTAGCTTCAAAATTTGGTCAATGATTCCTTGATCGTACCAACCGGTTACAACATTCTCCATGTATAAATACGATGGGAAAAAGCACACCATTCCATCAGGAACAATGGTTGCCATTTCCACCAGAAGATTACCGTAATTTCGAACCACAGCGGAGTCTTCACGAGTTTCATATTTTGAAGATATGGCGACCTGATCATTTCCTTTGGATATGACCTAAAATTATAGTTCTCACTAAATTTTCTAATAGATAACGATTCAAGCATTTTTTGTTGTTGCATGACGAGTTGGAAACTACTATAATCTGCTTATTTTTACCATCGGAAGGATACATTGCCGAGCCAAAGTCATAGTGAAGGACGTCATCAGAACTGGTCGGAAATCCAATATTTTTGGATACATGTCGAGAGGTGATAATGTTCCAGATGTAATAATGACAGATTGAAATCTATCAAATACTGGTTTAATAGCGATAGAGGAGTCAAGGCAAGTGAAATGTAGGATTGGATTGGAAACTGTTGGAGATTTCTCATCAAACGGTTCAATAATTATAGTGAAACCTTTCATATAAGTAGAAACAAGAGTAGCAAAATTGGTAATTAAGACTAGAGGAGAAAAGTCAGCGAGATCAGTTATTTCCAGCGTCTTTATCAACGATGCTAATCTCTCTGCGCAAAACCTATGTAAAAAATAAGGAAGGTTAACAAATGTCAGCTGAAATGACATATTTATGCAAGATTTCCCCAAAAAACTTGCACTTATGATGAACTTTGTACTATGTTTTTTTCACACAACAACATCCCATCGTAGAACACGCGCGTGAGCTATACATTTTTTACCTGAGAGGCTTTCTATCAATGTAGATCTTTCCGTTGATGTCTTTCAAAAATCCGGCTGGCGATTCTTGAACAACATGCTGAACACGCAGTCGCATTTTTATGTATTCAACTAGTTTTTTAAGAAAGAAAACAAAATGTTCTGCATTTCTAATGTTTCCAGGCACGGCTTCCTGTAAAATTTCATTAGGTAAAACTGGATTTGCTAATACAACATCCGTCTCCCGTGCAATACTGGCATCCCGTAATCCTTCCACTAAACGATGATATTCCTGTTTTAGCTTCTGTTGATCCTCAGTCTTCAAGCTAAATGAAACCGTACGAACACAAAACTTAATCGTCTCATAAATAATAAAATTGGCATAGGTTCATTTCATATCATACAATATAAATCTCATGACTTACTCGTCAATTGTTTTTTCTAGCGTTTGAATATTTGTACTACATTTGTCAAGAATTCGTCTATTTATTTTGACACTCATTGAATCAATGCACACGTTATCAATCTGTGAAAAAAATTCTATTGATTGACAAAAAGGAAAAAATAGAATAAAAATACTACACTCCGTCCCAAAAAAAGCTTTACACCTAGATTTTTAGGGGTATACAGAAAATTAAGGAAGCAGAGAAGGTAATTTTCCTGTATTACGTTTAATGTATACACGCCAAGTTTCATCCCAATCGGATTAAGGGTTGCCGAGAAATTCTCAAAAAACCATTTTTTGCTTGTCCCAAAAAAAGCTTTACACGTGTTAATTCCCATAAGGGGCGTATTGAGAATTAGCGTTTTTTTTCGATTTTTTGTTAATTTCTCAAAATATCCTGAACCGATTGGAACAACTATTGTGTCGCATGATAGCCAAAATCAAGAGCTATCTTGCACTGAAAACCGTTTGGAAATCCCATGACTAGAACCCAAGACACACCTTCTGAAAAAAGTATACTTGATGCTCCCATTTAAAATGCATGTAAATTTTGAGTAAATGTTGAAAAAAAAGTTTTAAAAAGTGTATCTTGGGTTCTAGTCATGGGATTCCCAAACGGTTTTCAGTGCAAGATAGCTCTTGATTTTAGCTATCATGCGACACAATAGTTGTTCCAATCGGTTCAGGATATTTTGAGAAATTGACAGAAAATCGAAAAAAAGCTACTTGGTCGTAGCAACGTAACACATGAAAATTACTTTCCCTGCTTCCTTAATTTTCTGTATACCCCTAAAAATCTAGGTGTAAAGCTTTTTTTGGGACGGAGTGTATATACTATTATATCTTACGTTATGAGCCTCGTCGAAAACAACAGCAGAGTTTTTAGACATTTCTTTAGACACAATTTCTGCAATTTTGGGATCCAGTAAATAATGGTAACTGTATACTACAATATTCGCATGAACAATCTGTGAATAAATTAGAAATTCAACGTAAAGAAAACAATATATTTGCATTGCAAACCTACTTGATCATTACAATCGATAAAACTAAACTTACTGCATGTCTGGCCACAAAATAAGGACACCACCCCTTTGCTTGCCCGTACCTTTTCAAATCGCTTAAGTTATAAATTCCAGGGGGCAATGGAAATTCCTTCCCCTTAATATCGAAAGATTCAAACAAGTCACAAACTGGTACATTTTCATCTTTCTGGTGCTTAGAGCGTATATATGACGCGGTTAAACCATGACATCTGGCGTCAACGATTTTTCCTTCTTTCTCTTTGCTCACCTACGTAAGAAAAAAGTTTTCCAGTAAGCTAGTTAAATAAAATTAACGAAGAATAATTAAAATCAACAGTCATAGCTTAACAGTCCTTTACTTACAGACGGATGGATACAAAGATTTTTTCTAGAGCTCAAAACCAATCCCACCAACTTGGGTCTCTCCCCTTGCTCCTTCTTATAGTAGTCCATTAGGTAACTTAATTCAGCTAAAACTTTCTCAATTTCCGGAAGTGTTCGGGAACAGTATATTAATTTGGTAATATGCAAAGGATTTTCGTACATGTATGCAACAATTAGGGACAACAAAGATACCGTTTTCCCGGTTCCTGAAGGCATCTCCAACATACAGTGACCCTTGAATGAATTCGTGAATCACGATAAAGCAAACACGACTGGCTGAATGACAATTTGCAGAAATACATAAAATCGTAATCACGCATACCTTTGCATCAAGGGTCTTCTTCAATTCCGTCATGTAAGCATATTGCTCCGGATAAATGTAGTCATACGGAAACAGGACTTTTAACCCGTTCACGTCCAGTCTGTAAAGCACAAGGATGGAATTAACACAAAATTATACGACACAGGGTCAAACAGTTTAACGTATTTGTTAAGCTTTATTTCTCACAACATGGTGACGAAAACGCCAGGTGCTTGTGACAATGAAAGATCAGGACTTCAAAGTTTAGAACCATAAAACAGTAATCTCCGCTAGGCAGAGAATGTCGGACCTATTCAGTCACCTCTGGCGGAATACCCAAAGTTGTCAAAAACGTGACAAAACAAACGGACTCGTTTTGATGGCACTTAAATAAAGGTACAATAACGTTTAAAGCATAGTACAGTACAAATACAGAAACGGCAAATATGTCCAGTTAAGAAATCGCAATGCACCAGCGAGACTCCTTAAATGGATTAATTATTCATTAATTAACTTTCTAAAAAAACACCGGAAAAACATAATGAATCTGTCGTTTTTTATGACAAAATAGAATGTAATACTGTAATACTTACTTCGAGAGAAAAACTTTCCGCTACAACAAATCCGCGCGAATGGTTTCAATGATTGAAAGCCGTACTTCTAAAAAGAAAGTGTGTGTGGTGTTGTGGTCGTGAAATAGTGAAAAATCTAACTAACTAACATTTTGTAAATGCACAAATGTTCATAGATTGACATTTCCGGGAAGTGCGATTAATTCAGGAGCTAGCTTAGAAGACATGTTCCTTTTTTAGAACACTGTTTTATTGCTGCATGTAAGTTATAAAAGCATCTTTCTGATTTATCCGGTATCATGACTCGCTGTCAGGAATCTCAGCTGTGATAAATTGTCATATAGGCCAGTCAAACCAACTTTGTTAGTTAGTGTGACCACTTATCAAACAAACGCCCTATATCTGAAATCATTTAACCCGTCAGTCAGTATATATAGTTTGCCGTCATTATGGTTAATTTTAGTGGCATAATTTTTTTTCGACTTTGAAGTCTGTTGATTTTGTTAGTAGCAGAATCCGTTATTTTAATTTTTGTGAGTGAAATTAGCCATAACATATCGTACTGATAAATTTTCTATTCGATTTAATACAGGTTGAATTTTTGGCAAGTAGAGCATGTTGCCTATAGCCTAATTTTCCATCATATTCATATTGGCCTTATTTTGTCCTTGTCGTCGGAGTTTCGGTATTAAAATAGAGCTTTTTCAGCCCTAAGTTATTTAGTATTTGTTATTTACGCATTCAAAAATCTGGAGGAAGTTGATGTTCAAAAGTAAAATTGAGTCTATATGTGCATAACATTGGCATAGACCATTAAACAAGTGAATATATTTTTGGTTAGGGTCTTCCTTCTGAGTCTCTGCTGAAGGTTTTCCCCTACCCTTTTCCTAGCTAGGTTCATCTACCATTATCTTAACCTTTTTATTCTTTCTTTGTTTTCTTGTTACAAATAAAAAATTCTAACTATACCTACCTAGTGACTGCATATAGAGTTGAGTTTGCTCTACATGAATCCTATGAATAAATCGAGTCCATTTGCGCGATAAGTCATTATGCGCCATGAGATGTCGTTTTAGTTGCATTCATAATTTATTATTCACTTGTGGCTAGAGGATTTAGTTTTTTTTTGCGAATTCGCTTAGGCTTCTCTATCGGAAAGATAATGCATGCAGTAGTTCTAAATTATTATGCTTAGTGGCGTATTTTAAAGATAACTTTAGAATTTTTTGGTTTTAGTCAGCCACTTTTATGTAAAATATAGTCAATTTTTTGCATTCCGACTTTTTCATATACTAGTTGGACTTTGGAACGAAATCGCAACACAGATGCTGTATATATTAGTGAAAGATAATGGCTCCTCACTCCTCATATGCATACAATATTATTTTTGTTGGGGAATATGTCCCTGCAATTGTTTTGTATTAACTCATCAGCTTAAGTATGCAATATTTCGCTGTCTTGTATTTTAGCAGACCTGTCAGTTAGTTGTAAAGCCGGAAGCTCACTTTTCAAATTGATGACCTAATTTTATCCCGCAGCCAATTATAATCCCACATTTGAGCGACAATGGGGAAGTTACGCAATTACAACTGCACCAAGACAGGTCAGCTCCTGCTTCTTTTGTTGAACTTTCATCTCGGACAATATCCCCCTGGAGTGAGAAAATGGATGAAAGCTTTTGTAGCCTTCCTTTCTAAAATGATTATTATCAGGAGAAGATTACAATCCCTAGAGTTTTCAATAAGACCATTACCATCAAATACTGACAGTCCGCATTGTGTGTCAAGGAGCCAAAACTATATTACGAAAGATCGTGCATACGATGCAAATAGAGCAATATTTGCGCCATTGGAACTATTATCCTCCCTCATGCTTTCTCCTTATCAGTGGGTTTCCATTTCCCCATGCAGCAAACAAAAGAGTGAAGCTTTCCACGTGAAACAGGATCTTCAACCTTCAACTACTTCTTCCCACACCGATGGTGTAGTAATTAGCACTCCTAATTATATTCATTGTCAACTTGTTCCTTTGTGTAACGAAGATAAGCTTTTTGAGATGTCAAGCAAGTTTACATTTTTCATGTCATCAATAGGAATACATAATATGAAACACACACTGTGTCTACACCCTTTGGACTGTATGGACAGTCTTGATTTCAAACTCTCACCTGAATTGTGTGATCCCATCCTCTTTGTTCCCAAGCTTTTGAAACCCTTTGCACTCGTTGATGCAAAAGAGATCAAAATTTCCAAGGTTCAGTCATCTAATCTGCAAAATGTTACAGTTGAAGAAGAAGCATTTTTGCTCAAACAGTATTTCCAAGTGCCAAAATGTTTAGCTGTTGGAGATATTTTTTCCATTTGCAAATATTCTAGTCAAAGTTTTGTTGTGGATCAAGTTAATTCTGATACTCATAAAGGGTCAACAAACGGAAGGCAACTTTTTAATGTTTCATCAGAAAAAACAACATTATTTACAACTGTTCATACGGTCAATGACTATCATCCATGTGTTCAATATGATGGTGAGAAACTTAATTTTGCTGGATCGGAAAATGGAGTCAATTCAAGTGAAGAAAATAATATTATTTCTGTGTATTCTGAAAAAATATGTTTCTGGCTTCGTACTGCTTATATAAATCATAAGTACAAAAATTTAAATGCAAATGATTATGATGACTTAACCGAGATGGAATGGTGCAGTGATAATATAATATGGCCCAACGTGTTACTGTATGGGGACATTGGTGGTGGGAAACATTCTATTTGTCAACATGTATCTGAGAAAATGGGAATGAACCTTGTTTGTGTGAATACTGTGAATATTATTGGCGATACTAGTGCATATACAGAGGCAAAATTGCGTGGCATTTCTGAGAAGATGAAATCCAATGCTCCATGTTTACTGGTAGTAAAAAATATTCATGTAAGTACTTTTCAGAATGTCAGCTTAGCGAAACATGTTAATTAGTTGTATTATTGACAATCCTATCCTAACCAACAACAAAACAACGTGAAGTCCATAGTCCATATTTTGTGACACATTTTATAATTTCACCGATTCTGTAATCAGCTCGTAAAATCATTTATGAATAGCACGCTGTGATCGATTTAGACGCAAAGTTGAACTATCATTAAAACTAGTAATGATTGATCCCACGGCTTTACTGAAATAATTTGAATTTGTAAGCATTATGAGTACGGTTACACTGAATGATTTTACACCGAATAATACGCCAAGGGTTGAGTAATTATCTCGTATAAATATACATAATCAAAGGCCGCATACTAAATCATGCAGCCAAGATTTGAAAATATTTACAAAGACGTGGATTCAGCACTATCTAACTAGACTGTAAAACTTGAATTACATCGCCAACTAAATACTACTACTCACATATCTTATTTTCGATTCCAAAACTCAAAACAATTTAGTCAAATTATACACAAATATGTAAGAATATTATGTCACAGGCTCACAGGTCAAATATTTACTGCTTTATCTCCCCACACTTATATTTTGCAATTGCCCTCTAATGTTTTCGCAGCTTCTTGGAAAAGACAAGGAAGGAAATGATGATAAGCGAGTCCTCGCAGCATTTAAAGAATTTCTCGCTGACGTTTCGAAAAGTACGAGATTTAGAAAAAATACCCCAACGTCTGCAAATATTCAAAATGAGACCTCCTATCCATTACTGTCCTTTGTAATCGGTATTTCAAACAAGCCCAATAGCATTTCTTCAACTTTGGCTAGCGGCTTTGTACACAAACTGGAAATATTGCAACCATCAAACCAATCCCAATTGTTATCAATCTTGCGCATGTGCATGGCACAAGGGCAAACAAAGGTGGAAAACACAAAGGAATTGGAAAACTGGGTTGCAAACAAATGTGGAATAGTCAACAAAAGCATCGGGGACTTGAATGTAATTTGTACAATGGCGGCAAGGTACTACAAAAGTAATTTTTATGTAAATATGTGATCAAGATTCTTGCATAAACTAGTTTTTCAAAGAGTTAGTTTAGTAGAGGGGAGCCTAGCGGAAACCATATTGAGAAATTTGGCAAAAATTGGTTAGCAACCAATTTCTTTAATTTCTATGTAATTTGAAACCTATTGTGTTTTTCCCGTCCGGAAACCACCCAGATACGGAAAAAAGCTTTCAATCAAAATCATTAAACTTTTCCGGATGTACATACACTTGTTTTGTTAGTGTTAATAGTAATAGTAATATTCTTGAAAATCATCAGTATATGTTTATCTAAAAGCAATCATCAACAAGCAGGTATCATCCGAAATACTTCTTTTGCACTCTTAAATTGGGCCTGTAATAACATGTTTGACTCGTAGGCATCAGTAAACACCACTACATGGTTAAAGAAGATAATGGTTGGATCTTTTTAAGCAACGTTTATGTCGAGTAACCAATGAGTTATTATTATGCTAAATATATCTTGTTTAATTCATCAACCAAAACTACCTAAGACAGTAAGGGTACACCCGATGCTGTGTAAACTCGTACATTTCTACGTGCGTAAATCTCCCAGCCAATCAGAGCAGACTTTCAACTTCTCCTTACTGATCGGATTGGCTGGGAGATTTACGCACGTAGAAATGTACGAGTTTACACGGGTGTACCCCTAGTATTTTCTAGCTGATTTTGTAATTAGAAGAATAACACACAAACAATGCAACAAAATAAATGCAAGCTAACCGAAACGATTTTGCTTTAGGAAAAACTACACAGTAGCTGAATCTTTAGAGCCATCAAGTTTGGAAAAGAAGATTGACGACTGTGCTTTATTAAGCACTAAATACTTGGATGAAGCGTTAGGTATGTGCATAAAAAGTTATAGCTGCTTAGAATATTTTACGTCAAATAGTTTTTCAAAACAACTTCACACACTGGATGCGTGATAGTTGAAGTAAACACTGACAGATTGGATTAATGGTATATCAAATTATTGAGCGATGGTGTTTTTTGTTTGGAAACGATTCTTTCCTAAATTTTGATGATCATAAAATGTATGTATGCGCAACAACATGTTATTAAAAATGATTACTTTATTGCACTCATCGTGCTGAATATTAAACAATAAGTTACTGATCAATAGCTTATCTAATTTATTCCTTTAATCGTATGATTGTAGATTATGTTGACAAGATTTTGATGAAAAAAGATGTTGACTGCGTGCAAATTCCGAGTGTGAAATGGGAAGATATTGGAGGGCTGGAGAGTGTGAAATCGGAATTAATCAATTCCATTCAGCTGCCGTTGAAGTTTCCTCACCTTTTTTCGGCTGGAATTAAGCGTTCAGGTTCTCAAAGGCTTCATTATATGCGTGTTTAATTTGTTTTGCTTATTATATTTGTTTTAATTTATTTTTATCTTGGATTCGTTGTTTGTTTTAGATGTAACTTAGAAACTTTTTTTAACCATCTGTGAATCTTGTGAATATTATATTTTGTTTTTGCTCCAACTTTCAACTAGAAATATAATATATCTATTTTGACTACAAGTTTTAGTTTGCAGAAACTTAACAAGCTTATATTAATTTTAGATTGGAAACCATAACCATATAATGAAAATACGATTCAAAGTTGCGAGGTATCATTTACTTCCATTTGTAGGTGTATTACTTTACGGGCCCCCAGGATGTGGTAAGACAATGATTGCCAAAGCAGTAGCAACTGAATTTAACCTGAGATTTATCAGTGTGAAGGGGCCAGAACTTTTGAACATGTACGTTGGCCAAAGTGAATCCAACGTACGTGAAGGTAAATACTAGTTTTCACTAAATTAAATCTTTTGTGCAAACTTTGGTAAAGCATATGGAGAAGAAACGGTGCTCTCTGTTATGTTTGACCTACATTCAGAAACCATGTTGATATTGATTATTATATGTATAGAGCTCTGTTGGTTTTTTGCGCAGTTTTTGAAAAAGCACGAAAAAGTGCTCCGTGTGTTATTTTCTTTGATGAATTAGATGCATTAGCACCAAACCGTGGGAAAAGTGGAGATTCTGGCGGAGTAATGGATAGGTAAGCTTTAATTGGACATGTCATATAGATGTTTTGATACGATACATGGGACAATTTTATGTGTGGAAATAGGTAATTTAACCCGCACACCCTGTAACTCTTTTTCTATGTAATTTGATTATCAGATTGTAAATTTTGAAGCATATTTTGAACCCTACTTCCTTTCTTATTGATGAATAAAATTTTAAACTCATCAAATATGACGTTCCGTTTCGTTAAGTCTGAAATATTGAGTGGGGTATAATGAGAAACACGCTTGCGAAAATTTTTTTCTACAGTTACTAATAAGTAAAAGTGATAAAAAAGTGCGAAAGGAAAATTAATATTGTATTCGTTGATCTTAATTAAAATTTTAACAGAGTTGTATCCCAGATTCTGGCCGAGCTGGATGGCTCACATAGTACACCAAATGTGTTCATTATAGGAGCCACAAATCGTCCAGACTTGATTGACTCTGCTCTTTTGCGTCCTGGGAGGTACCTTTGAATTTTATGCAACACATTTATATTAATCCCCCATCTTCCCATGTCAAAAATTATAGAATAGTGAACACTTTTTTGACTTTTCAAAATCAGGTTTGATAAATTATTGTATGTTGGCGTTGAAAATGATGCAGCAAATAAAGAGCGAATTCTTCAAGCAGTCACAAGAAAGTATGGTTTGAGATATAATATTTTTCGCCCACGATTTCAAATAATTTTTTTTTTGCCAGAAAAAACCTATAATTTGATTTCAGATTTGTCATGAATACTGACGTCAACTTAAAGAACATTGCTGAAAACTTACCCTCAGGTATCTCTGGAGCCGATTTACATTCTTTTTGTACAGATGCATACATGAGCGCAGTGTCGAGAAGAATACATGAAGTAGAACAAAACATGCTAAGTAAGGAGACGTTTTTCCTAACTCTAAACCGTGTACCACTATGTAGCTACTTCTATGCTATAAGCATTCGAAGTATTTTTAAATGATAAAATTTGTGGAGATAATTCAATTTACCGTACATGAGATGTGCATTTATGGATTTTTTTCATGTGACTCTCACATTTTTTGTTTTTATCAACTTTTTTTTACCATTTTTGTTCTCAACGTAGGTGTAGAAGACATTGATGCTGGGTCAAAATTATCTTATCATGACGATAGTGAGTTGAATAATTTAGTAGTTGTTACTCAAGCGGATTTTTTGGGAGCACTTGCTCGCCTATCTCCATCTCTGACGCACAATGAGGTGCTCTCCTATGAAAAAATGAAATCCATTATGCGATGATTTTAATATACAAACTTCATACTTAAATCTTTGAGATGTATTTAAATGGGTTTAATAAAAAAAGTATTAGTTTTTACGTCGCCCCAGCTCGTTTAATTAAAATATAAAGTTACAAACAACTGAAAGTATAAATGCGGTCCGTGCACAAGTGCACGTGCAATTTATTGCAGTTGCAGTATTTACTTTTTCTCTGGCATCAGTCACCCATTAGATTTTCACAAAAAGATTAAATGCAGTTAGCGACTGCTACTGCACTTTCCTTGTTGATAAGGGCATCAGCTGTGTCATATAAGTATTCCTAGGTGTGGCCTTATCATTACAAGGTTAGCTGACACGTTCCACCTTCATATTTTGACTAATAATTATTACAACTTGTCGTATATGCATTTTTAAAATGGTTTTACTACTATTGACGATGGCCCTTTGCACGGTCAGCATCTCGTCTCATTGAATATTATAGCAGTCAGTATCCGTACTTTGAAAAAAAATCATATCTGCTGAACTCTTTTGGGTCACATCCCAAGATGTAATATGAATTGACCCTAAGTGAGACAAATATTTTAGATCATGAATCGTGTTGATCAACAACACAGTCGATGTTTACCATTGGTGTAAGGGTTTGTCCATACACTAACAGTCAATCTAACATAATATTATCATGATAGGCGATTTCTGCATGCCGCGCTTTTATGCAGGAAGAAAAAAAAATGAGGAAGTGTCAGTTCGAGTCAACATGATGATTAAGAGTTGATGGGTGCAAGGATTTTTTTGGCCGATATTATTGGATGGATTTTGCGTCGCAAAAAGGCTGACACATTTCATAAAAATGGTGCGAATTTCCCTGTTTTCATCTCTCAGTCTGGCTCACTTAATTGTGTTTACATTGTGCCACTTAAAGTGTGGCTACCACTCCATTGAATAATATCATCTCCTTTAGCCTACATTTCCCTACTCATCGGGCGGGCACAATGCCGGCATAAATAACAGGTTTTTTATATTAGGATTGACGCGCGAGTTGTCAACACGTCTTATTTGATAAACAACATGTCGGCCGTAGCAGACAACCAGGAGCTGTTTTTTGTTTTTGAACTTTTTTAATGATTTTTTTCCATTTATCATACTTACTTGATCATGTCCGTATATCAAGTGGTGTGGGACCAAAAAGCGGTTTTCAGATTGTGTATGCAGGATTGTGACTATTGTGGGTGAATTATTATTTCATAATCATGTGGTCCCTTGCTTGTTATGTCGTAATATTTCAATGTAAGTCAATTCGTTTGATGTGAATGAACCGCAGGCTGTAAGATAAACTATACTCTATGTAAAACCAGTGAAAAGGCCCGTTCTACCCACGGGCGACTAACAAATAATCACATCAGTTGAACCCATAAAATAAACGCTACATTTTTTATTCGCTTACATGCATTTTAGGCTTAATTTTTTGCATTTGTACGACTTACTAACTTGAGATAGGATAGCGCTAATTAAGGATGCGACAAAATAACCGGCAGTAGGGTAACAATATCAGTGTGCGACACAAAAGAGGCATTCACGAACGCCTGGGCAATATTTCATAAAACTTTTTCAAGTTGACAGGGTGACAGCTGACAGGCCATTATCATGACCGGTGTTTCGAAAAATATTCGGTCAACTATTCCAATAATCTTCGGTAAATGTCATGTTTTTCGCTGTCATGGGGATATAATTAACGGAATTTTTCAAAAATTCGTGAAATTGCCATAAAATGTTACTTTGTCAACTGTTTAAAGTTTTATGAAATAGAGACCCAATCGTGAGGTCGTGAGACAATGTTGAATAGATGTGCGACAATGTTAGGGGTGCAAAACAATGTTAAATAGATGTGCGACAATGTTAGGGGTGTAAAACAATGTTAAACAGATGTGCAACAATGTTAGGGTCAAGAGACAAAGTTAAATAGGTGTGTGACAATGTTAGAGTTGTAGGAAAATGTTAAAAAGGTGTGCGACAATGTCATATCGTTGTGCGACAATGTGAGGGTCGTAAGACAATGTTAAATAGGTGTGCGACAATGTCATATAGTTGTGCGACAGTGTGAAGGTCATACAACAATGTTAAATAGGTGTGCGACAATGCCATATAGTTGTGCGACAATGTGAGGGTCGTAAGACAATGTTAAATAGGTGTGCAACAATGTCATATAGTTGTGCGACAATGTGAAGGTCATACAACAATGTTAAATAGGTGTGCGACAATGTTTAGGGTTGTAAGACAATGTTAAATAGGTGTGCGACAATGTTTAGGGTTGTAAGACAATGTTAAATAGGTGTGCGACAATGTTTAGGGTTGTAAGACA
>Ga0210040_10005318_pt1 | contig 16456 bp, 15 predicted proteins | sample CryGeyCG12114_NA_FD_185462 | JGI IMG/M metagenome (GOLD analysis project Ga0210040, IMG submission 185462) | Groundwater microbial communities from aquifer - Crystal Geyser CG19_WC_8/21/14_NA (SPAdes) (version 2) | ecosystem: Environmental > Aquatic > Deep subsurface > Groundwater | place: USA... | reverse complement strand
CATAAAATTTGTTGCTTTACTTATTTAAGTTAAAAAATTGAGAGTTTTCGTCAATATATGCCTTCGCCAGCACAATACATGTTAGGTAAAGTAAATGGTCCTTAGAAGTGACCACCCACTGTATATTCATCATGATGGGAAAATATACAGTGTCACGTATTTTACCATGGAACCAACACACAGAGTTATACCAAGGTATATAGATATAAATATTGTGAGATATAAATTATTATACATAAATCCGATGGGTTTGGAAGATAATACGGTTTGAATGATGGGAGCATTCGGAACATGATCGGATCGTCATTAATATTGGTTTGAAACAGATGACGGCTTGTATTTGTCATATATTGAGTCAATAGTTTTCCTTTCTATTCGCTGCATTCTACTTCAAATGCATGTTGACTATTGATTAGACTATGAAATTCATATGAATTTGTAATGAGGGTTGCACATGAGTCTAAATGATGAATGAATGAAATTCGCACAGTTTGAATGTCTACCTATCACCAATTCATTCATTGATTCTGGTCCATCAATTATTAAGCCTGCTAATTTATGTTTTTCAATCATGATAGGAAAACTTTTCAAGGCTTTTCAAGAGACAGACTGTATGACCATTGTGAAAATACACAATAAAAATGCATGTGAATCTCACAACAATAAAATGTTTTTTTTTGCCACTAGTGCTCGTACTACATTAGATTTGGTTGATGTTCAATTGGTTTGGTTTGCGCAGACAATGCTGCTTGTGTGTTGTAGTACACAGTGTTCACAGAGTGTGTATATTGGAGCATTGTTGTGTAAGTGCGGGTGACGGGTCACACTATCTTTCAATGGTGGGGGAAGGGCGAGAAATCGGAAATGGGTAATTTTCCTTGAAGCCCTGTTAACTTTGAATGGTGAAAAGAGAGTGGCAGTGCGAGAAATGATGGGGCCAAACTTCCTTTCAAACATCTTTTGTTCTCCTGGGCCTCCCTTTTATCTCTCCTTCCTATCTTGAGTCCATATAACAATCATGGGGCACACACAATAATATGCACAATCATTATGATTGTATAAGTCACACTTTGGATACAATATTAGCCCGAGTTCCTTTTCCACCGTATGGCAGCTTTTACAAATATTCCGGCTCTGGAATGTTAACAAGGTGGCTATAGCCAGGTATACAGTACAAGCAGTAGTACTAAAACCTATCAAGGTTCATTATCATTAGTCATTAGTACTTTTTGCAAACATTTGTTACTGGTTGCTTTTAACAAGGCATCTGGTTTTTAAAAATATAACAGATTTGGCAATGATAGCTCGCATAAGCAAATATAATGTGCGTACATTATTTATAGACAAGCGTAGTACAGCTCCAGTGAAATAGCTTGGATGATTTTATGCATATATACAAAGCACAAAGTCTCATCTTTTGTAGATTTATGATGAGGGATTCAGTGCATCCAGCATAAAGACCAGAGTGATTTTAGGTGCAGTCGGAATTGGTTTCTAAAAACGGAAGGCGTCACTAGCGGTGCACAATGAGAAAGCTTAATGGGGCCGGATAAACTCTATTTGATTTATGGGGATGCAGTTAAATTCACTTTCGCTCCCCATATTGCAAAGAAACCTGAATTTTTCCCCTTCGGTCGTATGGGTATGAGAGAGTGAATGAATTTGCGCTCTATTTTTAGAGGCTTCATAAAAACAAGATTAAATTTACTGTGATACCCTATGCTTGCTTACTTAACTATCCCGTTATCAATATCAATCTACAAAATAAGGAAAAGTTGAAATTTCAAACCTATTATCCGTCAGATGTTCTCAAAAACCGTGAGAAGCTACTAAACTTCATATTCACTGCAAAAATAATAACCAATATAAAGAATCAATCGCACCTTTGGGACTTGTGGTGATACCATTACGCTAAATATATTCCAATTTGGCCACATAGGGAACCTAACTAGCATTGGCAAACAAACCACTTCACAGTCAACTCCCTACGCAGCAAATAATTTGATGCTCATTTTCATGGCTTATTAAATCAGCAATGGAAAAGTAACTTACTGACTCCCAGTCCAATGTGTTAGTCAGTTGTAAGTTCATAAGTGAAAATTGAGTTTCGCAGGATAATACTTCCCCAGAGACATTTAATCAAATGGCGATTTCTGCTCCACTACAGGTTCCCATCCTCCGATCCAAATCGTGTCGTGTGCACCACATTACTTACTATGTATTTATCTCCATTAGGACAAAGGGAAATTGTCATGTACGGACGTGGCGCACACAGGGATTTATAAGTGCAATGATTGCATATATGCATAAAACCTATGGCAAACATACAGTAGTGAGTTTTGAAAGTGGATTCAATTGTACTGACTGGGGTACATGGCAGTGAATAAGATAAGGGTGATGCGGCAAATCCCTTATTGTCACTGCGACCACCAACCAAGCCATTAAAAACATACGGTCCCTAGGTTTACTTGGTATAAACTTATTTATCCCCTTGTAATACTGGCAAGGATTTAGCAGCAGTAGTTTGCCATCTCTCAACACAAACTTTCCCCACACTCAGATACATACAAGAAACAAGAGAAAACTCATTTGCATTTTATATTGAATTACAAACTCTTTTTGCGCTCGACTCACAAATTCATTACACAAAGGGAACACTGGGTAATATTTCATTCTCCGGATTTAGCTTGTGCAAACGTTATGATTAAATAGGAATCTGTTGGGTACACATTATTATACTCCAGTTTGACTAGTGTCAGTATAAGCTATTACGATTTTTTAAGTTTTAGTCACACAAGGTGATTAACACAAAAAATTTTATGGTGACATGATCTTTTTTAATCTACAGGAAACTAGGCGTTACTTTGCTTAAAAGTTTAACTTATTTTGAACGGCTTAGTTAGTGACATACGATAGAAGAAAATCTTTATAAATTGACCAAGAACCAAATGACAATGTCACTGGGAATTGTCTCAATTCAGTAGTGTGTTAGGCTGCGTATACAAACTGCATGGAAATAATCAGCAGGGATGTCACTATGTTTTGTGTTCAGCTTTGTAATTGCCAAACTTAGTGGGATCGAAACTTTCATAAATCAATCCCAGATGTTTTCTAAAGTATTCATTATCGCTCCATCAGTTGATATTGAAGATAAACCTTCAGCATACACTTTATATAGCAGAATTAATTCTTTCATTCCTATAAGTGCAGGATAATAGAGCTCCTATATCTCTGTCTCGCAATTGTTCAACGGCTGAAAGCTGTATTGTACTCCTTCGTTGTAACTGCAACTATGCTGTACAAATAAATCATTAATTTACATTACATTGTGAATTATTCTTATCGTATTGTTACACATTTCAATCACCATTAGGAGTCAAAGCAGTGGGTTTAGCTACAATACAAAACATACTAGAAAAAATAAAGTTTCAACAAATAAAGTGTAAAATGAAGATGACCAAAGCTATATAAAGACAGCCATAACAAAAGCAACTGCAACAGGCAAAATTGTGTGAACATGTCATTTATTAGTGCGAAAATAGAGACGAATTTAAGCATTAGATTATATCTTTCTATGTTTTCAACATTCCAGGCAAAAATAGACATGGCTAAGTTAACAAGTAGCATTCTCATGCATTGAAGCTATTTGTTCTTCTTTTTGGATCGGGGCTTGGATTTAGGCTTTGTTTTAGGAGCAATAGCACGTTTTTTACCTGGTGATTTGCTTTTAACCTTTTCACCACCTTTCCCTTTCTTGGGCTTTCTCCTGTTTCTGTACAAGCTATGCTTGTTCTAAAAACGATTGAGTTTTATATGATATCTTATTTACATATTACGTAAAGATTATTTGATTAAAGACGTTCTTAAAAGATACTTACCATATAATTTCTCCACCACCTCTGTATCTTTCTTGCAGAATAAAATTTCCTCAGATAATCCGCTCGTTCATTTCGTTCAGCATCTTTCTGTTCTTCCCATGGCGCCAGTTCTTCCATTTTTGCTTCGATCTATTATAAATGATTTGTTAAAATATTTAAGACTCTCTAAGCTTAGAAAAAAATCTTTTTGTATCCTATATTCATACTGTCGCTTTTAGATTCTCAATTAAACCCTGTTGGGAAAGCACAACTTCTTGTTTCGCTTTGATATCCTTTTCCATACGATCCACATCATGATCGAATTTAATTTTCCAATTCTCAGTTTTATTCTTAAACTCATTTATCATGAGCTGAGTCCATTGATGGATATTCTTGTGGCAAAATCTATCTCTTTTCATTTCCAACTTGATGGCTTTGAGTCTCAAGTGTTGAATAAAAACTTGATGCTGCTGGGACTCGTTGGAATGTGTATTATGTGCCTCATGCCAAGCTTTCGTGTAGCGTGCATCTCTTTTGCCTTGAACTTTCACTTGGATCAACTGATCCTTTAATGTAGTTAAAAGTTCTTTACGTTTACTCTCATCCGTCTCGATTTGCTGGTGGTAATCTTCAATTTTCTTTTTCATGTCGAGTACAGACTTTTTGGCAAAATTGTATCGTTCTTCCAACGTGGTCCCTTCATTGCTACGGTCTTCTTCACGGGACACGTTTTCTTTGAGGACATCAAATGTACGCTTTGCATCGAGTTCTTCTCTTGCCAGTCGTACAACTTCTTGGAGAAAGGCACGATCTTTTTGGATTTTTAAGGCAAGTCTTTCTTCACTGTGAATGTGCAGTGGGATAAGAAAATGTACAGCAACAGAGAAACTCATTACGCATTCACTTTTACAGCATAAACTAAAAGTTTAAGTAAAGTTATATTTTGGTAATGATTACTTACGCGCTCCCAACTTGGGTCTCGTCAAGTATGAACGGATTAACAAAGTTTTTCATTTTGGGCAAATACTCAAATTCTTTTTCGGTAACTTCCTCTTTGAACCTAAACAAATTTGTAAGTGCAGCAAAAGTAGTTCTAGAGCTCACTCATTTCTGAATTTCGTATAAATACAATAAATGTGTCACCTTTCATCAAAAGTTTGAAAGTCAGTTTCTTTGGACTGAATAAACTGTCCAGGAAATGCATGCCCTAATATTTCTAGCTGGAGATACAACTCTTCTAAAATGCTGGATAATGCCAAGGCTTCAAAAACTCGAACAAAAGTATTTTCCGGCATTATTAATTGCGTGTTCATTTGCCCTGTGATTTCACATGGATCAATTATAGGCCAAATTGGATTGTAGAATCTCATCGATTTTTAAATAATCAATATGCAATGTGAATGGAGAACCTTCTATGGAAAAACCATTCTGGAAGCCTGACTCCCCAGTTTCTTCTTTACGCTCTCCTGGGATCTGTACTTGATTGTCGTCAGGTATTTTGCCAGCATTTTCGTCTCCCTCTTCCTCCTCCTTAACCCTAAACATAATTTTAGTGCATAAAAAAGAAACTATATACACACGGTTATGAGCGATGAGACAGTATAAACATGACGCTTGAAAAAGATAAAACTAAATCTGACATGTGCTGTCACTTACACAACATTGTCCCACTCATCTGTCAAATCCAGTTGTTCCAACTCCCCCTCTTCAAAGTCAAAGCCTTCAAGTTGCTGAAGCGCATTTTGAAAATCTTCTTCTTCCTCCTCTTCCAAAGAAGTGTAGCCTTCATTTGTTTCGCCTTCAGAAAAATATTGACTGTTTTCAGCTCCACTTGCCACATAATCTTCCTGCTCTATCCTATTCTCAATTCCTGTACTTGGTGAGCTGCCGTTATTAGAGTCGTCGTGATTTTCCTCACTGTCTTCATTTCCGCCTGGAGAATTTTCATCATTACTGTTGCTACTGTTTTGATGCTCAGGAATGGGTTCAGAAACTGCAGGCTCCCCATCATTGTGTAAGCCGATAGATGCGACGGATTCTGTTTTAGAAAATCCTTCTTCAGCATCAGAATCTATGTGGTCAATGGTAGCCACTTGTTCAACGTTAGTCGCTACATTTTCAACCTCTCTTTGTTCATCAGCCGATGCAACAATTTCAGCTTCAGAGGTGATTTCCGGTTCCAGGTTTGCAATGGAAGGTGAAGCAGACCCGGCTTCAGAAGGCTCGCTCATGGTACTATATTGCGTTCTGTAATTGGATTGGGAGTAACAAAATGAATGCTCACTGGAAGATTTTATGTGTGGAAATGAACGAGTGCCCTTCTAGTGTAAGTATGGCATTTGTTTAATCAATAAGATGCACCATGCAAGATATCAATAATTTGGAAGTATAGTGAGTCGTTTTGGCTACTATCATTGGATAGCAGTGATCTTTTTTATATTAATATGGATATTTCTCTCTAAAATCCATAGTTTAAAATAATGCGTACAGTCTGCAATGGAACTTACTGATGCCAATAATCCTTTCCCGGTAGGTAGCCCTCAAGTTTTTGCTGTTACAAATTCGTAAGTTCATTGCAGAGCTTTTGAGGATGGCAAGCTGTCTAATTGGATTTTCTTTAAGTGCGACTATAACAACCGTTTTGGTTGGATTTTTTTTGCTAAAAGTTTATGATTTTATGAACTGTCAGCAAATTCATCCTGCAGACCCTAACGGTTTTTTGTGGACCATGCATTATGTGTTACTTGGTAGTTCAGTTAGTAAAACAAAGCGCAACCATATAAATGACATTGCAGAGCCCTCTTTGAGTAAAAAAAACAGCATCCTTTTTTGGCCCCTTCAGAGCATTAGCTGGTATGAATCCATTCTAAAGCACGTATTTCAGTACAAATAACCATTCTAGGGCCAAATAATTATTGACATCTACTCACTTGCTTAGGAACTACTCTTGTCCGCTAAAGTTCCTAGGTTTGAAAATCGTGTGGCATTGCACGAGTGGATTTAATTAGTTGTTCAAGTTTTGGACATTCCAGTAAGTATTTTTAATAAAATTAACTAATTATTAAGTTGTTTTAAAGAACGAGGTAATCGACTCCGGTTGTCTTGTTTGAACCTAGTGTGAGCATATTTGGTTTTGTTAGGATGCATGTTTTACATCTATGAAATTGTTACTTTTCAAAAAAGAATTTCAGGTGTCAAATTGAATGCAATTGAATGGATAGTTTAGTTGATGTACTATTTTCTAACTTGCCGGTTTGTTTTTTCTTATTATAGTCTGTTAAATCAGTCTCAAAATGTCTGACGCGAAGAAGCCAGCACAAGCGAAGAAGGCTGCCAAACCGGCTGCAGCTCCAGCTGCCGCTAAAGCCGCCCCGAAGAAGAAAGTTAAAATTGTAGAAAAGAAACCATCTAAACCAAGGCCTATTTACAAGCCTGGTAGGTTGTACGCTAAAGCTGTTTTCACCGGATATAAACGAGGTCTCAGGAATCAACATGAACACACTGCTCTATTAAAGATTGAAGGATGTTCGAATAAGAAAGAAGCCTCATTTTATGTTGGCAAACGGGCTGCTTACGTTTATAGAGTGAGGATTTTTTTCTAAGATTCATGAAGTTCATTGTATATTTTTTGGTTACAAGCTTTGACATTCGGTTTTGTACATTTTCACAGGCTAAAACGAAGAGGAGTGTTGCAGGACGCAAGGATAGACCTAAAACTTCTACTAGAATTATTTGGGGCAAAGTAACAAGACCACATGGCGGTTCTGGATCAGTAAGGGCGAAGTTTCGCAGAAATTTACCTGGACAGGCTATGGGACACCGTGTGAGACTTGTAAGTTCACCATCTCATAAATATTTTATTTGGTAGTTTCGTATTTTTTACTGTATTACTAATTAATGCATGATCTGGTTATTACAGCTTTTGTATCCCAGCCGGATTTAAATCAAGACCTTTTAACTACTGTTTTAGAGTAAAGAGGAGTGTGGTGTTATAATTTGTACGGAAATAAATATGTCCTCCCATAAATGCGTAAGGAAAACGATAAAAATTTATTCCATATCCAGGATATCCATATACTGATCATTGATCTCACCGCACGCACACGGCACACACGTTCTCCTACAACGCAGCCAAGCAAAATCAAATAGTATTTTTATTTAAGTAAATTTCATTGAGGCCTTATTTCAAAAGTACGTCTTTGTTTGTTAACACTAGTTTTTATTTTTTAATACAAAAAATAGACCGACTAGCTTAAAACGACTAAAAGCTTTTATAACTAAATCTGCTTCAGTTTTTTTACACTTCTTGGGAGTAGGTGAATTATTTCACCAGCATTTTTAGTTGCAGCGTCGGGTTCATTTTTATACATTAAAAAGTGCCCCTGTAATACTGCCGGACTAATAGACGTACTCAGATTTTGATCTTTCAATCTATTAACAAAATTCTCGGCCTCTGATAGACTGCTAGTCGGATAGAAGTTGTGAAAAAGATCGGTTATTTGAGACCCAGTGCAGTAATCTATTAACACTTGATAATCCACTCTTCCCGGTCGCAGTAGGGCTGGATCCAGTCTGAAAAAAGGTTAAAATTTAATAAATTGGCATCGGGATGGGAAGACAACTTATGCATTTTCCCTTTTTGGCCGCCCGGACCAATGTAAAAGGGTGACTCGAAATAGCGAGCTGTTTCAGCCTTTATACAATAATTTACAATATCAATTATATTTAGTTGTATTAACATACCTCTCTCTATAATTGGTTGTCATAAATAAAAGCCGGGCTTCCGAAGAAGCGACACCGTCCAAACAATTTAGGAATCCACTCAATGTTACTCGGTTAAGTCCCTGATAGGCGGTTTTCACTATAAAATATCAAATAAGTTAACAGCAGAACTCTTGAATTCGTGAACATAATATAATATTCACTATTTATGTGGAATGGCTCTCACTTTGATCACTTTCTTCTCTTGATACAAAAGCGGCGTCAACATCCTCTAGTAGAATTATGCATTGCTGAGGGGCAACAGAGAGTAAATGATTTAGCCTGTCATCAGTTAAACTCCGGTCTGATAAATTGAGAATGCATATTCCCATGTCTAAATGACCAGCTAACGCAGTTATAAACGACGATTTTCCACAACCAGGTGGACTGAAAAAAAAATCATTCGTTAAATTCGTTTATATTTTGTGGCAGAGATGAACAATGAAATTAAGAATTTCATAATGCTGTATTAATGTATTGTATCGGCTTACCCATACAAAAGGTACCCCCTTCGATAAGGAATTCCCCTGTCTTTATACCAGCCTGGACTGTCTAAAAATTCTTGAACGTCCACTATTATCTTTCTGCTGAGATCTGGGCCTAGCACAACGGAACTCAGGGGTCTCTTGTTCTTAGGATGACCAAATTGCCTCCAATCGGTTCCGACAGCAGTGTATGTCACTGTTTTGCCTTCAAACTGCTTCAAAGCGAGTATTCTAGCTGATTAATTGAATACGAGTTGTAGAGTTGTTATATCTAACTAGCATCTCCAAAAGCAGCTCAAACTTAGAGTTTTGAATGATCAGACTCAGAAATTTTTTACTTCAGTTAATTTCTTACCTTCTTCCAAAATATCATAAAATAACTTCCTATTGCGCCCAAATGCGGTAAACTCCACCGTCTCCCATGGAATTCCCATGTGTAAGTCTAGAGTTTGCTTTTCCCTAGTTCGCTCAATTTTTATCCAACTATTTTTGTAACTGAAAAAAAAGATAGCTCGATAACTGTTAAATATTTTTAAAACGTTGATCGCATCCTATATCCTCCATTTAAAATAAGCATACGATAATACAAAGCCATTAGGCTTACTTGAAAAAATGCGTCCCTATGCTTGGAACAAAGGAAAAGGTTGTCAGAACTTTCCCCGTCTCCTTCTGCTCATACGACGTCTCCACAGAAAGATGTTGAGTTTTTGTGGCTCCCCTTGTCGTTATCCAATTCAAGACCCAAGAGTAGCTTTTGTCTCTGCACGGAATTTCCATCGTGACCATATAATGACGGCGGAACAGAACCATACTCACCTAATTGAAAAAGAAAGACCATCAATGCCAGTGTCAATAGTCGATGCGCTGCGCTGCCCGTTTCTCTGCACTACGTTTATTTTTCAAGTCTATTTTAATCCTACTTGAGTTAGTTTTCGAAGCACTGCTGCACCAGCCCCGAGGCCGAACAAACCGAAACCAGCTCCGAAGTATGGATTTTCAGCAAGCCCTGACACCAGATCTGCGATCCCCATGACAGTCCCGTCCCCCGATTACTATAGTCGTTTAATAAAACTTTAATAATTTTAATTGTTTGTCAGAAGAGTTTGAAAACTTTAAACACCAAAAAATGTTTTAACAGAAACAATGATGAAATAAGTGCAAATGGTATTTATTGCAGTATACTCCCGCCATGAAAATTTTCAGTGGTATAGAATTTGTTAGTAAAATGACAAATAGTAAGACTAAGCCAGACTGCCAGACTAAGCTCGGAATCTACAACACTCCCTATTTATTTACTCGGTTCGTCTAAATTAAAATCTTCTGGCGAAAGTCGTTCGAGGCAAAATGGAATAGAGATATTAGGATTACGAATAACTATGCAATAAAAAACCAGAGATGAGATGTTCCTCAATGCCGACTATCCTAAGCGAAGAAGAACAGACGTAACTTCAGAAGTATAGACATATTTTTACGAAATGTAGTGCTTTATTTCACATATAAGATAAAAATAAAATAACAATATACACGTGTATAGCACGGTAACATAGCAGACGATTACAAATGAAAATTGACAGTTTTGTTCGGATTACAGATTTGTCAGTTTGATTTGGGTTAATCAAGTCAATTAGTACTAAAAGTGTTTCTCAAGAAAAGATGAAAAGATATCATGTATATATAAAGTTTAGCTAATGTGTATCGTTGTACAATAACAATACATTGGATAACTATTCTTCATTAATCTAAAAAAACCGAATCATGAACAATTTAGCCCCTAAAAAAGTCAGGGTTGTTTTTAATCATTTCCTCCTTCCTCTCGGCGTTTCGTTTATCCAGCAAAACTTCTACATCAGCAGCAGAATTCGCCGTTACAGTACCTATTTGAAGGGGAACAGCGGGTACAGTTTCTGATGCAACATTGTCATGCTTTTCTCCCGAATCCCAAGACGCGTCTGGTTCCCGATCCTTATTTTCAGTGGCAGTTTGTCGCTAAATAATAATATAATTAAAAGCAATAAAAACGCTATGTTTTCAAGTCCAGATATCCAATTAAATAGAATATTATTCGTAAGCTTTAAATGGTATCCTCACATGTTTATCAGTTTGTGAATGGTCGGCTGGACTACTTCGTCTAGGAGGTGATCTAGAATCATGATTTCGGTGTGCCCGACTTCTAGAGCTTGATCTAGACCGAGAAAATCGACCCCTTGACCTAAATAAAGCAAAAATTACAATTATAAAATCAGTCCAGTTCCCGTACCAATTTATATTCTTGTCAGTTCAATCATTTTTTAAATCTTACTTGGATCTTGACCTTGTTGGGGAACGACTAAAGCGGTTTCTGAAACGACTGTTACTAGGTCCGTTTGGTCGATAGCCTCTTCTGTACGTACTCCCGCCTCCACTATCTCGATCTCTATCACGATCCATGCGACCATAACCACCCCGTCCACCGTAAGGCCGTCTTCCCCTACTATAATTAAAGCCCCTGAAAAATCGAGCAGGCCCACCGGATCCACGACCCTGTCCATCGTTTCTTCTGAAGTTGTAAGATTTCCTTCCTCGATAGGGAGATCTTGATCGCGATCGGCTCCTGGAGTAGGACCTATCGAGCAAACCATGAGACACAAATCAAACAAAGACCAAATACATAAACGAATCACCCAGTAACCCCAGTGGATGATTCGAAATTGGGAAGCGTTTTATACTCATCATAATTGTGTAATCGCTATTAAAAATAAAATAAATGAATTTATATATATTCTGCCAGACTAACCGTGAGTAGCTCCGAGAATGAGAGCGCCCTCTGTACTTTCTTCGTTGACGACCTGCAGATCGTGACCGGGAACGAGAATATGATCTAGATCTGGAGCGACTTTGACGCCTCTTTTTGTTTCGCGATGAGTCGTCGTGCTTGTCAATAGATCCTTTTCCCCCTTTTCCTTTAGTCACCTCGTCTGGTTCTGAGTCTTCATCAACCATCGCAGCAGTTTTTATAATTGCAGATCCATCGGGCTTTGTTACAACATACGGAGCATTTGGAGCTGTGCTACCAATTGTTCTCCATTTTGCAACAGGAGCATCTGTGGATAATGAAGCCCCACTCACTAACGAGGATGATTGCACGGAGCTTTTGAACCGCATTTCGAACTTAGGCTTTTTCTCTTCTTCCAACACATGGGTAGGGGGCTCAACTGGAGTAGGGGTGACATTATCATTTTGGAATGTTCTTACGCTGAAAAAAATGTAGCAATTTCATTCAAAACTATTATTCATATTCTAAATTAGCATTTAAGTTTTGATACGAAAGTGTTTAGGTTATGGTACATTTTCTCCGGATGAATATAATTCCCATATTCATCAGTCCGAATTTCAATCTTTCCCATTTTGTTCTCATTGCTTGAAGACCATCTCGAACTTTCTCGACTTTAAAATCAAAGCGTTCTTGATTACACATTTATACAACGAACAAACAATGTTTTATGTTTTCACAAAGAATCAGTACTCCCTACACACATCTTACGACTTCCGGCTAAAAAACGGAATATATATAAATAAAAAAGTAAAAATAGCAGTACCGTTCTCGATCAACGTGGTGACCGTCTTTTGAACCTTGTGAAGAGACTTCTGCCATTTTGTTGGAAGTTGGCATAGAAGATGTTAATTTTTTGACATCCTGAGCGACAGTAATTTTAACATTTTCGGGAGCAATGACTCTCACAGGCTCAATTTTCACCTGCTCGATTTTTGAATAATAGGCGCTTAGTTTTGCTTCTAGATCCCCAAGATCTGGAATAATACTCTCCAGTGTCCTACGCAATAAAAAAACAGAATATTTTATTATTAAGATACGACAAACCTTACCGTATGAAATAACAAATAAAGCTTTTATTATGGATACAATATCATAAATCTAAATGTATTTAAAGCATTCCAATAAAAACACTTGCTTAGAGTCAGTCCCATTAACACTTTTTCTTTTCTTCTTCTTTTCTTTCGTATATGAAGACTCTGAACCTGACGACGATGAGTCGGAGGATCCATGTCTTCTCTTTTTCTTCTTTCCTTTCTTTTTAGACTTCTTTTTATCCTTGCTTTTCTTTGCTGACTTTTTACTCTCACGAAGCTCCGAGTCTGATTCAACTGCTATCGTTACATTAATAATTTCATTAGTGATTAGTCAACATGACCATTTAAGAGTTGCGACTGTGACTAATTTTTATAATCATCTTTAACTAAAAAAAATCATTGCTGAAAGAGCGAATAAGTGACGCTACCTTGAACTTCTACTTCGGTAGGCTTTGTAATTCCAAGCTGTTTACCCCATTCAGCATATGATGATTCAGCAAAGCCAGCTAATCCAGAAGCAGCTGGAGCCCCTCCACCTCCAGGTGCACTGGGCAATGAAAGCCTTTTTGAAAAAGGGCTAAGGGATGCTTCACGAACCACTTTGGACTTTTTACTGTTGCTTCTTCGTGAAGCAGACTTTCGGCTTTTCTTCTTCTTCGACTTCTTGCTCTTCCTTCCTTTACGGGAGTCCGTATCAGACGAAGATGTGTTAGATTCGGAGCCATCACTAGAGGACGATGAGGATGAATCATTGTCAGAAGATGAATCCCTTCGCTCTTTTTTCTCTTTTTTGACTTTCTTTGCTTTCAAGACTTTACTAGTCATATTCTCGCTTTTAATAGCAATGTCACTTTGAAGAATTGCTTTTAATTTTTCTTTTAGCTCTGTTGCTTTTGCCACTGCTGCTCCACTCATTTTAGAGAAATTAAGTTTTTCAGTTTTCCCATGTAAAGTCCACAAAGCATCCTTTGCGTCCTGATGGTCTGGTTTGACGACCAATGATTTTGAGTATGACGCAACGGCATCATCTAACTTTCCATTTTCTTCTTGCCTGAAAAAATAAAATACAAACAGCAATATCATTTAATAATTACATGCTGCTTTGTCGGCTTTGTTGCTCAAAAATTTATGAACAATTTGAGATCTAAACCAATACTTTTTGCAACTACTGAAAAAGTTGATTATTAATTTTAAACTATCCGAAACCTATAGGGAAATTAGGATACATTTAACTACAAACTTACTGTCTTCCCAATGCTACCAACGTTTCAGCTAGAAATTTCCTCGCATTGAAATGTGTTGGATTATATTTAAGAGCGAGCTCAAAATCTTCCACTGCCTTTTCATAGCTTCCGTTGTTTCCATACCTGGAAGCAAGAAATACATAGAACGATGTTTACAGATGGTGAACAAATAATGAAACCCAATAGATTAATTCGTATTCAACAAAACCAATAATCTAAACAACAGTTTCGCAGAAATTGATCATTATTCTGCATTACACACAAGTGCAACAATCATAATCATCGTACTCTAATAATCGAGTCGGTTTGGTCATCACTTTATAATTCATTCAGCTATGGTGGTTTGCTTCGGTTGGGCTTTGTCAAATAAGTTTTTATACCATCATCATTCCAAACAATGTTTTTAGAGGTGGATATCTTTCTCTAAGGAAAGCATATGTAAATGGTCAGACTATGAATGGAATCATAGCGAAGCGAACCCAGTATTTCCCAAACATCTTGTGGATTCGACAAATGAACGTTTCATGCTATTTTATTAAACTTACAGTGCGCCACGAGCTACCAATCCTTCCACATTTTCTGCATCGATTGTTAGAGCTTTGTTCAAGCACTGAAATGCTTCTGTATATTTTGCCATCTTGAAATATTTAATTCCCTCCGCGACACTTCCATAAGCCCATTTTCCATTCTGTATTTTTCTTAGCTGGACAGCCGACTCATCCGCCGGGAAGGGTTCTCTATAAAAAAGGAGAGAGAAAAAAACCCACCACAACGTTGAGTTGGCGACATATGTTACGACGTTCACAATATCACAATAGAAATGGATACAACAGATAACAAAGGCTTTAAAAAATTATTGATAGCAAAAATATGCATGTCAACCTGAGTGCACTCATCAAGGAATTTCTGTTGCTCATTATTCCCATTGAAGAAGCAAGATGACTAGTGCTACTGGGATTGAAGAATCCAGTACTACTGCTCAGCATATCTTCGTAGGATTTTTTGCTTCTCGATTCACTCTCTGACTTAGCTAATCTGGATTTTTCAAAAGCAAGATTTTGCAAAAATGTGATAATCTCTTATTCATGGCACAAACAAACCAATAAACCGCAAAACTTCACCACAGTTAAGTTTCCAACGCCCGAAAAGAAGAAAAAAATAATGAAATAAACTTAGTCAACTTACGAATACTGTCGTGGTAAATCATATTTTGTAATTAGTCCCAGCTGGTAAGAATGTTTAAGATCAGGAGATAATGTAACTCCTTTCATGCCCAAGACCAACTTTTCTGACTCTGGTTTTTCTAAGACTTCTAGTCTGATGTTATCTCCGGCACAGTAGGATCGATTTGTATCTATCGGATCAGCAGGAATCATATGAGTAGTAGGACAAAACGCCTTTAGATTTAAATCTTCAAGCACAATGTGTTTGCCTCCATCAGTGCACAAAAGTTTCAGAAAAAGACCAGAGACTGATTTTGAAACAACGTTAGCAATTAACAAGTCACCGGGAAGAAGGTTCTGCACATAAAGTAAACAATGGCAATCAGAATTAGGCATTTCCAAACCACTCTAATCCGGTATCCAGTAATTTAGTACCTGGAAGAAATATCTTCGTAAGTCCGCTGTATCCACACGTAAGTAGTGATCTAATGACGGGCCAACCCCGTAATGATCTGCGTAGAAAAAAAATTAAAATATTAAAAAGTAAGTTTTTGAGCCGGAAACCAAACTATAATCGGAAAAAGGAGTACAAGTAGATCTATTTTATAAACTGAGAGCAGATACCTTCGGAACCCTTGTCAACCAATAGAGGTATTTCATCATTACTTAGCGGTTTGAAAATATATTCTGCTTTTCTTGAGATGAACTCAGTAACTTTCTGCCGGGCATAATTTGGATCCGATCTGAAAAAAATAAGACTACATGATACTGTCCATTTCAAAGAAATAGAGAGTAAATTTTTTTTCGATGCTACATGGCAAGACTTGTTTGGTAACCGAGAACTACAGAATTCAAATTGGCAAGAAACATAAAATAAATCCATTGTCCATGCTTTTTAGGGCGGAAAGCCATGGCTACGCCCTATATGCATCGTGCCGAAATCCGATGGTTAACCTTTTCGGTCGCAATTTTAAAGCTACGACTACCAAATTTTGCACACATGTAGATGAGCATGGTGTTCAGAGGTGTATTGATTTTCATAAACATCGGTTAATGGCTTCATACATTTTAAAGACAATTAAGCTAAATTTCAGGCTAAA
>Ga0210040_10005317_pt1 | contig 16463 bp, 11 predicted proteins | sample CryGeyCG12114_NA_FD_185462 | JGI IMG/M metagenome (GOLD analysis project Ga0210040, IMG submission 185462) | Groundwater microbial communities from aquifer - Crystal Geyser CG19_WC_8/21/14_NA (SPAdes) (version 2) | ecosystem: Environmental > Aquatic > Deep subsurface > Groundwater | place: USA... | reverse complement strand
TGCGCTGCATCCACCGGCACGTCGACGCACCCGAGCCCGTAGCCGGTGACTACGAGCCGACGGTCGGCTCCACCGGCTGAGCGCGGTCCGGCGGCCGGCGCAATCGACCTGGTACCCCATCCGGCAGCGACCAAGGTCCGTGTCCTCGACCTCGGCACGGCGAGAGGCTCACCCCGACCCGCTGACGCACCGCCGCGACCGCGCGCTGCGCACGGGCGAACGAGGAGGGGTCCCGGTGACCGAACAGCACACCCCGTACCCGGTCCGCGTCGACGCGGCACTCGACGTGCCGGTGTCCCGCTGGCTCTGGTTGGTCAAGTGGTTGTTGCTCGTACCGCACGTCGTCGTCCTGGCGTTCCTCTGGGTCGCCTTCGCCGTCGTATCGGTGATCGCCTTCTTCGCCATCCTGCTCAGTGGTCGCTACCCGCGGGCGTTGTTCGACTTCAACGTCGGAGTGCTGCGCTGGACGTGGCGGGTCCAGTACTACTCCTACGCCGCGCTGGGCACCGACCGGTACCCGCCCTTCACGCTGGCCGACGTGCCGGACTACCCGGCTCATCTGGACGTCCCCTACCCGGAGCGGCTGTCCCGGGGGCTGGTGCTGGTCAAGTGGTGGTTGCTCGCCCTGCCGCACTACGTCGTGGTGGCCGCCTTCGCCGGCGGCGGCCTGTGGCTGGGCAGCCGGTCGGGTTCGGATGGCTGGAACGACGGGTGGGCCTTCGGTGGATTGGTCGGGCTGCTGGTGTTCGTCGCCGGCGTCGTCCTGCTCGTCACCGGTCGCTACCCGCGGCCCGTCTACGACTTCGTCCTCGGCATGGACCGCTGGGTGCTCCGGGTCGCCGCCTACGCGGCGCTGATGACCGACGAGTACCCGCCGTTCCGGATGGACATGGGCGGCACGGACCCAGGGTCGCGGCCGCTCGACCCGGCGCCCGGCCCGACCGGTGTCGGGCGCGCCGAGGGGGCCGCGCCGGCTGCGCCCGCAGGAGCTCCGACCGGCGCCGTCTCGTCCGTGGCGGGCGGTTCCCCGGCGCACAGCCGGTGGACCGGCGGCCGGGTGGTGGCCGTGGTGGCCGGGTCGGTGCTGGCCCTCGCCTCGACCGGTCTGCTCCTGGGGGGTGGCGTGCTGCTCTGGGCCGACCAGACCCAGCGCGATGCCGACGGGTGGTTGAGCAGCCCGGACGTCGAGGTGGCGACCGCCCGCTATGCGCTGGTCAGCGACGACATCGAGCTGCGCGGTGCCGGCGTCGACTGGGTCGTCGACGAACTGCTCGGACGCGCCCGGCTCGAGGTGTCGGCCCAGGGCGCCGACGAGGTCTTCGTGGGTGTCGCGCCCAGCGCGGCCGTTGCCGAGTACCTCTCCGGTGTCGCCCGCACCAGGATCGACGGACTGGGCGCCCGCCAGGACGGCTGGGGCTGGCACGGCGGGATGGGTTACGGCATGGGCAACGACCACCGGATGGACGCCGGGATGATGACCGATCTTCCCGGCGGTCCTCCGGCCAGTGCTCCCGGCGACCTCGACATCTGGACCGCCTCGGTCGAGGGTGCGGGCACCCAGACGCTGGAGTGGACCCCGACCGACGGCGACTGGACCGTCGTCGTCATGCCGACCGACCGGAGCGCCGGGCTGTCCGCCGAGCTCGCCGCGACCGCCACCGTGCCGGGGCTCACCTGGCTCGCCGGAACGCTCCTCGCCGTCGGCGCGGCGCTGCTCGCCGGTGGGGTGCTGCTCATCGTGCTGGCCGTGCACCGGGCTCAGTCCCGATCCACGCCGCCGTCCGCCGGGCAGCCCGCTACCTCGGCCGCGCCGGGGCCCGACCCGGACGGCGCGGCGACCGTGCCGGCCGACCGGCGGGGGTCCAGCCGGACGGTTGCCCGGTGAGGGGCGCACCGCGGGACCTACGTCCTCAGAGCCGGGGACGTGTGCCCGTCCACTCCCACGCTCGGGGCAGCGAGCCTGGTCAGGAGCCCGGCGGCCACCGTCGGGGAACGACGCCGAGGAGGCCGTGGTGAACGACGAGACCGACCGCAGGGACCGACCCGACTCCGCACAGAAGGCAGTCGCCGGAGCGCGCATGGTGGTCGGGGTGGACGGGTCACCAGGTGCAGAGCGGGCGCTCGCATGGGCCTGGTGCGCGGCGGCACGGGAAGGAGCGGCGCTGGAGGTGGTGTCCGCCTTCCCCGTCGACTTCTACTGGACCGACCCGTACCTCCTCGACCAGCGCCGGATCGAGTCGCTGCGGACCGACACCGAGGCGCGCACGCGTGAGCTGGTGGAGCACGTCCGCCGGATGCCCGAGGTGCTCGCCGCCACCGAGAGTGCACCCGTGCCCTACGACGTGGTGGTCGTCGCCGGAGCACCGGCCGAGCACCTGGTCCGGATCGCGGACGGAGCCAGCCTGCTCGTCGTCGGCAGCCGCGGCCGGGGAGGTCTGCGCAGCACGGTGCTGGGGTCGGTGGCCCTGCACTGCTCGACGCACGCGAGCTCCCCGGTCGTGGTCGTGCACCCCCGTGAGGAGCCGACGTCGTCCCGCGTCGTGGTCGGGGTCGACGGCTCCCGGGCGTCCCGTGCGGCGTTGCTCCGTGCAGCAGAGGCTGCGGGTGAGCTGGGCGCCGAGCTGGAGGCCGTGGCCGCCTACTCGATGCCCAACTACTGGAGCGACCTCTACGTGGTGCTCACCGAGTCGGTGGCCGAGCTCCGCGACGCTGCGCGGCGGAACGCCGAGCGGACGGTGGCGGAGGTGCTCGGGGAGGAGCCCCGGGTGCCCGTCCGCGTGGTGACCGTCGAAGGCCCCGCCGGGGACGCGCTCGTCCAGCGGGCGGCCGGCGCCGAACTGCTGGTGGTGGGCAGCCGGAGCCGCAGCAAGCTGCCGGGGATGATGCTCGGTTCCGTGGCGCTGCACTGCGCTGTCCACGGCCCGTGCCCGGTCATGGTCGTGCACCCGCAGCACGAGGCGGACGCGCGGCCGGACGTACCGGCGATGGCGGTGGCCGGCTCCTGAGCGACCGTCCGACCGCGACCCCGGCACCGACGGAGGATCCGGTGCCGGGGTCGTCGCCGTCTGCTGGTCCCGGCGATGCAGCCCTCCGGCGCTCCTCGACCTGGTGGCGTGGTGGCGGGCGGCGTCGGCTGGTCCGAGCGGTCCTCGTCGCGCTGCTCGTCGCGGAGGCGGCGGTCGGCGGGCACGCGCTGGTCACGGCGCTCGGCCGGCTGACCGAGCCGGCCTGGCCGTGGGTCGCCGTGGCCGTGCTGGCCGAGCTGACCTCCATGGTGGCCTACGGGCGCATGCAGCAGCGGCTGCTGCGGGCCGAGGCCGTGCCCGTCCGGCTGTCCACCGCTGTCCGGCTGGCGTACGCCGCGCATGCGCTGAGCATCAGCCTGCCGGGCGGCCCGGTCTTCTCCACGGCCTACAACTTCCGCCGGATGCGCACCCTCGGTGCCTCAGCAGCCGTGGCCTCGTGGTGCATCGCCCTCAGCGGCGTCCTCTCCGCCGCTGCCCTGGTGGCGCTCGCCGCCGTGGCGGAGCTGCTGCGGGGCAGCACGGACGGGCTGGCTTCCACCCTGCTGCACCTGGCCGGGGCGGCCGCTGCCCTGCTGGCGGTGCGGATGCTGGGCCGACGACCGGGATGGCTGCACCGCGGCGCCACGGCCGGGCTCGCGGTGCTGAACCGGCTGCGCCGCCGGCCGCCGGCCACCGGGCTCGACCAGGTGCACGACACGCTGGACCGGCTCGTCGCCGTCCGGCTGCCGAGGGCCGAACTCGGCGCCGCGGCGGGACAGGCGCTGCTCAACTGGGTGCTCGACGCGCTCGCCCTCGTGCTGTGCATCCGGGCGGTCGGCGGGGAGGTCCCCGGTCTGCTGCCGCTGCTGCTCGCCTATGCGGCGGGGATGACCGCTGCCAGCCTGACCATCGTCCCGGGCGGCCTGGGCGTCGTCGACGGTGCCTTGGTGCTCGGCCTGGTCACTGCCGGCACCGCCGCCGGCCCGGCCATCGCTGCGGTGGTCCTCTACCGGCTGCTGAGTCTGGGACTGGTCGGTGGGATCGGCTGGGCGCTGTACCTGCTCGACCGGCGGCGAGCGGACGACTGACCCGCCGTCCGCGCCGTCCCGGTCGCCCTGGACACGGCATGCGCCGCGGCGCCGGTCCAAGAGCGATACCACCCCAGGAGCACGGGTCAGCGCGACGCGTGGCGACCGTGCGAGGGCCGCCGCGCGCCCAGCACCTTCGCCAGGGCATCGGCGGTCAGCACCGCAGGGATCGCGCATCCCGCGATCAGCAGGCCGGTCAGGGACGGCGCCCGGTGGCCCAGCAGCTCGGCCACCGGCGGGACGGCGAGCATCGCGAGGAGGATCGCCAGCTCCACGCCGACTGCGCCGACCAGCATCGGGTTGCCCCGCCAGCTCAGCCAGGCCGGGCGGCTGCTGCTGCTGCGGCAGGCGAAGGCGTTGGCCGCCTGCCCCAGCACGACGGCGGCGAAGGCAGCGCCGGACGCGGTCGCGAGCACGATCGACGACGGCGTGTCGCCGTAGCTCCAGCCGGAGCTGAGCAGCACCGCCAGGAAGGCGGCCATCGACACGGTCGCCTCCACCGGACCCAGCACGCCGAAGGCCCGGACCAGCAGCCGACGGTCGATCAGCCGCTGGCGGGGCGGCGGACCGTCCAGCACGCGTGCCGAGGGCGGTTCGGCGCCCAGTGCCAGGGCCGGCAGCTGGTCGGTGGCGATGTCGAGCGCGAGCACCTGCAGCACCCCCAGCGCCAGCGGGACGGCGCCGCCGGTCACCGAGAAGACCAGGAAGGGCGCGAGCTCGGCCACGTTGTCGGTCAGGTGGTAGGTGAGGAAGCGCCGGATGTTGGCGAAGGTGGTGCGGCCCTGCCGGACGGCGGTGACGATCGTGGCGAACTGGTCGTCGAGCAGCACGAGGTCGGCCGCCTGCCGGGCGACGTCGGTCCCGCTGCGTCCCATGGCGACGCCGATGTCGGCGGCTCGCAGCGCCGGGCCGTCGTTGACACCGTCGCCGGTCATGGCCACGACGTGTCCGCGCGACTGCAGGGCCTGGGCGATGCGCAGCTTGTCCTCCGGTGCGACGCGGCAGACGACGGCGCCGTCGGTGTCCAGCAGTGCGGCCAGCTCCTGCTGGTCGTCGGGCAGCGCAGCGCCCTCGACGACGAGGCTGCTCCCTTCGCGCCAGAGCCCGGTCTCCCGGGCGATCGCCGACGCGGTGGCGCCGGAGTCACCGGTGATCATGGCGATCCGGATGCCGGCCCTTCGGCACTCGGCGAGCGCGGCCTCCACCCCGGGGCGCGGGGGGTCCTCCAGTCCGACCAGGCCCAGCAGGGTCAGGTCCCGCTCGGCGTCGTCCGCGGTCGCGCCGTCCGGCACGGCCCGGTCGGTGATGGCCACGGCCAGCACGCGCAGGCCACGGGCAGCGAGCTGAGCGGCGGCCTCGGCGGCACCGACCGGCCGGATGCAGCGGTCGAGGACGGAATCGGGAGCCCCCTTGACGTAGAGCGTGCCGTCCACGAGCACCGACATCCGGCGGCGCCGCGGGTCGAAGGCGAACCGGCGGGTGCCCGCCTCCTCGGCCGCAGCCAGCCCGGTTGCCCCGGTCCGCCGGGCCAGCGCGTCCAGGGCCGCCTCCATGGGGTCGCCGAACGCCACCCAGGTCGTCCCGTCCTGCCGGATCCGGCCGGTCGAGCAGAGCACGGCGGCCCGGGCCAGGTCGCGGGCGGCGCCGACCGCCTCGGGTGCGCCCTCGATCTCGGCCTCGGGCTGGTACCCCTGGCCGCGCACGGTCGTCGTCCCGGCCGGCGTCCAGACCGTCACCACCGACATCTTGTTCTGGGTCAGCGTGCCGGTCTTGTCGGTGCAGATGAACGTCGTCGACCCCAGGGTCTCCACCGACTCGAGCCGCCGGACGAGCGCGTTCCCGCGGGCCAGGAGTTGAGCGCTGTGCGCGAGCGACAGGGTCACCGTCGGGAGCAGGCCCTCGGGCACCAGGGCGACGGTGACGCCCACCGCGAACAGGAACCCGTCGCCGGCCGGCAGACCCAGCAGCAGCCCGGCGCCGAAGCAGGCGACGCCGAGCCCCACGGCGATCACCGTGATGACCCGGATGACCCGGTCCAGCTCCTTGCTCAGCGGCGTCTTGATCCGCTGGACCGTCCGGGTCATGGTCGCGATGCCGGCGAGCCGGGTGTCCCCGGCGATCGCGGTCACCGTCGCCGACGCCTCGCCCTCGACGACGAAGCAGCCGGCGTGGACGGTGTCCCCGGGCTCTTTGGCGACCGGTTCGCTCTCGCCGGTGAGCATTGCCTCGTCGACCCGCAGGCCGTGCACGTCGACCAGCCGCTGGTCCGCGGCCAGCCGGTCTCCGGCCTCCAGCAGCACCAGGTCCCCGACCACCAGGTCCACCGCGTCGATGTCCTGCCGGACCCCGTCGCGGAGCACGGTCACCCGGTGCGGCACGAGGTCCCGCAACGCCTCTGCAGCACGGTCCGCGCGGTACTCCTGGGCGAAGGAGAAGACCCCGTTCAGCACGACCACGACGGCGATGGCCACGGCCAGCTGCGGCATGCCGCCCACGTACGCCAGGACCGCGGCCGCCCACAGCAACAGCGCGAAGAAGTGGACCATCTGGGCCGCGAGCATCCGGACCGGAGAGGGCGGGTGCTCCGTCGGCAGCCGGTTGCCGCCGGGGACGCGCCGCGCTGCCACTTCGGCGTCGGTCAACCCGATCGGGGGGCCGGCAGTCGGCTGGTCGGCCAGATCGGTACCGGGTTCGCTCACGCTGTCGTCTCCTCGTCCGGCACCCGAGTGCCTCGGTAGGGACCATCACCCGCCCGGTCGCCGCAGGGACAGGGACCAACGGCGCATTCCGGACAGGTCGGTCGGCCGCGGGAGTGGGGGCTCACCGCCGTTCCGGCTGGTGGCAGGTGGGTCCGTCACCCGGTCGAGTGGGGTCTTTGGTCCCGACTTCGGCGGACGCGCTCAAGATCGGTTGTGCACTGTCGATGGGCAGATGAGACAGCCCAGTTCCACAACCTGAGGTGACCACGACATGTCCGCCCGACCGCTCGACGTCCCGCCCCTCATCGTCACCGTCGACGCCACCCCCACTCGCGGACGAACCGGACGGTCCCGGTGGTGGGCCGACCGGCCGGTCGCGGTGAAGGTGCTCACCGCGGTGGGGACGGCCGGCCTCGTCGCCCTGGTCGTCGGGATCACCGGGCTACGGGCCCTGGCCGCCGAGGCGGCGGCGACCGAGCGGGTGTACGCCGAAGACGTCCGGGGGGTCGACGCGATCTCAGCGCTCGTCCTGGACGTCGAGCAGGCCGCCCTGGCGTCCCGTGACGCAGCGCTGGCCACGACGTCGGAGGACCGGACGGACGCGCTGGCGCTGCTGGCGCAGGCCCGCACCGACTTCGCCGCCGACAACGACGCCTACCGGGCGCTGGGCCACACCGCCACCGAGGAAGCGGCGCTGGAGCAGGTGGAGGACGAGTTCGCCGCTCTCGTCCAGCTCGAGGACTCGACGCTCCGACCGCTGGTGGAAGCCGGTGACATGGTCGGCTGGGTGGCTGCGGAGCACGGCCAGGTGGCCCCGCTGTACGCGAGCATCCGGTCCGAACTCCAGGCCATGGAGGAGGATCTGACAGCCGACGCCCAGCAGGCCGCCGCCACCGCAGCGGAGGAGTCAGCTGCCCAACGACGTCGCTCCCTCGTCGTCCTGGTCGCCGGCCTCGCGCTGGCCGTCGCGCTCGGCTGCGCCGTTGCCCGTGGGGTGGCCCGTGACGTCCGCCGGGTCGAGCACGTGGTCGAGGGGCTGGCCGCCGGGGACCTGACGCGTTCCAGCGGGTTGACCTCGCGCGACGAGCTGGGCCGGATGGGTGCCGGACTGGACGTCGCGCTGGCCGGGCTGCGCGATGTCATGGCGACCGTGGTCGACAGCTCCGCGACCGTTGCTGCCTCGACCGAGGAGCTCTCTGCGTCCGCTGCGCAGATCTCCGCGTCGGCAGAGGAGACCAGCGCACAGGCCGGCGTCGTCTCCGCCGCGGCTGAGGAGGTCGCCCGCACCGTGGCCACCGTCGCCGCCGGCGCGGAGGAGATGACCGCGGCGATCTCCGAGATCAGCTCCAGCGCCACCTCGGCAGCAGCGGTCGCCGCCACAGCGGTGGGCGAGGCTCAGCAGGCCAACCTGACGGTGCAGCAGCTGGGGGAGTCCTCCCAGCAGGTGAGCGAGGTGGTGAAGGTGATCACCGCGATCGCTCAGCAGACCAACCTGCTCGCCCTCAACGCCACCATCGAGGCGGCCCGGGCTGGCGAGGCAGGCAAGGGTTTCGCGGTGGTCGCGACCGAGGTGAAGGAGCTGTCCCGGGAGACCGCACGGGCGACCGAGGACATCGCCCAGCGCATCGAGGCCATCCAGGCCGCCAGCGAGAGCGCAGTCGATGCGATCAGCCGGATCGGGTCCGTGGTGAGCTCCATCAACGACCACCAGCTCACCATCGCCTCCGCTGTGGAGGAGCAGACCGCCACGACCAACGAGATGAGCCGATCGGTGCAGGAGGGCGCGGCAGGCGTCGCGGAGATCGCGGCCAACGTCACCGGCGTCTCCTCGGCCGCCGAGCTGACCAACCAGGCGCTGAGCCAGACCCGGATCGCCGTCGACGAGCTGTCACGGCTGGCAAGTGACCTGCGGACGACCGTGTCCCGCTTCAGCTACTGACGGTGCTGCGCTCAGGGCACCATGCTGCCGGTCTCCAGGAACCGCGTGTGCCAGCTGAGCGCGTCCTTCAGCAGGTGCGGGGTGTGCAGCCCGTAGGCACCACGGGCAGCGCGTTCGAGGTAGTCCTCGAGCAAGGGCCGGTAGCTCGGGTGCGCGCAGTGGGCCACCACCCGTTCGGCCCGGCGGCGCGGTGGCAGTCCACGCAGGTCGGCCGGGCCCTGCTCGGTGACGATGACGCCCACGTCGTGCTCGGTGTGGTCGACGTGGGAGGCCATCGGCACGATCGTCGAGATGGCGCCGTCCTTGGCGGTCGAGGGACTCAGGAAGAGCGAGATGAACGCGTTGCGGGCGAAGTCCCCGGAGCCACCGATCCCGTTCTGGATGCGGCTGCCCATGAGGTGGGTCGAGTTGACGTTGCCGTAGACGTCGGCCTCGATCATCCCGTTCATCGCCAGGACGCCCAGTCGGCGCACGATCTCCGGGTGGTTGCTGATCTCCTGCGGACGCAGCGATGCGCCGGCGGTACTTCTCGATGTTCGCGTGGAGCTCCGCGACGCCCGCCGGGCTGAGGGAGAAGGCAGTGGCCGACGCGTGCGCGAGGGTGCCGGACCGCAGCAGGTCCAGCATGCCGTCCCGGATGACCTCGGTGTAGGCGGTCATGCCGACGAACGACGAGGCGTCCAGCTCGCCCAGGACGGCATTGGCGACGTTGCCGACACCCGACTGCAGCGGCAGCAGCTCCGGTGGCAACCGTCCGTGGGAGACCTCGTGGGCCAGGAAGTCGATCAGGTGGCCGGCGATCTGCCGTGAGGTCTCATCCGGGGCCTTGAACGCCGCGTTCCGGTCGGGGGCATGCGTCTCCACGACGGCGGCGACCTTGTCCGCCGGGCACCGCAGGAACGGCACACCGATGCGGTCGTCGGGCCGGGTGAGCGGTATGGGCCGGCGGTGTGGGGGGAGCGCTGTGCCGTAGTAGACGTCGTGCATGCCCTCCAGCGCCGGGCTCTGCCACGAGTTGACCTCTAGGACCGCCCGGTCCGCCCGGTCCGCCCGGTCCGCCCGGTCCGCCCGGTCCGCCCGGTCCGCCCGGTCCGCCCGGTCCGCCCGGTCCAGCCAGGTCTTGTTGTTGCCCACGGACGACGAGGGCACCAGGGAGCCGTCCGGGGTGATCGCGCTGACCTCCACCACGGCGACGTCCAGGGGGCCGAGGAAGCCCTCCCAGGCCAGCTGGGCCACGTGCGGACAGGTGGACGTCGATGTAGTCCATCCGGCCGTCGTTGATGGCCGCCCTGCCCACCGGGTCGGACTGGTAGGGCAGCCGCAGCTGGATGCCCTCAGCGGCAGCCAGGACGCCGTCCAGCTCCGGCGCGGTGGAGGCACCGGTCCAGACGTTCACGCGGAAGGGTTCGCCGGCCCGGTGGGCCGTCTCGATGCGCCGGGCCAGCGCGCCGGGGACCTCCTTGGGGTGGCCCGACCCGGTGAAGCCGCTCATGCCGACGGTGTCGCCGGGCTTGATCATCCCGGCCGCGACGTCCGCCGGGACGACCTTCCGCGCCAGTGCTGCGTGCTGGATGCGGCCGGTGCTCAGCGTGCCCTCCTCGGGTGGCCGGTGTGGTGGGCGGATCGCAGAGCCCGCCGGTGCAGGACAGCGATGAGGACCAGCAGCGGCACGTGGATGGCCGGCAGCCGGTGGGCGAACCAGCGGGGGAGGTAGATGTCGGTGACCGAGCCGCTCTCGGCACCGGCAGCCTCGGCCAGGGCCGTCAGGGGGCAGCGGAACCCGTTGCCGGCGAACACCAGGCACTCGCCGGTGACGACGGCGGCGGCCACCGCGGCGCGCCGGTCGCTGCGCCCGGTGGCGCCGGCCCACAGCAGGTACCCCACGCAGGACTCGATGACGAACCAGGCCGCGGTGTGCACCCCGCGGATCACTGCCAGCCGGACGCCCGGACCGGTCGAGCAGGCGCTCATTCGGTCGTGACCGCGCGGAGCACGTCCACCCGGCTGGCCCGCCGCGCCGGACCGATCGCGGCGAGCACACCGACGAGTGCGGCCACGACCAGGTAGGCGCCCAGCGTGCCGGCCGGGACGGCCAGCCGGGTCACCCCGTCGTCGACGAGGGCCCGGCTCAGCGCGATGCCGGAGAGCGTGCCCAGCGTGATCCCGGTGAGCGCGCCGAGCAGCGACATCAGCACGGACTCCCGTCGGACCAGGGTGCGCACCTGGCGTCGGGTGGCGCCCACGGCACGCAGCAGGCCCAGCTCGCGGGTCCGCTCGACGACGGACAGCACCAGGGTGTTCACGATGCCGAGGACGGCAACGACGACGGCCAGCAGGAGCAGCGCGGTCACCAGTCCGAGCATCTGGTCCACCGATGCCTGCGCGTCGGCGGTGAGTTCCGCCGGGTCGCGCACCGTCACGTTCGGGTACTCGGCCAGCGCGGCGGTCAGGGCCCGTTCGGCGTCGGCGGGGGCGACTCCGTCCCGGACCGTCAGCAGCACGGCGCCGTCCATCCGCGAGGTCACGTTGGCCGCGAAGTCCGGCAGCATGACCAGGTACGGCGACCCGAGCAGCGTGTCGTTGGCGAAGACCGCCGCCACCGTCAGGTCCTGGACCCCGGTCTCGGGGAAGGTGACCGGCACGCGGTCGCCGGGCCCGACGCCGAGGGTCCGGGCCTCGTCGGCCGCCACCAGCACGGACCCGGAGCTGAACCGCTCCAGGTCGCCCTGCTGGACGCCCAGGTCGACAACCTGGTCCAGCCCGGCGGTGTCGACCCCGACGACGGTGGTCGAGGTGCCAGCGACCTGCACCCCGGAGTAGCGCAGCTCGACCGCAGCGCCGACCTCGTCCAGCCCGCGCACCAGGCCGGTCGCGGCCGGGCTGATCCCGCTGCCGGTGCCGGCCGGCTGGAGGATGAAGTCCGACCGGTTGCCCCCGGTGATCGAGTCGGAGACCGAGGCCTTCAGCGACGACGCGGTGACCGCGACGGCGCAGACGACGGTGAGGCCGATCGTCAACGCCAGGGCCGTGGCCGCCGACCGGCGCGAGGTCCGGGCGATGTTCCGGGCCGCCATCCGCCATCCGTTGCCCCGCCGCCGGTGGTCGGCCAGCCGGGCGATGCCCTGGGCCAGTGACGGCCCGGCGGTCACCAGGCCGGCGAAGGCAACCAGGGCCGCCGCACCCGTCCACGCCAGCTGCCCGCCGGCTACGGCGGCTCCGACCAGACCCGCGAACCCGGCGGTCAGCAGCAGCCAGCCGGTCACCCGGCGGGCCAGACCGATGTCCCCGGCCGCCGGCACCGCGTCGCGCAGCGCCTCGATGGGCCCGACTCGGGACGCAGACCAGGCCGGGACGAGGGCGGCGACCACGGTGACCAGGACGCCGACGAGGAGGGCGGCGACCACGGTGCGGGGCTCGATCGCCGCCGAGGTGGTGGGCACGTCGATGCCCACCACGGCCAGCAGCCTCCGGATGCCGACGGCCAGCCCGACGCCCGCGAGCAGCCCGATGCCGGCAGACGCCAGGCCGATGAGACCTGCCTCGACCATGATCCCGGTGAGGACCTGACGGCGGCTGGCCCCGACCGCGCGGAGCAGCGCGACCTCGCGGCGGCGCTGGGCGACGAGCACGCTGAAGGTGTTCCAGATGACGAAGGAGCCGACCAGGACCGACACGGCGGCGAAGGCGAGCAGCACCTGGCTGAACACCGACATGGCGTCACGAACGGCCGCGGACCCTTCGTCAGCCACCTGCTGCCCGGTGAGCGCCTCCGCTCCGGCGGGCAGCGCGGCGGCGATGTCGGCCCGCAGCCGCTCAGGCCGTACGCCGTCGGCCCCTCGGACGTCGATCTCGTCGACCTTGCCGACCTTGCCGAGCACCTGTTGCGCGGTGGGCAGGTCGAAACCGGCCAGCGTGGCACCGGCGAGGCTGTCGGAGTCGCCGGAGCCGATGATGCCGACGACGGTGAAGGTGCTGCGGCCGTCCTGCAGCACGATGTCGACGGTGTCACCGACCTGGTAGCCGGCCTCGGCTGCCGACCGGGCGTCCAGAGCCACCTCGTCCGGACCGGTCGGTGCACGTCCCTGCCGGAAGCTGAAGCCGCCGGCCAGCTGCTCGTCACCGCCGACGCTGGCGCCGAGGGTGGGGGCGCCCCCGGGCTGCAGCGGCTCTCCGCTCTTGTCCAGGATCAGCGCGAAGCCGGTGACGCCACCCTCGGCGGCGGCGACACCGGGCACCCGGCTCACCTCGGCCACCAGGCTCTCGTCCAGCGGTGGCGGCTGTTCCTGGGTGGTGACGTCGGTGGTGTACGCCGACTGACCGCGGACGACCACGTCGGTGCCGGCCGTCAACCCGCTGTACAACTCGTCGAAGGCCCGGGTCATGGTGTCCGACAGCACGAAGGTGCCCGACACGAAGGCGACGCCGACGGTGACCGCGGCGACGGTGAGCAGCAGCCGGAGCTTGTTGGCCAGGACGTTGCGGAGGGAGACCTTGAGCACCTCAGCTGCCCAGCCGCTTCATGGTCTCCAGCACCGAGTCCCGGGTGGGGTCGGTGAGTTCCTCGACCACCGCGCCGTCGACCAGGAACACCACCCGGTCGGCGTACGCGGCGGCGGCCGGGTCGTGGGTGACCATCACGACAGTCTGGCTCAGGTCGTCGACGACCGACCGGAGGAAGCGGAGCAGCTCGGCGCTGGCCTTCGAGTCCAGCGCGCCGGTCGGCTCGTCGGCGAAGACCACCTCCGGTCGGGAGACCAGCGCCCGGGCGACCGCGGTCCGCTGCTGCTGGCCACCGGACAGCTGAGCGGGGCGGTGGGTGAGGCGGCCGGTCAGGCCGAGGGTGGAGACGATCTGCTGGAACCACGCCTGATCGACCTCCCGGCCGGCCAGGTCCGCGGGCAGGGTGATGTTCTCCTCGGCGGTCAGCGTCGGGAGCAGGTTGAACGCCTGGAACACGAAGCCGAGCCGGTCCCGCCGGAGGAAGGTCCGGTCCCGGTCGGAGAGGGTGGCCAGGTCGGTGTCCCCGATGAACGCCTGCCCGGACGTGAGGGTGTCCAGCCCGGCCAGGCAGTGCATCAGGGTGGACTTGCCCGATCCGGAGGGCCCCATGATGGCGGTGAACCCACCGGCGGCGAACCCGACGGTCACGTCGTCGAGGGCGACGACGGTCGCCGCCCCCACGCCGTAGGTCTTACGCGCCCGGTCGGTCCGGGCGGCCGGGCACCGCGGCCCGCCCGCGCCGGGCGTGGGACTGGCGGTCGTTCGGGGCAGGGAGGCCAGGTCGGCGTCGTCCCTGCCGTGCAGGAGATGTCCGGGCATGGCCCGAGCCTCTTCAGCCTCCCGTGTCCGGCACAGGGACCGACGTCCCGCCCGGACGGCGATAGGTCCCCGACTGGCGCTTTCGGCGACGGTGCGGTTCCTCTACGGTCCAAGGGACAGGGCGACGGGCAGGTACGACCTCGAGGAGGTACCCGTGACGGCGCACGAGGAACGGGTGCCGCCCGCCTCCGGGCACGACGAGCCCGGGGCGCGCCTGTCCTTCCCCGACCTGCCACGGCTGGAGCTGGATCAGCTGCTCGGTCAGCTGGTGGACCGCGCTCAGGAGGTCATGGGGACGCAGGGTCGGCTCCGCGGTCTGCTCCGGGCGAACCAGCTCGTCACCAGTGAGCTGGCGTCTTCGGCGGTGCTGCACCGGACCGCTGAGGCGGCCCGTGACCTGGTCGGTGCTCGACACGTGCTCCTGGACGTGGCCGGCCCGGCGGGCACGGTCGTCGAGTCGGTGTCAGCCGGAGCAAGCGTCCCTACCCCCCGTACCAGCCGGCGCCAGGGCCCTGCGGCCGGACGTCCCGAGGCTGTCCTCGACGTGCCGATCCGGGTACGTGGCGAGGTCGTCGGAGCGTTGCACCTGCAGGACGGCGAACGAGGGGCGTTCAGCCAGGAGGACCGCGAGCTGGTGCAGGCCTTGGCGGTGACCGCCGGGCTGGCCGTGCAGAACGCCTGGCTGTACGAGTCGGCCCGGCGGCGTGGCGAGTGGCTCCAGGCGTCCGCCGCGATCACCCGTGAGCTGCTGGCGGACGGCGACAGCGGCGCCGGCGCCCTGGAGCTCGTGGCCCGCGGCATCAGGGACGTGGCGGGGGCCGATGTGGTGGCCGTGCTGCTGCCGGAGCCGGAGCCGTCGTCGCCCCGGTGCCTGTGCGTGGAGGTGCTGGTCGGGCCTTGCGACGTGGAGGCGGCGGGGACGCCGATCGCGGTCGCGGGCACCGCGCTCGGCCAGGTGTTCAGCGGGGGTCGTCCCGAGCGGTTGGACGGCCGGGCGCTGCAGGAGGACCCCGGTGCAGTGCCGTGGAAAGGGGTGACGGTGGACGCCGTCCTCGCCGTCCCGCTGCGGGGCTCCGAGGAGGTGCTCGGCGTGCTCTGCGCTGCCCGCCTGCCGGGTCACCCGGGCTTCTCGCCCACCGACGTGGAGATGGCCGGCGACTTCGCCGCCCAGGCCGCCGTCGCCATCGAGCTGTCCGCTGCCCGGGCCGAGCAGCAGCGCGCCGTGGTCCTCGACGAACGCGAGCGGATCGCGGTGGACCTGCACGACACCGTGGTGCAGCAGCTGTTCAGCGTCGGGCTCACCTTGCAGGGTGCAGCCGCAGGCTTCCCGGACGATCGTGCCGCCGGCCGGGTCCGGGACGCCGTCGAGCAGATCGACCGGATCATCAACCGGATCCGCAGCACCGTCTTCCCGCTGCAGACCGCCGCGAACCGCCCGAGCCCGCGCGAGCAGGTGATGGACGCCGTCGCGGAGGCGGCCGGCGCGCTGGGGTTCGAACCCGACCTGCGCTTCTCCGGGCTCCTCGCCGATGCGGTGGCCGCTGACCTGGTGCCGGACGTGGTCGCCGTCGTCCGCGACGCACTGTCCGACGTGGCGCGTCGGCACCGGGCGACCACGGCGAGCATCGACGTCGTGGAGGACCGGGACGGCGTGGTCGTGCACGTTCGGGACGACGACGGGCAACCACCGGATCAACCCGGTGTGGCCGGGGCGGCGCTGCGCCGACGAGCCGAGCGGCACGGCGGCACCTTCACGGTCACCGCCGGGACGTCGGCGGGCACGTCGCAGTACTGGTGGGTGCCCCGACCCTGACCTGCACGCCGACGAGCAGGTGGAGCAGGGCGCCGATCGTCACCCCGGCGGCGGCGCCCCCGACGACGTCCAGTGGTGCGTGACCGCCGAGGTAGACCCGGGCGACGCCGTTGAGCACCGCCAGCGCCACGACGACGGCCTGCCAGCGCCGGCGCAGGTACGGCGCGACCAGGACGACGATGCCGAAGGCGATGACCGCGTGACCGGAGGGGAACGACGGTCCTGCTGTGGGCACGTCGCGCAGCACGGCGCCGGGGATGGTGGTGCCGGGCCGCTCCCGCTGGACGAGGGCCTTGAGCACGCCGTGCTCGACCAGCAGCTTGAGCGGCACCAGCGCGGCGAGGGCGAGCGCCAGCCGCCAGCGTTGCATCAGCGCGGCCGGTACCGCGAGCAGCAGCGGCATGCCGAGCACCCCCAGCAGCTGAAACGCGTAGAGCGGGGCGCGCCAGGTGTCCGGCCAGCCGTTGACGAACCGGAACACCGCCTGCTCCGTGCCGCCCACCCGCCCCGAGGCCACCGCCCAGCAGCAGACCGCGGTGCCGGCCACGGCGGCGGAGGCGGTGAGGGCGTCCCGGCCCCTGCGGCGGGGCGGCCTGGACA
>Ga0210040_10005316_pt1 | contig 16468 bp, 14 predicted proteins | sample CryGeyCG12114_NA_FD_185462 | JGI IMG/M metagenome (GOLD analysis project Ga0210040, IMG submission 185462) | Groundwater microbial communities from aquifer - Crystal Geyser CG19_WC_8/21/14_NA (SPAdes) (version 2) | ecosystem: Environmental > Aquatic > Deep subsurface > Groundwater | place: USA... | reverse complement strand
GTAAAATGTTCAGCAATTAAGTATTGGAACTCACTTCCTAAAAGTTGGGAACTGAATGTAAAGCAACCTTTTGCTATAATTTCTAATTTAAAAAAATTATTAATTAGTCAAAGATCCCCCACATTTTTGTAATAAGTTATATGGTAATTAGGTTAAGAAGTGTCACCGAAGGGAGACCAGTATTCTGTAATTACTGATTTGGTTGACACGTTAATAAATCATACAATACAATACAATACACAAATCTCTTCCTCCTATTTTCTGACCACGCGCTAATTGAAGAAGATTTGAAAAATTTTCCTGAAACTACCGCCTTCTGTGAAGTTTTTCCATGGGTTGTCTGCCAGTCGTCTGGTTCAAATACAAATATGTTTGATGCATCAACAACTATCAGTCAAAAACTAATAAAAAATATTAATGTATCAAAATTCCTATCCACGCACATTTACGTGAATTATTCCTTTTCAAAAATTGACGGAGAATCTCTTGCTATTGCATTCCATTTAAGCTATTCATGTAAGTTATCCCAATTCAAGTACTAAAAATAAACTAATATGATAAATGACCCACCTAAATTGAATAATTTCTTAACGTTTTTTTTAGCTCATTCACACTAATATTGAAAGGTGGATTACAGAAATAAACCCCTTTTCGAGACATTGTGTGAATTACCACTACTACTATTGTCTACCGAACTGAACAAATTCACTACTCGAAACAAAGTGCACACGAAGATTTGAAACTCCATGACTAACAGTTAAGAACATTATCTTATGCTTTAAAACAATGCAACTAAGTACACATGATCCCAAGGATAAATAAAATATGCACCAAAAAACAATATGAATACGAACAAAATACTTACTAAATTAAGAAAGTCAATGATTTTTGAAGTCACACGACTGACTTACGTAGTTGGTGAAGTCATCTAACTATCGTAACAAAACCAAAACAAACATATATACGGACACATTTTTCAGTCAATTTCATTTGTTTCATCAAACAACAATTTCAATGACAAAATAATTGATTACATTATAACATCTTACAAACATGAATTGAACAAAAATTTCATCAGACAATTTCGAAAACTTAACTGTAACGCACAGTGACTACAAACTCTTACTACTGCTACTACTAGCATGCAAAAAAACCGTACCACCCGTTAACGGCGAATTCAAACTCGGCGAAACCAATCTCGTCGAAACAAATCTCAGCGATTAAATAACTCGGCGAATCTAAATCTCGGCGAATCCATAACTCGGCGAATTCAATCTCGGCGATAATTAAAAGGGCGAACATCAAATAGCATCGAAAGCTATTTTAGCGCGAAAAGAGAGGATAACAAATATAATGTTGATACAAAATAAGTTTTCTTCACACGTCACACCACGACCACATCTTATCACAACTTAACTAAACAATTATTTGTTCTCTTTTCCGACTCGTTGTTTAATTTTTTACAAATAAAGTTAAACTCACAGTACAAAACTCATGTTTAAAAGTAAAACTCACGCCCTGTTAACGTCTTTATGGAAAAGATACAAATACCTGGATCAGAAATCAGGAGCTTCAGCCATCTACGCCCGAAACTGACAAGGGACGCTAGCATTACTCGTAGAAGCTATGGGAGCTTTGACACCAATGGATTTGACTGACTCCATGATCTGGTTCATCGAAAAATCCATCTAAACGCTAATTAATGTGGGTGAGATTTCAAATGCGTTCAAAGCCCGGAAAACTTCATACGACAAGTTTGAGGGGACATTGAGATTTTCATTAAGACGAGAGCTGCTCTCCCGGCCACCAGTCCAATTGGCGGTTTCAACATTGTAAGTTTGTAAGCTAACTAATTACCTTTCAACCCTAAAATCGGAGAGTGCTTATAGTGATAAGCATTTTGATTTCCATAAAATTGATCACAGGTCACTTAATTTGTTGGAGTAGTACTGTAATAGCGGAACAAATGACGCTCCTAGATTCCGAGCTTTTTTCACAAATCCAAACAGGGGAACTTCTCATCTGGGCTGAAGAACAATCTGAGGAATTTTGTCCGGCACTTACTCAATTCATGGAACATTTTAGCAAATTTTCCATGCGGTAAGTTTTGATTGCATGAAAAAGCTGTGCAGAATACTGTTTTGCGTAAATGTAGCCTAAGGGATAGGTTAACATGTCATTTTATTTGTTTGCAGGGCTAGGAAAATAAGCCTGCAAGGGAAAACAGCACGAGAGCGATCTAGAATCATAAACAAACTGACTCAAATAATGAGACCAATTGCGAGATCTTAACTACAACTGTTTGCTAGCGACTGGCTGCATTGGAAGCGGGACCGATCCGAAGACTTTTCGGATCCTCCACTTCGGAGCATTTGAAACCCCATGCAGTGCTTATTGATTCTTCCATGTCTTATTCTTATTCATTTCTTCAGAATTATCGAACTGCATTGGCTAATTCTAGTCCACCTTGCATTCCATACATGTAAAAATCAAAAAGCTTTTTTGGCCCAATTTGTGTGGAATGGAAACTTAATGTGTAATTTTTTCTCACAGCGGCTTCATTCTACAAGATTTGACATTTGTACATATCGGAAATCCATACTGGATTGGAGATATGATGGATCGTAAGGTGAAAAGATGGCAACAATATACAGTTTTAAAACCGATTCGCAGATTTCAACAAAAGTGGGTCAAATATTTCCCCATACAGGCCGTACATATATAACATGATTTCAAGAATATGCTGAATCTAATTACTCTTTTTGTCAATAGCGCATACGGATTCCAAAGAAATGAAGCTCTCTTAGCATATATCAACACTTTCGACGAATTTCTTTCAGAAGATGAGTTATGGGGCTTATCCGAAACGATCAAATCTAGAGCAAAGAACTGAATTGGTCAACTTTTCATTGCATCGCTCCTAACTCAATATTGTACAGTCGTAGTTACTTCGGTAGTAAAAGTAGTAGTGAAAAATTGTAGAATTGTACTCACACTTTAATTTTTAATAAATGACATCGTACTTTATTGATAAATATTTTCAAATCATTTGATATTTACAGTGCTTTGATTTTGGAAAGGTTCTTTTCGATTTAGGTGTACTATACTAAACATGGAATCTTAAGTTTGATGCTACGTTCAAGAGATAGTCTAAGATGTTCTGATCGTTATATGAACTAACTACATTTTTTAATCTACTCTCATAGTCTTTATATTTGCGTTTTTTTGGAGGTGGCTGAGATCCAGCCATGGTTTGTGACAAAGTGAACTCTTGTTTTCGTTGCACCTTTCTTAGGCCTTCAACAAAACGCCAAAATGTTGGATGCTGAGCACCAATAATATAGCTAAGGCCCTTATGAAAACCTTCACAATAATTGTTAGTCCTAGCATTACCATTCAACGTTTCTTGATACATATTCCACGATCTGGAATACAAAAAAATCCCTTTTTTACAAATGTTTCCATATGTGTATGTAAATAAATGTGAAAATTAACAAATCTCACTTACGGGATCGCAAACTTAGGTTGTCTTCGAGTGTTGCCACAGACTTTGCCAATGTAGTTCACTTCAAAATATGTGAGAAACTCGACAAGCATTTCATCATGTTTTTCATAGTAGTCAGACTGCTCTAGTTGTTCAAATCCGGTAACTACTCTGTTTGGTGGCAGAAAAGCTAATGCCGGAATCATTCTCATTCTCCTACTAAACTCTGAATCCGACTTGTACAGTTCCAAAATGTCAGGATACTTTTGCATATTACGGTAAATTGCTTGCGACAAGTGAAAAAAACAGGATTTTTGCATCACACCAGGATATATTTCTTGGAAAGCGTTGATGGACGCCATCTCAAAATCCCCCATAACCGTATCTGGGTTGAATTTCGGTGAAAGTGCTTTCAATTTATTTAATGCTGCAACGTATGTTGTCTGTTTTTTGTTCGGTAATAAAAAGTAGACCATAGGATAATTTGCTTCTCCAATTTGAATATGAAGTGTGAAGAGCTGCATAAAAATCTTTGGCACAATCGAAAAGGTTCCGTCGTAGAAAGCAGTCGTTGCATTCTTCATCAGATCCAAATTGCGGTCCGTAGAAAACATCAAAAACCTATTGCTTCCTTCATTTGGACCAGAATCATATTTTAAGAATTCTTGAATTCCATCTGGTGTGCAGAGCGTCCTGAATCCTTCAGGAATAATAAGTTCTGATAAACTAGTAATACTTGATTTCGGAACACCAGCTAATTTTCGTTGTCTGTAAACAGTGTTTTGAATACTTCTCATCGAAGGCATTTCAACGGCCACTGCACTAGGTATCTGCAATATGTAAAACCTGATTTCATTATAAGTGACACAATTTGATTTACCATTAGTACGGTGCTATTTATATTAAAAATATACTTACGTCAATGGTAGAAATTATTTGTGAAGGTGTTTCGCAAGTTGTTTTACTCCTTTCTTTTATCTGCTGCATTTTTTCTTTAACCTCTATTTCAGCCACATGAGGGGCATGATTGTGGTTTTTGTTATCAAAAACAACTTTTTCACCAATTAAATGAACCTTTCCAGGGCATGGAGCACTTGATTTCACTAAAACGCACCGAAAATAGCACTTTTCTTTGATTTTTTTATCCATTTGATAACGAAATCCATCCCAAACTAAATGGTTTTTGTTTCTTTGCCCTTTTACGAATCTTAAAGACATTTTTAAGCTATAACCAAGATTTTTGAAAAATAAACAAGATTTATAATGTGAGGTTCACTAAATGTAATAGTGAAATGAAAGAGAAAAGGAAATTTTGAATTGAACTGAATGAAAACAAGTGAAATGCATGAAAACATCGAAGAAAACAAAGGAAGGTTATGTGAGCAATGAATATGGCTTTGTGTGTGTTGGCAAACAAGTGGTGTCAGTAGCCTATACGGTAAAGTTTTGAGTTTGCAGTGGAGAACCAAGAGTTCGATCCCTGGACAGGGTGAAACTTTTTTGTTTATTTTTTTTCGCCTTTATAAGTAGTTCGCCCATTATTATATTCGCCATAGTTAATTTTAGCTCAAATTTGTCTTCGCCCAAACATTATTCGCTATATTTTGTTTTCGCCGAGATTGCTTTTCGTCGAGTTTTGTTCGCCGAGTTTTGGATTCGCCGAGTTTGAATTCGCCCATAACGGGTGGAAGCTGAAAATATTGTCATGTTGATAATATCATAATGATGGGCCGCATGCTGCATCAACTCAATACTACGACTGAGCGCACAAAAGTGAGATGAGTCTCACACTCCGGGTTCAGTGACAGAATGCTAGTGAAGCCGTACACTGTTCTATAAATTCTATTTTCTATTGTCTAACCTATTGTTATCAATTGAGAATTGAGTTTGTTAGTTAGTTAGTTAGTTAGCTGCAGACTACGGAAATCGTTGTTTGGAGCATAAAAAAGACAGCTGATATTGGTCTGACCTAGTGATTTGTGAATTGACCAGGTATGCAGCCAACTCTGCACGTGGTGGTGGACGCAAAAAACATGATTTCCAAGTGCAATTTAAAACTGTCAAGAAATTTTTGAAACAACTAAGGATACTTGAGAGGAGTTTCCCGTAAATTAAAGTGTGATAGAAGTATCTGTGTTAGTTAATTAGTTAGTTAGCATGGGTGCTCAGAATGGAGTCCTTATTTTATTTCAAGCGCTCTCTGTAACCATACAAATTCTCTCTGTTGTGTTCAATGGAGCCATCATTGTCACACTCTGGAGGAAGTCACTTCTTCGGTTTCCTTCCAATAGGTAAGTTTCATTCATATTGTTTGCACTTACTTAAATCTTTTGCTTTCAGATTTCATTGTATTCACTCGGGCATTCTAGTTCTAAAGCTTCGAGTTCAGTTGAATTGCAGTGCATGACTTTATATTTGATTGCATGATTTTATTTCTCAGTTTTTTAAATTGTAACATAATAATTGTAGCTGTAGATTCATGGATGCGAAATTCATAGTCGCTGTGGAAAGTCCGCATAAGAATAGCATTATTTGCCATGAAACGATTAGTATAATCCATGCTCATCTGATCTCATATTCTTCCTACTCACGCAAAAATTACTTTCGATTTTCAGATTTGTGTTCAGCTTATGCGTATCCCACTTGCTGGTCTCCTTCTCCAGCATTTTGATCTCCATTTTGTCTCCAATGGTGTCCCGCTCAGCCCCAGCGCTAAGCGACCCTGTAATAAAACAATTTCCAGGCGACCAACTGCCATTACAACTCATAGAAGTCTCCTCTAACTCTCCATTGATAGTGCTTGGAGCCCCAACGGTAGAAAACGAGCATTTTTCATGTGCCAACGACGAGTCATGGATGCCATTCCTGAGCCAAATCATGCTCTACATTACGTTCATCGTTGCTATCAATACGTCTCTAACGGTTGCTCTTATCAGTATTGAAAGGTTAGTTTCCAAACTTCTCAAATTCTACTTTTCAAAATATTCCACCATACATACCAAATAGCTATATAAGCTAACAGACACATAAATAAATCAGTCATTGTAAACAAGATTAAGATTAGCATTCTGGGTATGGCATCTTTGGTCTAAAAATTATGCCATTGTGACGCTAGTGTATCGCTTTACATGTGTCACACATCATGATCCTAACTCTATATCTCACACTAACCATCCAACTGACTTCATATTAGTTATAGTTATTGAGTGATTAAAAGTGAGGAAAAACTTTCCATGAATTCATTCTTCAGACTATAACTAAACTATATACCAACTTAAAGTGACAGTATCTTGGCCACTTTCCTGTGCTTCCGTGACTGATTTGCTAATGCGTTGTCTCTCCAACCCCAATCGCAAATGAATCAAAAATATACATCTCTGATGACAATGCCCATTATTACTAACTATAACCACACCACCTACCTAATAACTGCTTTAACCAACCTTAGTAAAACAAAGACCAACTGTAACTAACTAACAAACTAATGTCCTTTGGTTGCTTCCTTCCGCTTTGCAATAAAATAATAATATCTTGAAATCTCATCATAATTTATTAACAAGTTCAGTTTAACTTGCTTACTATATGGGCATAAGTCAGTGAGTGAGTTGACCAAAACAAAAAAATTGACATTAGATTGAAATCAATCATTTGGCCTCTTGTAAAACCAAAGTCACGGTTGCACACGTGACGTTTAGAGAAGCCTCCTTTCAGTTTTTTCACAACTTTTTTCCTGCTGTATGTGTATGCATTAGTTAGTTAGTTGGTTAGAATTCCAGCTGAGCCTTTTGTTCCACAGCCAACGTGCACAATAAGTATTAAAGATTCTTTTGTAGGTACCATTACATGGTGACTACGATGAAACCATACTTTGCTTCCCTTTTTGTCAACATTGGCGGCTAGTAGTACAAACAGTTGCAAGTACATAAGACTGTTGGCAAATTATAATATTCATCAAAGTTTTTCTACTTGATTCGCTCTGATTACTTATTATTATTATTATTATACTTCCGTCTGCTTCCTTCTTTAGTTACATTATTACATAGTTTTTTTTTGTGGCAGACTCACTAACTTCTGTGATACGAGTTAGCTAGTTTGCTAGTTAGTTACCTAGATTGTAAATGGCTCAAGTCTGATTGTTTTCAAGTTCTATTTATTAAACATGTGATAAAAGTAATAATACTGTGTCTGTGCATTGGATAAACTAGCCTATTGTTATTGGCACTGTGACATTGCCGATTTGTCTTTGTCCTACTTGGAAAGATATGGGATCGTGTAATATTAGTGGTGGTTTCCAGATAGCAAAAAATGTAGGTAATGTTTTGATCATCGTGTGCGTTTAGTTTTATTACGATTTGTTAAGCTTCATTCCAGTAACTGTTCATCGTTGTTTTTCTGAGTCACTCACCCACCACAAGTGAACTCCAAGAGGGCAATGTCTGATTTTTAGAATGAACTTGCGTCGGTTTTGCCCTTTTAGGGTTTTAGGTAGTTAGAGGAGATTTCTAATTAATTTGTCACTTTTGGTTGTCAATGTTTGGTTCACTAAATTCGTCGACGTTATGTTCACTCTTTGTTATAGGACGAATATGGTAATCGGAGAGTGATTGAAGTTTGATCTTTGAGCTGTTTGTTTGCGCTATTTTTGTGTAGGCTTTTTTGATGGGTAGGAACTAGGAACATGCTGTGATGAGCAGGTTATTACCAAAGTGACATGTTGTGGGTGGTATTTTAAAGCCATTTTATGGACTTTGTCCGTATTTCAGTATTGTTTACATGACTAAAATAAAACTTGATTTCATTCAAAGCCTCATGATAATATGGAAAGGTCAACTTTGATAGTTTTTATTGATTCTGCTTCTTCGTTTGTCACCTTACCAGCAATTACTGTTGCGAAAAACAACATTTGTTTTGAAAAAGCTCAATTTATATTTCAGTAGATTATATTGAGGATTTGAACGTTAGTTTCGTTCATTGATACTCTAAAATTGTGTGGAAATGCAAGAAATGTTATACTGTAATGGACTTCTGTGTATTCCTATCTGATTCCAGTGAACTCCCCCATTATTATGTTTAGTTCAGCAGTATTCATGTACAGTGTCTAACGGCAACTGTATTATTACTTTTTTTTAGATACATCACAATTGCAAGACCGATGAAGTACAAAACAATTGTAACTCCAACCAGATCGTTAGCAATTATTGGACTGGGCTGGATGGCTTCCACTTTGCTCACTACATTTCCTTTAATGACATTTGATACTACAGCGTACGCTCCATTTTTTTCCTATATTTTTACACGTACTTGCGACCATATCATCATCGTTATTATAATGATGAAGATGATATTAATATGATGCCCAAATCCAATGTATATTTATAATATATCCGCCCTGTTATTTTCTGGTTTTTCTCAACTAGTATTTTTTCATACATTATGTTGTCCTTAAGTCCTTATATTTGTTGGCCAGATATTTATTTAATTTTTCCCACATCTGGCTAAATTTTCTGCTCACAGTTCAAATTATGGTACGATTCTGATCGTTTTTAATGCATCCAATAAATCACTGTTGTTGAAATGAATTGTTTTTAAGTAACTGATCAATTAAATATTGGATTTTATTTGCAGGGTGATGATTTGTGGAGCTTTTGCAGTTCCAGTAGGAACACTGGGACAGTATTTTGCGGCTGTGTTTATGTCTGTGACTTTTGTTGGTCTCTTGATCATGATAGTCTGCTATTCGCACATATTTCGGGTAAGTAGTTTGATAATCTTTTAATAGACAAGTTTAATTAACTAGCTGCCAAATGCACCTGTAATATTTGCAGCCATATTTAAAATTATTTGGTACATTGAATTTACATATGAACTAGCATGAACTAGTAAGTATGAATCATGCACTCAACATTGATTGACTCTCGGCACATCAAGGACAGATCATGAAAAGCAAATACAATTTTATCAGGCTCGCTATTATTAGTAGCTACCAGGGTTTGCGATCCTGTTTAATAATTGTCAGACTTTGATTGGAAACAATAGTATTAGTTAGTTATAGATTTAGAGGTCATATAACATAAATGACACATGGAGTTATGCATAGTAACAATCTATGTGGAGCAATGTAATCGAATAGTTCACTCATTTGTCATTTATTATGCGCTTCTATTCTAATACAGCATATCATTCTATATCTACAACCGTTGCTTGAAGTGCACCATCTACTCTCATACTCCGTTCGAGAAAGCGAAAAAAAACGTATTTGAAATCGACATGTAAATGAATTGATACGTGACCTTGTGAGGCTAATGCCATCATCTGTTAATCACAGCCTACATAATTGCTACTATTGCATCAATCCAACACAGGGGGCAAAAAATGTGCACATTTTCCTATACCCTATGCATTTTAGTTATAATTGGGAATCCAACAGACTAGAATTAACCTGACATTCATAACCACCTGTATGCATGTCAGTCATGCATTGGGAAATAATAACAATACACTTTTCCTCGTATGATATAAGCTTTGCTAATCACAATTAAACACATTACATACAACACATACGCATACACATAGACATAATGCTTTTCATTGTCATAATTAGTACAATTTGCTACTTGTTTAAGCAACTCTGTGACCTTGAATTCACCGTTTTGTTTACAAACCTGTCTTTTAGATTGCCAAGAAGAAATGTCAAAAAGTACAGATCGGACAATTCACTGCACCCGTCTCAAGTATCAGCTCAGACTGGCCATTTTCAGCCTATTCTAGTGGTGCAGCTGAAGGCCAAACTGGTGCTAGTAGTCATCATCATAGGCACCACCACCATCATCACCACCATAGCCAGGATACTCTGAACACTACTGGCAAAAACAATAACAACAATGCTCACCATCATCATGGCAAATTCCTGCAACCCAATTCACGTGTAGCGTCCTCCAATTCGCTGCTTCATTGGGTCCTCAATGCCAACTTTGGTCGTCATGCCCATCCCTTAAGGTATGTTATGGATGTCTTGTGTAGTTCAGCATAGTTTGTGTATGGCATCATTCTCTCTGGTGAGTAATGTAATTAATATTACTGTAATCACTGTGCATTGCATGTTTTACATAGTAATTTGGCTCCTTATTCTGTACGGAAGGAAATGCTTGAGAAAAACACAAGTTTCAAGTTTCACATGTCCAGTATAGTTGGTTGGTTAGTTAATAGCACTTCCGTACAGTTAGGGAAGAAAAAATTAAAGTTCATTATCATAACATTTTTTGCGTGTGGTAGACAAAAAAAGTTTTCTTGTAGTTAGTTAAAAGAGCATTATATAAGTTTTGTTGTAGCACATTTGCACTTTCAAGCATCCCATTGAACAACCTTTGAGCAGTTTGTTGGGTGTACAAATGATCTATGGCTGTTTCAAATGGCCCTTCAAATGTGACATAATTGCATGTATACAATCTTTGTGTAGCACAGTGTTAGCTGCATGCTAGTAAAAACTGTTTATCAATATCCCACCTGCTATAGGTAGCCAATTTAATTAAGATGTAACGATGGGGCTATGTGCATCCATATTATTTTTTCTCAGTTGGTTGGTTGGCTAGTTAGTTAGTTAGTGCATCCTCATAACTCACCTCCTCCTTTCAAATGTGACAGATGCTAATAAATTATTTATGCCAGGCTATTGATATGGAAAAATTATGGTTTTCTGCACTCCTTATCGTGGAAATAGTTAGCTTAAGGTATTAATGTGGGAAGTTCGCAGTTAATTACATCAGTTATAGTAGTTAGTTGATAATGATTGTGCATTGAGATTGAATGTAAGTTTGTGTTATTTTGTGGGGTTAACCTTTCCGTTTCACTACTGCTTACTTGATCTTCACAGAGCGACCCACTGACATACGTAATCACTGCTATTATATCGTTAGTGATCTTGATTTTCATTTCTTGAGTGCTAACTCCTTCCGTTAATGATGCAAGAAGTAATTTAAAATGACCATGCGCAATTGATCTAAAAATTTTCAAACTTAATTTCTTGCTGAGTGAGTCAGTACTGTGGTTGCTTGACGAGAATTTTGCGCCAATCGTAATTGGTTTCTACTTGATTACTGAAAATGATTTTTCAAGGTGCATTGATACCAATAAAACTTGCAAAACCATATGTAAACAAACAAAATTGATAATCAGTGAGTACTTCTGTTAAACAAACAGTCATACACGAATACTCGTCTTTGTAGGTTCATCTTTACGGAAATAATATTTTTACGCCTGTAAGTAGTTAGTTAGTTGTAGTAAATATAACTGCGTCATAAAAATGCATTAGAGTTGAATTTTGTGAGCACCCAAAGCTTCTATTTTCTACAAAAAACTAGCCTTGTCCAGCTTATTCCAACTTTTTGGGCTAAAAGAGGGAGTTCTTTTACTTCTGTAACTAATCGTGTACGCAATGTGGCGTGAACATCAAATTCCAATTAGAGAAGTCCTATGTTTCCAGTTTCAACTGACCAATCCTCCACAAACCGCTTAAAATAGCTATTCTTGAGCTGAATAGGAGTTGTTCGTGAGTAGTCATAAGAAAAGGCTTCTATTCTAGACTATTTACAATTCATTTTTTGTTTATCTTGTGGTTTTTCTGAATTCGTTATTGCATATGATAGCTTTTATAAGTTACTCGTGTCCATAATTCTTGCAGTGAGATGATATTCATGATGTCAGCACTGAGTTCAATTCAACGTATTAGTACCCAAATTCTAAAACAATAATTCAGTTATTTTTTTCATCCTTTCTTTCTGCAGCACTCCAACATACGGTGGCACATCTCAAGACTCCACATCACCACGCTCCCAATCCCTCCGTAGCAATGCAAGCAGCAGTCGTTCCGAACCCAGTAGTAATGGGAGCTCTCCCGACCAAGAGCGCAGAAGACGCTGGAAACGGTTTTTCTTGCAACCCAACAATTACCATTCACCTCGTAAAACTGTGCTCACCATTATGATCCTATTGAGCTCCGTGCTACTAACCCAGTTGCCCATGGCCGGCGTCCTATTCACAGAGCTAGAAAGTAATTTCGTGCTTTTCTCCTTCTGCTACAGCGTCCTGTTCTCCATCTCCTCGCTCACGAACCCCATTCTTTACGGGTTTTTGAACCGAAACATTCGTGTCCAGCTGTGGAAACTACTCCGCTCTCGCAGTGCGGCGGCCAACACGCTTCATCATAATAATAGCACGAAGCAATACAACAACGCTACCAAAAAGGTGCGTCCTTCCTCCTGTGGACCTTCATTGTCCCTGAAAGTGACGGCCACACAGACGCGAGAGACTGTGCTCAGGCAATGTAATAGTGCGCCTCCCATGGGAATGCTTAAAAGTGCTGGAGCAGCAGCCGAACGAAATCAACATCAGACTGAACTCATTAGGACTAATAATGGGGCAACTAATTGCTCTGATCAAAGGCCTAATGGGAGTCCAAGACCGAATGAGAATGAGACCATTATTATGACTGTAGCGTGTTTACAAGATAATCTTGAGTATTGTCAACGCGCAAGTGCTCTCGCGTCGTCGTTATCAGCTGCAGCTACCATAGTCAATGTGGAGAATGAAAAGTGCATTAGTTATGATGAGAGATCAGTGTATTTGTCTGATAGGAACAGTTTAAAGACTGAGGAATTCAAGGCAGAAGTAGTTGAAAGTGGAAATGAAAAAGAAAATAATAATCATGAGGAATGCCAAGAAGACAAATGTGTTCAGACTGAGATTACGGCGATCATTGATGATGAGTTGCTTTTAAGTATGTTCCCGAGAAAAACTAGTCAAGACTCTGGTAAGCTCAAGCTTCATGTTTCTTTGCATCATTTATTGTAGGAGGAAGGAATTAGTATTATTGTAGCTAACTAAAAGTAGTGTAGTAAATAATTGGTAGTGAGATATACAGTGAATATGGTTGGCATTTGTAAGTATAGGAAAGTAAGTAAGCAATGGAGAATTACCTTATACATCCATTCATAATAAAATATGTTAAAAAGTTTTCGTATTCCTGGTGCTTCAAACAAAGGCCAGATTTTTAGAGTGTACAAAAAAGGCAAAAACTTGTGTTTACATGTTTCACGTGTTTTAAGAACAGGACAGTTCATCATCTTCCATTACCTGTTTGTCGGTCAAGGACACCATTATCGCATGCATTTGATTACCGTGAGTCTGAAGATACCATCAGTTGGTGTGGCTCTTAAACACATGTAGATAGTTAGTTGTTATAGTATATGATTTGCGGTGTATGTAGTACCACTTCCGGTATTTCCCTTTCAATTGAATACTAATGGCAGGTTTGTAATGTAGTTAAGATTGTTAGTTGGTTGGACATGGTGTGTTAAGATAAATGTAACAAGACAGGATTGCACAAACAAAATGACACAAATTAATGTCGTCTTCCTTCCTCCCATATGATATCTTGTTTGCTGCTTCTTTTTGGTGGCGGAAGAAAGACGTTTTTTGTAGCCATTAACGAGATTGTTCATTATGTAGCACACACATAACGATGTGTTAAGTGACCAAACAGGTTCCAGAATTGCATGTTTTGTGTCGTTCCCGATGAAATAAATGCATCTTCAAATTATTTGTGCCGTGTGGAATAACCAACATCAATCTGATGCACTGTTTATAATGATTTGGTAGGAAACAAATGGGTTTAAAATTACATGCTAGATATGAAACTGAGCAGGAAATGAGCGTCGTTGAAAACTAGTGAAGCTTTCTGATTCTTAATCGTATACCATATTCGCTTATATTAAGGTTTAAAATATACATAGTAAGCTTTTTAGGTAGAAATCTACAAGTCAATTTTTCAAACTTATCAATTTTATTGTAATAAAGCGTGGAATTTTTTTTTCTGCATTCAAAGTATTGTCGTCACCCCAAGCCATGCAGAACCCATTGGCTTTAAAGTTAGCATGTAAATGCTATGTACATATTAAATCCACACTGAGTTGACTGAGAAATTTTCCTGGATACAGGATGAGCTGTGTCAGCCATCAGCATTGCATTAAATCTGGCAGCCCAGATTTTTATGATTAAGCTCCACGTCTCTCTACCAATACTAATCCTCAGATTCACGCATAAAAAACAATATACCATATTTCTTGTAACAAATTCACTCCACTCACCAACCATATGGAGGTCACATGAATAAATCCTCTCTTTTGTCCTTTACTTTAGGTGCCGACGTGACTTTCAGCGAGGACGAGGAGGAAGACTGTGAAAATACCCGCAGTGATTTTATGATGATGGCGGAACGCATTGGGTCCTCCCAAAGTGCACTTCCCTGTGAGTGTAAACCTGGGAGCAGTGACAAGTGCAATCCTAATGACAAGATGACTTGTACCCCCTGTTGCGCTCAAGATAGTAGTAGTAGCAGTAGTATTGCTTCCTATATTTCATCCACTTGTATTGAATCCTCACTCTCCCAATCTAATGGACATGAGTGGCCATATTTGGACCCCAATCATGGGTTGTCCGAAAGCACGGGGACAATTATGAATTCTCAAGACTTTTCTCTACCTAATAGTATTTCCCCATCTAGAATCTCTGTTGAAGGATCCATTAGTACGAGTAGTAGCTGTGATAGTGAGACTTCTCTGTTAAGGGAAATGATGATGAGAAGGAGTCCTACGGACGACACTGTTTTCTTTTGCACTAATAGTCGAAAAGTGGAGTTTCAGAGACATTTCCCTGATAGTAGCAGCAGTGATGATGATGACCATGTGTATGCTTGTGGCTTGGTCAATATAGATGTAGAAATTGATGAAGCTATTGAAGTTTAAATTTTCAGAAGGAATCATTAGTTAGTTTGTTTGCTTTCAAGTATTATATTTTTTAGATGTTTTACAATGGTGACAATTCTGTGATTTCTTTGGAATTGGTCTTTTAAGCCAAAATGGTGAATAAGTTAGAAGCCGGGCCCACTGGCCTTTGGCCAGACTCACTCTTACGAGCAAAATTTAAAACCTGCAAAATTTTCCATGACCACAAATTTTTTGACGCATGGCAAGTTTCAAGAATGTCATAAACGACTTCATAGCAAGATTGTTTTACCTTTCCTTCAACAACTTTGTTTATGACATTCTAGAAACTTGCCATGCGTCAAAAAATTTGTGGTCATGGAAAATTTTGTAGGTTTTAAATTTTGCTCGTAAGAGTGAGTCTGGCCAAAGGCCAGTGGGCCCGGCTAGTCAACATAAATAGACCGAAATCTCTGAAACACACCTATTATTCAATGGGTTGATCGCAATAAAAGGCGTGGAATATTTTAAGAAAGAAACGGTGATTGATTGAGGCTTTGCAATAGGACAGATTGCAGTATTTGGGAAAATGTTCATATCACCACCAACACCGCTACTGCCTCAAAATCATAATAAGCCCCTCCTGTGTTGGGCTAAAAAATAGAAACAAATTAAAATAAATTGAGACAAATTCACTGAAACCGATCGTAGGGGGACGCTGAAGATAATTTTGCTTCGCACAACCCCTCGTTCGAAGAAACCTGGGAAGGCTCGCCGGACAGATTGCAGTATTTAGGAAAATGTTCAATCGCCACCACCACTGCCACAACCACCACCAGTACCAACACCTCCACCCCGCCACCTCCAAACCGTAAAAAATTATTAAGAATTTCGTTTGCAATACAGACAGAGTCAGTGAAACGCATTGAGGGGGGGCTGAGACTTTTGCTTCGCACAACTCCTCGTTTGAAAGAACCTAGGAAGGCCCTCCCAGCTCCCTTCTGCACTCAGGCTTGTGCTCGAAAAGCCTTCCCCACTCCTCCTACACCCACCTCGGGCATATTAGAAATAATCCTCCAGTATGAGCGGAGCTTCTACGTATCGGGCAAAGCCTTTTTGCAAGCAGGTCTTGGTTTGAATGAAATCACAGATCTCAGATGTTGCTCTTTTGCGGACGGAATTCTTAATAATTTTTTTATGGTTTGGAGGTGGCAGTGGTTGTGGTGGT
>Ga0210040_10005315_pt1 | contig 16469 bp, 18 predicted proteins | sample CryGeyCG12114_NA_FD_185462 | JGI IMG/M metagenome (GOLD analysis project Ga0210040, IMG submission 185462) | Groundwater microbial communities from aquifer - Crystal Geyser CG19_WC_8/21/14_NA (SPAdes) (version 2) | ecosystem: Environmental > Aquatic > Deep subsurface > Groundwater | place: USA... | reverse complement strand
TCGCGGACAAGACGGAGTGCGGCCTGCACGTCTGATCCCGCCCCACCAGGGCCGGGGCTCCAGCCCCACTGCCCGCCGATCTACGTCCTCTCGTCGCCGACACGCTGCACGCGCGACAAGCAGACGTAGATCGCGGCCGGTCGGGGTCGAGGTCGGGGGCGGGCGCGGGGGCGTGGGGCGGCCGGGGCCGGGCGGGGGGCGGGCCGCCGTCAGGGGATCGCGTACAGCACGTGGCGGCGCAGCCGCTCCGGCATGCCGGCGCGCGGGTGGTCGAACGAGCGCACCCGCCGCATCCCGATCCGCTGCATCACGCGCTCGGACGGCGCGTTGGTGAGCGCGGTGAACGACACCACCTCGGGCACCTGGCGCAGCCCGACGTCGAGCGCCGCCCGCGCGGCCTCGGTGGCGTAGCCCCGCCCCCAGTACGCGGTCGCGAGCCGCCAGCCCACCTCCAGGGCGGGCACGCCGGTCACCTCGCTCCAGGCCAGCCCGCTGAAGCCGGCGAAGCTGCCGCCCGCCTCCACCGCCCAGAGCCCGTAGCCGTGCACCGCGAAGTGCGTGCGGATGCGGTCCACCATCGCGTCGCTCTGCTCGCGCGTGAGCAGGTGCGGGAAGTGCTCCATGACGGCGGGGTCGGCGTTCATCGCCGCGAACGGCTCCAGGTCGCTGTCGCGCCACTCGCGCAGCAGCAGCCGCTCGGTGCGCAGCTCGCTGCCGGCCATGTCCAGCAGCGTAGGGCTCAGCCCGCGCCGGTGAGCCCTACGTAGCGCAGCCGGAACACCCGCGTGCAGTCCTCGCACCGCCACTGCCCGTGGCCCTTGGTCGGGTCGTCGCGCTCCTCGGGGGCGACCCACGGCCGGAGCCGGTCCTCCCCGCAGTACGGGCAGTACATCGGCGCCGCCCGCTCGGTCACGGCCGGCCCCTCACTTCAGGAGCGCCTCGTCGGCCCGCCGCGCCCAGACGGCGAACCGCTCGCCGTCCTCGCGGTGCGCGAGGTAGGAGCGCAGCAGCCGCTCGACGTAGTCCGCCGCGTCGTCCGCGGTGACCTTGAGCCCGCGCGACTTGCGGCCGAACCCGGCGTCCTCGCCGAGCCGCCCGCCGAGGTGGACCTGGAAGCCCTCGACGCCGTCGACGATGGAGCCCTTGAGGCCGATGTCGCCGGTCTGGAAGCGGGCGCAGGAGTTCGGGCAGCCGTTGACGTTGATCGTCAGGGGCTCGTCGAAGTCCGGCAGCCGCTTCTCCAGCTCGGTGTAGATGTCGACCGCGCGAGCCTTGGTCTCGACGATGGCGAGCTTGCAGAACTCCAGCCCGGTGCAGGCGAGCATCCCGCGGCGGAAGCGGGAGGGCCGCACCCGCAGGTCCTCGGCCTCCAGCAGGTCCACCAGCTCCTCGACCGCGTCGTCCGGCACGCCGAGCACGACCAGGCCCTGCTGCGCGGTGGTGGAGACCCGGCCGTCGCCGAAGCGGTCGGCGAGCGCCGCGACCTGCTGCAGCTGCGTGCCGCTCGTACGGCCGGCGCGCGGCACCATGCCCACGTAGTTGAGCCCGTCGGCCTGCCGGTGCACGCCGACGTGGTCGCGGTCCTCGGTCGGCGCGGTCGCCGGCGCCGGCCCGTCCGGGAGCGGGGCGGTCAGGTACTCGGTCTCGAGGACCTCCCGGAAGCGCTCCGGGCCCCAGTCGGCCAGCAGGAACTTCAGCCGCGCGTGCATGCGCGAGCGCCGGTAGCCGTAGTCGCGGAAGACGCCGCAGACCCCGGCCCACACCTCGGCCACCCGCTCGGGCTCGACGAAGGTGCCGAGCCGGAGCCCGAGCTTGGGGTTGGTGGACAGGCCGCCGCCGACCCACAGGTCGTAGCCGACCCGGCCGTCGGGCAGCCGCACCCCGACGAACGCCACGTCGTTGATCTCGTGGTTGGTGCAGTGCACCGAGCAGCCCGAGATGGACGTCTTGAACTTGCGGGGCAGGTTGGAGAACTCGGGGTCGCCGATGTAGCGCTCGCGCACCTGGGCGAGCACGTCCGTGGCGTCCAGGACCTGCTCGGCGTCCACCCCGGCGAGCGGGCAGCCCACGATCACGCGCGGGCAGTCGCCGCACGCCTCGGTGGTGTCCAGGCCGACCGCGTCCAGGCGCTCCCAGATCGCCGGCACGTCCTCGATGCGGACCCAGTGCAGCTGGACGTTCTGCCTGTCCGTCACGTCCGCCACGTCCCGGCCGTACGTCGAGCTCAGCTCGCCGATGGTGCGCAGCTGCTCGCTGGTCAGCCGCCCGCCGTCGACGCGGATGCGCAGCATGAAGTACGGCGCCTCCATCTGCTCGGGCTCCAGCACGGCGGTCTTGCCGCCGGGGATGCCCTGCGCGCGCTGCGTGTACAGCCCGAACCAGCGGAACCTGCCGCGCAGGTCACCGCCGTCGATCGAGTCGAACCCGCCCTGGCTGTAGACGTCCAGGATCCGCTGCTTGACCGTCAGCGGGTTGCTGTCCTTCTTGGCCTGCTCGTTGGCGTTGAGGGGCTCGCGGTAGCCGAGCGCCCACTGGCCCTGTCCGCGCACGGCGGGCATAGGTCTCTCCTGGGGGGTGCGTGCAGGGGGCGGGACGTGCGGGGCAGGCGGGCTCAGCGACAGGCGGCGCTGGTGACGCGCTGCAGGTCCACGTGCCGCCGCGACGTCAGGAGCTCGCCCGCGTCGACCGCAGCCCTGTGCACAGCATCCACGTGCACCAGGTCCACGTGCACCAGCCTGGCACACGGGGCGGGCGGCACCTGCTCCGCGGAGCGGTGTTCTGGGGATGCCGGCACGCAGCGTTGCAGCGCTCGTACGGCGCGCGGTGTTCCCGCCGTACGATCCCGGGTCCGTCCCGACCGCCGAGGAGCCCGCCGTGAGCACCGCCCCGTCGCCGAGCACCCCGCCGCCGACCCCCGTGGCGGTCGCGCCGGACGCCGGAGCCACCCTGTGGATGACCGGGTTGTCGGGCGCGGGCAAGAGCACCGTCGCGGAGGCGCTGGCGGCCCGGCTGTCCGGCCGGGTGGAGCTGCTCGACGGCGACGAGGTCCGCGAGTTCCTGTCCAAGGGCCTGGGCTTCTCCCAGCAGGACCGCGACACCAACGTGCTGCGCATCGGCTGGGTGGCCGCCACGCTGGCCAAGCACGGCGTGCTGGTCCTGGCCGCGGTGATCAGCCCGTACGCCGCGACGCGCGACGCGGTCCGCGCGCTGCACGAGGAGCGCGGGGCGGGCTTCCTCGAGGTGCACGTCGCCACGCCCGTCGAGGTGTGCAGCGCGCGCGACGTCAAGGGGCTGTACGCCAAGCAGCGCGCGGGGGAGATGGTGGGGCTGACGGGCGTCGACGCGCCGTACGAGGCGCCGACCGCGCCCGAGGTGGTCCTCCCGACGCACGAGCAGTCGCTGGACGCCTCGGTCGAGCAGCTGCTCGCCGTGCTCGCCGAGCGGGGCCTGCTGGCCTGAGGGCGGCGCTCAGGCCCGCGTCGACGGCCAGACCGAGACCCAGGACCGGGCGTCGTCGTTGAGCGCGGTGACCGCGGGCGGCAGGGTGCGGGTGACGACCTGCTCGACGGTGGTGCTCTCCAGCACCCCGCGCACCGCGGCCCGCAGCGCCACCCACACGTCCTGCAGCCCGGCCGCCGGGCCCTCGTAGCTCATCTCCTCCGGCCGGTGGCCGTGCACCAGCGCCAGCGGCCCCTCCATCACGCGCACCACGTCCGCGAGCGTGATGGAGAAGGCGGGACGCGACAGGCGGTGCCCGCCCACCGGCCCGCGCCGGCTCTCGACCAGCCCGCCGCGCCGCAGGTCCAGCAGGATCCCGTCGAGGAAGGAGCGGGGGACGCCCTGCGCGGCGGCGATGTCGTCGGCCTTCTCGGTCGCGTCGCCCTCCACCGTGGCCAGGTGGCACAGCGCCCGCAGCGCGTAGTCCGTCTTCGCCGAGATCTGCACGGGAGCATTCTCACCCGAGCGTGTTGTTGACGGAGTCGGTCAGCAAACTGCAATATGGTCGGGCGGTCAAGAGCGACCGCGCTCCCGCTCGTCCGGAAGGCACCTCCGTTGAAGCTCGTCCGCTCGCTCACCGCTGCGCTGGCCCTGTCCGCCCTGGCCCTGACCGCGGCCTGCGGCGGCAGCGACTCCGACGCGGCCGCCGCGCCCGCCAACGGCAAGGCGCCGGCGCTGCGGCTGGGCTACTTCGCCAACGTGACGCACGCCAGCGCCGTGTACGGCGTGGCGCACGGCGACTTCCAGCAGGCCCTGGGTGCCACCACGCTCACGACCTCGGTGTTCAACGCGGGCCCGGCCGCCACCGAGGCGCTCGCCGGTGGCGCGATCGACGCGACCTTCATCGGCCCCAACCCGGCGATCAACGGCTACGCCAACAGCGGCGGCAAGCTGCTGCGCATCGTCGCCGGCACGACGTACGGCGGCGCCTCGCTGGTCGTCAAGCCGGAGATCACCGACGTGTCGCAGCTGAACGGCAAGAAGATCGCCACGCCGCAGCTGGGCAACACGCAGGACGTCGCCGCCAAGGCCTACTTCAAGTCGAAGGGCGTCACGGCGGAGATCATCAACCAGGAGAACGCCCAGACGCTCGACCTGTTCACCCGCGGCGAGATCGACGGCGCCTGGGTGCCGGAGCCGTGGGCCAGTCGGCTGCAGATCGACGGCGGCGGCAAGGTGCTCGTGGACGAGGCGACCCTGTGGCCGCAGGGCAAGTTCGTGACGACGCAGCTGGTGGTGCGCCAGGACTTCCTCGCCAAGTACCCCAGCACCGTCGAGGACCTGCTCAAGGGCCTGATCGCCGCCAACGACGCCGCGTCGTCCAAGAGCGCCGCGGTGCAGAAGGTGGTCAACGACCAGATCGCCAAGGACACCGGCAAGGCGCTGTCCGAGGACGTCCTGGCGGCCTCCTTCAAGCACCTCACCCCCAGCCTCGACCCGGTCGCCAGCTCGCTGGCCAAGAGCGCCGAGGACGCGGCCGCGGTCGGCGTCAGCAAGACGGCGGTCGACCTCCACGGCATCTACGACCTGCGCCCGCTCAACACGCTGCTGAAGGCGGCCGGCAAGCCCGAGGTGTCCGACAACAGCCTCGGTCTCTAGACCGGTCCGCCCCGCACGACCCGCGCGTCCCGACCTCCGGCAGGAGCACCCCGCATGGCCAGCCTCAAGACCCTCCGCGCGACCCCGCACGTCCCGGCCCAGTCGGCGGCGGAGCCGGCGGTCTCGGTGCGCTCCGTCACCAAGCGGTTCGGTCGCGGTCCCGTGGTCCTGGACGACGTCTCGCTCGACGTCGCTCCCGGGGAGTTCCTCTGCCTGCTGGGGGCGAGCGGCTGCGGCAAGTCCACGCTGCTCAACCTCATGGCGGGCCTGGACCGGCCGACCGCCGGCGAGGTGCGGGTGCCGGGGCACCGGCCGGCGCTGATGTTCCAGGAGCCGGCGCTGTTCCCCTGGCTGACCGCCGCCCAGAACATCGACCTCGCCCTGCGGCTCTCGCCCAAGGGCGCTGCGAAGGCGGCGCGCCGCGCCGAGGTCGAGCGGCTGCTCGAGCTGGTCCGCCTGGAGGGCGCGGGCAGCAAGCGCCCGCACGAGCTCTCCGGCGGCATGCGGCAGCGCGTCGCGCTCGCCAGGGCGCTGGCGCAGGAGTCCGGCGTCCTGCTCATGGACGAGCCGTTCGCGGCGCTGGACGCGATCACCCGTGACCTGCTCCACGACGAGCTCACGCGCGTCTGGCAGGAGATGGGCCTCACGGTCGTGTTCGTGACGCACAACGTGCGCGAGGCCGTACGGCTGGCGCAGCGCGTCGTCCTGCTGTCCAGCCGGCCCGGCCGGGTCGCCCAGCAGTACCCGATCGACATCGCGCAGCCGCGCCGCATCGAGGCGCCGGACGTCGCCGAGGTGGCCGTGCGCATCACGGGCGACCTCAGCACGGAGATCCGCCGGCACGCCCAGCCGGCCTCCGCATGAGCTCCCCCGTGATCGAGACGCAGCGGGCGGGCGCCGAGCTCGGCGCGGGCCTCGACGCGCTCGAGCTGGGTCCGGCCGAGCCCCGCGCCCCGAGGTGGCGCAAGGTCCTGGACAGCGTCCTGCCGCCGCTCGGCGGCCTGGCGCTCCTGCTCCTGGCGTGGATGCTGGTCGTCGCCGTCTACCACCCGACGACGCTGCCGAGCCCGGGGGCCGTGTACTCCTCGCTGCTCGACTCCTGGCGGCAGGGCCGCGTCCAGGAGGCGGTCGGCACCAGCCTCGAGCGCGGCGGCCTGGGCTTCCTGTTCTCCGTGCTGGTGGGCACGCCCATCGGGCTGCTGCTGTCGCGGGTGCGCTTCCTGCGCCGCGCGTTCCAGCCGCTGGTCAGCGGCCTGCAGTCCATGCCGTCGGTGGCCTGGGTGCCTGCCGCGATCCTCTGGTTCGCCCTGAGCGAGGGGACCATCTACTTCGTCATCCTCATGGGCGCCATCCCGTCGATCATCAACGGCACCATCAGCGGGATCGACCAGGTCCCGCCGCTCTACACCCGGGTCGGCCACGTGCTCGGGGCGCGGGGGCTGAAGATGGCGCGCTACGTGCTGCTGCCCGCGGCGCTGCCCGGCTACATCGGCGGGCTCAAGCAGGGCTGGGCCTTCTCCTGGCGCTCCCTGATGGCCGCCGAGCTCATCGTCACCTCGTCGACCTTCGGTCTGGGCCTCGGCCAGCTGCTGGACCAGTCGCGCCAGCTGTTCGACCTGCCGGGCGTCCTGGGCGGCATCATCGCCATCCTCGTGGTCGGGCTCGCCGTCGACCTGCTCGTCTTCAGCCCGGTCGAGCGCGCCGTGCTGCGGCGCCGCGGGCTGCTCGTCTCCCGGGACTGACATCCTCTGCGTGTGAGCTCCGCCCGCTACCCCCTGCACCTCGACCTGTCCGGCCGCCGCGTCCTCGTGGTGGGAGCAGGCCCGGTCGGGGTGCGCCGGGTCCGGTCGCTGCTCGACGCCGGCGCCGACGTGCACGTCGTGGCGCCCGAGGTCGCCGCGGACATGCCGGACGTGCCGGTCCAGCGCCGGCAGTTCGACCCGGCCGACCTCGACGGCGCCTGGCTGGTCCACACCGCGACCGGCGTGGTGGACGACGAGGTCGCCGCGGCCTGCGAGGCCCGCGGCACCTGGTGCGTGCGCGCCGACGACGCGTCCCGCTCGCCCGGCTGGGTGCCGGCGGTCGCCCGCGTCGACGACGTCGTCGTCTCGGTGAGCGCCGGGCGCGACCCCCGTCGCGCGACGGCGGTGCGCGACGCCCTCGCCCTCGCCGTGGAGACCGGCGAGGTGCCGCTGCGACGCGGCCGCCCCGGCACCGGGAGCGTCGCGCTCGTGGGCGGCGGCCCGGGTGACCCCGGCCTGCTGACCGTGCGCGGGCGCCGGCTGCTCGCCGGCGCCGACGTCGTGGTGCGTGACCGGCTCGCCCCCCGGGTGGACCTGCCGGAGGGGGTGGAGGTCGTGCACGTCGGCAAGAGCCCCCGCGGGCCCTCGTGGACGCAGGCCGACATCCAGGCCCTGCTCGTCCGGCACGCGCAGGAGGGCAAGCGGGTGGTGCGGCTCAAGGGCGGCGACGTCCACGTGTTCGCGCGGGGGATCGAGGAGGTGGCGGCCTGCTCAGCCGCCGGGGTGCCGGTGGAGGTCGTGCCCGGGGTGACCTCCGCCCTGTCGGTGCCCGCTCTCGCGGGGATCCCGGTCACCGCCCGCGGCGTCAACCAGTCGTTCACCGTCGTCAGCGCCCACCTGCCGCCCGGCGACGCCGGCTCGACCGTCGACTGGGACGCGCTCGCCCGGCTGGGCGGCACCGTCGTGCTGCTCATGGCGGTGGAGCGGCTGGCGGCGGTCTGCGCGGCGCTGGTCGCGGGCGGCAGGGACCCCGGGACCCCGGTGGCCGTGGTGCAGGACGGGTCGCTGCCCGGCCAGCGCACGGTCGTGAGCACGCTGGCCGCGGCGGCGCAGGAGTGCGCGCAGGTGCGTGCCCCCGCCGTCGTCGTGGTCGGCGAGGTGGTGGCGCACCGGGTGGAGGCCTCCGAAGCGGCTCCCGCGGCGGCCCCGGTCGCGACGGCGGCGCCGTGAGCGTCCTGCTGGCCGTCGCCCACGGCAGCCGGGACCCGGCGTCCCAGGAGGGCGTGCGCGCCCTGCTCGCGCGCGCCAGGGAGCTGCGTCCGGGGCTGCGCACCGCCGACGCGTACATCGACAACGCGCCGCCGTCGGTCTCCCGAGCGCTGGCCGAGCTCGTCGCGGACGGGGCCGACGACCTCGTCGTGCTGCCGCTGCTGCTCACCCCGGCCTCGCACAGCAAGACCGACCTGGCCGCCTCCGTGCAGGCCGGGCGGGTCGCGCACCCCCGGGCGCGCCTGCGGTACGGCCGCCCCCTCGGCCCGCACCCCGCGCTCGTCGAGGCACTGGACACCCGCCTGCTCGAGGCAGGCGCCCGGCCGGACGACCCGGTCGTGCTGGTCGCCGGGGGAGCGCTCGACCCGGACGCCAACGCGCAGGTGGCCGCCACCGCCAGGCTGCTGTGGGAGGGCCGCAGCTGGCCGAGCGTGGACGTCGCGTTCGCCAGCACGACCGGTCCGACGGTCCCCGAGGCGCTCGAGCGGCTGCGCCGGCTGGGGGCGACGCGGGTGGCGGTGGCCAGGTACTTCCTCGGACCCGGACGCCTCCCGGACCTCGTCGAGCGGCAGGCCCGCGCGGTCGAGGGGCTGGAGGTCGTCGTGTCCGCGTCGCTGGGCGTCACGGACGGGCTGGCGCAGCTGCTGCTGGACCGCTACGACGAGGCGCTCGGGGCGCAGCTGCGGATGAACTGCGACGTCTGCCTCTACCGCGTCCCGCTGCCCGGCCGGGAGGGCGCGGTGGGGGCCCCGCAGGAGCCGCACAGCCACCCGGAGGACGACCCGGCGTGACACCCTCGCGCCCATGAAGCTGCTGCTGGAGACGGCCGACGCCCGCGAGCTCGACGTCGAGGTGGCCGGCGCGCCGCACGGGCCGCTGGTCCTGGTGCAGCAGGGGACGCCCGAGGGGCACGGCCTGCCGGCCTCGTACGTCCGGGCGGCCGAGCGGCTCGGGCTGCGGCTGGCGTCCTGGGCGCGGCCGGGCTACGCGCGCTCCACCCGGCGCCCGGGGCGCACCGTCGCCGACGCGGTGACGGACGCCCTGGCGGTCGCCGACCTGCTCGGCGCCCCGCGCTTCGCGGCCGTCGGAGCCTCCGGCGGCGGCCCGCACGTCCTCGCCCTCGGCGCGCTCGCCCCCGAGCGCTGCCTCGCGATCGCGACGCTGGCCGGGGTCGGCCCGTTCGGCGAGCCCGACCTGGACCCGCTGGCCGGGATGGGGGAGGGCAACCTGGTGGAGTTCGCGGCGGCGCAGCAGGGCGAGCAGCCGCTGCGGGCGCTCCTGGAGCAGTGGCGGCCCGACATCGTCGGCGGCGGGGTGCAGTCGATGATCGACGGCATGGTCTCGGTGCTCAGCCCTCCCGACGTCGCCGTGCTCGACCACGAGTTCGGGGCCGAGGTGCTGGCCGGGATGCGGACGGCCCTCGACGGCGGGGTCGACGGCTGGCTCGACGACGACCTGGCCTTCGTCGCGCCCTGGGGCTTCGCCGTGTCCGACGTGGCCGTGCCCGTCCAGGTCTGGCAGGGCGCGCAGGACCTCATGGTCCCGGTCGCGCACGCGCAGTGGCTGGCCGGCCGGCTGCCCTCGGGCCGGCTCGAGCTGCTGGCCGACGACGGGCACCTCACGCTCCAGGCCGGCCGCCTGGAGGAGGTCCTCACGCCGCTCGCGCAGGCCCTCGCCTGAGGCAGGCCTCGCCTCGCAGCGGGTCGGGCGCCCGCTAAGCGAACAGGGTCTGACCCACCCAACCGCCGGGAAGCGCGCCGGGGGGGACGGCCCACAGGGACGAGCCGGTGTGGCGGAGGTACTCGCCCATCGCGTCCGAGCGGGACAGCGCGCGCTGCACGCTCACGAACGCCCGGCGCGGGTCGCGCTGGTAGGCCAGGAAGAACAGCCCGGCGTCCAGGTGGCCGAGCCCGTCGGCCCCGTCGACGAAGTTGTAGCCGCGGCGCAGCATGCGGGCACCGCCGTGCGCGGACGGGTGGGCCAGCGCGACGTGCGAGCGCGGGGGCAGCGCCGCGGGCACCACGGCGTCGCGCTCGCGGCGGGAGCCCAGCGGAGCGCCCTCGCCCTTCGAGCGGCCCGTGACCTGCTCCTGCTCGGTGAGCGAGGTGCGGTCCCACGTCTCGGTGAGCATCCGGATCTGCCGGGCCACGAGGTAGGAGCCGCCGGCCATCCAGGACGCGCCGTCGGCCGCGGAGGCCCACACGTGCTCCTCGAGCGCTGCGGTGTCGTCCGCCGTGATGTTCGCGGTGCCGTCCTTGAACCCGAACAGGTTGCGCGGCGTCGCCTCCCTCGCGTTGGTGCTCGAGGCCCGTCCGAAGCCCAGCTGCGCCCACTTGATGGCCGCGACCCCGCTGGCCAGCCGCGTCAGGTTGCGGATCGCGTGCACGGCGACCTGCGGGTCGTCCGCGCAGGCCTGCACGCACAGGTCGCCGCCCGAGCGCGCCGGCTCCAGGACGTCCCCCGCGAAGGCGGGCAGGTCCGCCAGCGCCGCCGGCCGGCGGCCCGCGAGCCCGAACCTGCCGTCGAACAGCGAGGGGCCGAAGCCGAACGTGAGCGTGAGCCGGGAGGCGTCGTGCCCGAGCGCCTCGCCGGTGTCCTCCGGCGGGGCGAGCGGCTGCCCGCCGAGGGCGCCGTCGACGCCGAGCTCGCGCCCGGCCGTCAGGGCGGCCGCCGCGGACGTCCAGCGCTGCAGCAGGCCGACGAGGGCGGCGCGGTCCCTCGTCGTGACGTCGAAGGAGGCGAAGTGCAGGTGGCCCTGCATGCTCGTGGTGATGCCCGCCTGGTGCGCGCCGTGGAAGGGCACGGTGCTGCGGGTCGTCGGCGCGGCGGCGCCGGCGTGCAGGGACGGGACGCCGACCCCCACGCCCGCGCCCAGCGCCCCGGCTCCCAGCAGCCCCAGGGCCCGCCGGCGGCTCAGGCCGGTGCCGGCCGCCGCGTCCGGCCCGGACTGCTGCGCGGGCGTCGGGTCGGTCATCGGGTGGCGGCCGCGGCCAGCTGGGACAGGGGCTCGCCCAGGGCGTCGACGACGCGGGCCAGCTCGCGGCGCTGCGCCTCGTCGACCTTCGCGTAGGACACGTAGCCGTTCCCGCGCTCGTGCTTGGCGAGCGCGTGGTCCACGTCGCGGAACTCCTGCTGCAGCGTGGTCGCCAGGGCCGGGTCGGAGCGCTCCACCAGCGGGCGCAGCACGTCGAAGGCCTTGCGCGCACCGGCGACGTTGGCGGCGAAGTCGACCAGGTCGGTGTGCGAGAACGCCTCCTCCTCGCCGGTCACCTTGCCGGTCGCCACCTCGTCGAGCAGCTCCTTGGCGCCGTTGCCGATCGAGGCGACCGTGAGCTCGGCGTCCGGCACGCGGGACTGCAGGTCCTTCACGTCGGCCACCAGCTGCGTCGCGACGGGGACCATGCCCTTGGTGCTCCCCTTGGCGAACAGCGCCTTCTCCAGGCGGTGCCAGCCGGTCCACTCCTGGCCGGGCTCGAGGTCGGCCTCGCGCAGGTCGACCTTCGGGTCGAGGTCGCCGAAGGCCTCCGCGACCGGCTCGATCGCCTCCCACGGCACCCGGGAGGGGGCGTACAGCGCCTTGGCCTTCGCGACGTCGCCGGCCTTGACGGCCCGCGCGAGGCCCTGCACCAGCGGGACGAGGGCGTCCGCCTGCTGCTGGACGTAGGTCCGGTAGGCCGTCACCGCCTCCGTCGCCGCCGGGTCGGCGGCGACCGGGGTCGCCGCGCCGCCGACCGTCACGGGCACCCGGATGCCGTCGCCGACCTCGCCCGGCTTGCAGGCGACCACGTAGCTGCCCGCGGGCACGTCGACGGTGAGCTCGTAGTGCAGCCCGGGCGCGATGTTCTCCTTCTCGGTGACGATCCGGTCGCCCTCGGCGTACAGGTACACCTCGGTGGTCCTGGACCCGGTGTTGGTGATGTCGAGGGTGTTGCGCCCGGCCGTGAAGGCGGTGCGGCCGAGCTCGCAGGCGGTGTCGCTGGCCGTGACGGTGATCGGGCCTCCGGGCGCGGCGCCGGCGGCGCTGGCCCCTCCGCAGGCCGTGGACCCCAGGGCGGCCAGGCACAGGACAGCGGGCAGGGCGCGGCGCGGCGCCGACCACGGAGTCATGGGCTCAGGTTAGGGCAACCTCACCGAACCCACCAGGGCGACCCCGTCACAGCAGGGTGGCCCCGGTGCGGGCCTGCTCGTGGGCCAGCAGCCAGCGCTTGGCCGCCACGCCGCCCGCGAAGCCGTGGACCGAGCCGTCGCTGGCGACCACCCGGTGGCAGGGCACGACGATGCCGACGGCGTTGCGGCCGTTGGCCGCGCCGACCGCGCGGCTCGCTCCCGGCTTGCCGAGCTCCGCGGCGAGCGCGCCGTACGTCGTGGTCGAGCCGTACGGGATCTGCTGCAGCAGCGCCCACACGCTCAGCTGGAACGGCGTGCCGCGCAGGTCCACCGGGACGTCCAGCCGGGTCGACTCGCCCGCGAACCAGGCCGCGAGCTGGGCGGCGGTGGAGTGGAAGGCGGCGTCGTCGCGCTGCAGGCCGGCCGCCTTGGCCGGCGCCCCGGGGCCGAGGTAGAGGCCGCACAGGCCGTCGTCCGAGCCGGTCAGGACCACCTCGCCCAGCGGGCTGGGGATCGTCGTGGTGAGCACGCCGGCAGTGTCCCACCTGCGACCTACCCTGGAGGACCCGTCGGAGGAGCTCTACGTGCCATCCCTGCTGCTGTCGCGCCGCGACCTGGACTTCCTGCTGTACGAGTGGCTCGACGTCGAGCTGCTGACCAAGCGCGAGCGGCACGCGGAGCACTCCCGCGAGACGTTCGACGGGGCGCTGGAGCTCGCCGAGCAGGTCGCGACCCGCTACTTCGCGACGCACAACAAGAAGGCCGACGCGACCGAGCCGACGTTCGACGGGGAGCGCGTCACCCTGATCCCCGAGGTCGGCGAGGCGCTGGCGGCGTTCGCCGAGACCGGGCTGCTGGCCTCCTCGCTGGACGCCGAGGTCGGCGGCGCGCAGGTGCCGGGCGTGGTGGCGTCCGCGTGCTTCATGTGGTTCCAGGCCGCCAACGTCGGGACCTCGAGCTACCCCTTCCTCACGCTGGGCAACGCGCACCTGCTGCTGGCGCACGCCAGCCCGGAGCAGGTCGAGACCTACGTGACGCCGATGGTCGAGGGGCGCTTCTTCGGCACCATGTGCCTGTCCGAGCCGCAGGCCGGGTCTTCGCTCGCCGACGTGACCACCCGCGCGGAGCGGCAGGACGACGGCTCGTACCGGCTGTTCGGGAACAAGATGTGGATCTCGGCGGGCGAGCACGAGCTCAGCGAGAACATCGTCCACCTGGTGCTGGCCCGGGTGCCCGGCGCGCCTGCCGGGGTGAAGGGCCTGTCGCTGTTCGTGGTGCCGAAGGTCGTGGTGGAGACCGGGGAGCGCAACGACGTCGTGCTGGCCGGGCTCAACCACAAGATGGGCTACCGCGGGACCACGAACACGCTGCTGAACTTCGGCGAGGGCGTGCACACCCCGGGTGGGCGGCCCGGCGCGGTGGGCTCGCTCGTCGGCGAGGAGAACCGCGGGCTGGCCTACATGTTCCACATGATGAACGAGGCCCGGATCGGGGTCGGCGCCGGCGCGACGGCGCTCGGCTACACCGGCTACCTCAAGTCGCTTCAGTACGCGCGGGAGCGGCCGCAGGGCCGGCCGGTGCTGGCCAAGGACCCCACCGCGCCGCAGGTGCCGCTGGTGGCGCACCCGGACGTGCGCCGCATGCTGCTGGCGCAGAAGTCCTACGTCGAGGGCGCGATGGCGCTGGTCCTGTACTGCGCGCGGCTCGTCGACGAGCAGCACACCGCGGAGACGGCCGAGGAGCGCGACCGCGCGCACCTGCTGCTCGACGTGCTGACGCCGATCGCCAAGAGCTGGCCGTCGCAGTGGTGCCTGGCGGCCAACGACCTGGCGATCCAGGTGCACGGCGGCTACGGCTACACCCGCGAGTACGACGTCGAGCAGCACTACCGGGACAACCGGCTCAACCCGATCCACGAGGGCACGCACGGCATCCAGGCGCTGGACCTGCTCGGCCGCAAGGCCGTCATGCAGGGCGGCGCCGGGCTGGCGCTGCTGGCCGAGACCATCGCGGACACCGTCGCGCGCGCGACGGGCGACCTGGCGCCGCTGGGGGAGCAGCTGCAGGCCGCGGTCGACCGGGTGCTGGCGACGACCGCCCGGGTGTGGGGCGGGGGCGACGTCGACCTGGCGCTGGCCAACGCGACGGCCTACCTCGAGGCGGTCGGCCACGTCGTGGTGGCCTGGATGTGGCTGGAGCAGGCGCTCGCGGCCGGGGGCCGCACGGGCGACTTCTACGACGGGAAGCGGGCGGCGGCGCAGTTCTTCTTCCGCTACGAGCTGCCCCGCACCGGGCCGCAGCTGGACCTGCTGGACAGCCTGGACCGCACCACGCTGGACATGCGCGACAGCTGGTTCTAGGGCTGGCCCTGCTGGTTGCCCGGTCGTCACCGGGCTGGAGGTGCGGTACGGCTGGTCCCGGGGCACTTGGCCGTGCTGGTCTGCCCCGACCGCACGAGCTGGACGTGCGGGACAGCTGGTCCAGGGCTCTCTGGTCCGGCTGGCCGACCCGGACCGCTCGGCGCTGGGCGTGTGGGACAGCTGGTCCCGGGTCCTCTGGTCCGGACAGCTGGTCCCGGGCCGCGCTCCGCCCTTCGGCGGACCCCTCGCGTCTGCGGCCGGGTCCGCCGGGTGGGCGTGCCTGCCGCGCGCAGGGCTGTCCTCCGTGCTCCTGTTCCGGGCGGCGATGCCGGTCCTGCTGACAAGGACCCTTGACAGCTCGAGCGCTCGGCGAGAGGCTCGCTGCATGACAAGTGACCTTGACATCGCGCGCAGTGCAGGGGACCGGGCGCGCGCTCGGGCCTACTACCGGGACTTCGCACCGGCGATCGGCGGCTACACGCTGGTCATGCTGGCGGTCCTGGCCTGGGGCGGCCTGGACGGGGACGCCCCGTCCCGGTTCGTCTGGGCACTGCTCCCGCTGCTGCCGGCGCTGCTGGTGGTGCGAGCCGTGGCGCGTCACCTGCGGCGCATCGACGACTACCAGCAGACGCTGCTGCTGCGCGGGCTCAGCGCCGGGTTCGCGGTGGCGATGGCCAGCGCGATCACGCTCGGTCTCCTGGAGGCCGGCGGCCTGCACGTCCAGGGCGGCGGCTGGTTCGTCTACGGGGCCGGGATGGCCGGATGGGGTGGAGCGGCCTTCGCGGGTTGCCGGTGAAGAACCGGCTCAAGGAGCTGCGCGAGGCCCAGGGCTGGAGCCAGGGGGCGCTCGCCGACCGGCTGGACGTCTCCCGGCAGACCGTGAACGCCCTCGAGACCGGGCGGTACGACCCGTCGCTGCCGCTGGCGTTCCGCATCGCGCGGCTGTTCGGCGCGCCGATCGAGGCGATCTTCGATCCGGAGCAGGACGACCCGGCGGGGGTCGGCACGGCGGGCGCAGGGCTGCGCTGACCTCGCGCTGACGCCCCGCCCGCAGGTCGCCGAGCGGGTCGCAGGTGTGCCCGGCCGCTGGCCGGCGGCCGGGCTGCGCGCAGGTGCAGGCACTCGTCCTCGGTCTGCGCCGACCGGGTTGACGGTCCTGTCGGTGGCACGGTCTACTGTTCCTGTTGTTCGAACATCTGTTCGATCAAGAACGACAGCTCGACAAGACCGAACAGATCGTCGGTGAGGCCCTCGCGGACCTCGCCGCAGGGCGGACCCCGTCCGACGGTGTGAGGAGCTCACCCTCGCACGCCGCCGGACGGGGTGCCCCGGTCCGGGCGCAGCGTGGGGAAGCGCTGCGCCCGGACCGGGGACCCGCCCCCTGCCGCCTTCCCCCGGCACCCCGCGGGCAGCGACCGCTGCCCGCTCCCCGGGAGAGGAGCGCCATGTCCCGCCTGCACACCGACCCCGTCGAGGTGCGTCGTCGCGACGACGAGCCCGCCCAGTTCCTGTGGCGCGGCAGGCTCTACGTCGTCTGCGCCGTGCTGGCCCGCTGGACCGAGTCCGGCGGCTGGTGGCGCGCTGGAGCGGTCACCGCCCTGTCGAGCGGGGACGCCTCGGCCGACGGGTCTGCGGGCCCCAGCCCGCTGGAGACCGCACCCATCCCGTCCTCCCCGAAGTGGGCCCAGCGCGCCTGGGGTGAGCCGGCCCCCGACGTCGAGGCCGCCGTCGGGCCGGCCGGTGTGGACGACGGCGAGCGGGACTGGTGGCGGGTGGAGGCCGGCGCCGGGAGCGCTGCCGGCACCGGGGTCTACGACCTGTGCTTCGACTGGTCCCGAGGGACCTGGTCGCTGGCCCGGGTCCTGGACTGACGGCCGTGACCACCACGACGTCG
>Ga0210040_10005314_pt1 | contig 16470 bp, 15 predicted proteins | sample CryGeyCG12114_NA_FD_185462 | JGI IMG/M metagenome (GOLD analysis project Ga0210040, IMG submission 185462) | Groundwater microbial communities from aquifer - Crystal Geyser CG19_WC_8/21/14_NA (SPAdes) (version 2) | ecosystem: Environmental > Aquatic > Deep subsurface > Groundwater | place: USA... | reverse complement strand
GTCACATTGCGATATGCCTTTTCAGCGTATATACTACTCTTGTGGATGTCATGCGTAGAAACTGGGCGCAATGGCTGGACCATAGCTGCGAGAATTGGCATTGATCACTGATAGTAGTCCACTACTTCTAAGAAGCCGAGGTTGGCGCTCGATAGGGTGTGGTATTTATTGACATGTCACTGCAAGGCTACATTGGGACTGAGAACGAGTTGCCAGATAGAGATCATCTCGGTCAGACTTACACTGTTTCCGCAGGTCATTCTCGGTCGCTTCTGCAACCATTCACACGATTGCCCTAATGCTGCGGCGGTTGTGTAGGTGGTCTTGGAACTGCAAGGGCGATGAAGCGGCATAGAGGATGGCAGCCTTAGACGAAATGAGAGCAGGGAGCAACCTGTGGGTGAAGTAAGAAAGATATTGAAGTTGCAATGAAATGGCCCCAGGGAAGGAACTGATGCTGAATTAAGAACAGTACGGTATACGTGAATTTGGCTTAGGCGCCAACAGGCATGTCAACGTGCCCTTTTGATTAGATTTAGTATTATCTATGCAATGTACTAAACGCAGCTAACTGCGGGTACTGTGCTGTGTACTGTATACTTTTCCATATCTATCATAGATCGATGTCTTACAACCTATATACCGGCCGCCAAATCTCACACCTCGCACCATCCACCTCCGCTGCACTCCCGGGCCTTCGCAACCTCCCCTGACTATCCAGCCCACCGGGACCCCCAATAACCTCCACATGGCCCCCGTCGCTAATCTCACCCCAACTCCCCACGGGTCCGCCCATCGGATTTTTCGCAAACGTCGCCCACATGCTCTGCACCAAATCGCTCAATCCGTATCCACTGTCGCCGATATTCGCGCCCTGACTCGCGTAGGTCCCGAACACAATTGGGATCTCACTCGCGTGGTACGCGCCAAAGTTTATGCCTGGGATGGGCTGGAGCTGCGGGAACGACGCGTTGTAGTAGTATCGCCACGTCGGGATGCCGGCGGCCGCACTGTCGTTCGCGACGATGGCGGCGGGACACTGGAAGCCGAGCTCGGTGTAGATCGCGGCGATCTGCGTGGTTTGCGAGGTGATGCCGCGTTGGCCGATCGGGTACGCCGCGATGATGGACTGGATCTGGGCGTCGCTGAGGAGGTTGTTGAAGGTGGAGCGGAGGAAGGAGTCGGTGTTGTTGTTCGTGAATGTGAAGAGGATGCCTTCGTTTGCGTTCGTGCCGGTCATGATGGGGACGCGGGCGATGTTGCCGGCGGCGCGGGCGGCTTCCGGGAATGTGAGTTGGGTGTAGTTGTCGTTGGAGGGGCGGAAGGAGAGGGCGGCGTGTTCTATAATAGATTTGAGGGTGCTCGCTGGCGCTGCTCGGGCGCAGGCTAGCGCGGAGGGTGTTGTGCAATTTAGGGCGGCGGTGAGGTTGGCCCAGCTTGTCGGGTCGGCGGGGTAGCGCGCGCTGACGGAGGATTGGCCGGATTGCATGATTGCGGCGTGGAAGGGGGCTGGGCCGTCTGGGGCGGTGGGGCCAAAGGAGGTGACAAGGCTGTCGACGGAGAAGGAGCCGGCGCTTTCACCGAAGATGGTGACACGGGAGGGGTCGCCGCCGAAGGAGGCGATGTTGCGTTGGACCCAGGCCAGGGCGAAGCGCTGGTCGAGGTAGCCGAGGTTTCGTTCTGTGAGTGGTAGCTCTGGTGATGAGGGAAAGCCGAAGACTGGTGGAAAGTCAGTAATGTGTTTTCTAGGACGAGCTGGGTAGGGAAGCCAGCTTGGGTTTGGTCGACTCACCGTTGGTGCGATAGTTGGTCGCAACGATGACCACATCATATTTTGCGGCGAAACTGCTTCCATCATATGCTACGTTACCATTCCACCCGAATTGGAGCGAGCCACCGTATATCCAGAACATTACAGGCTTGAGCCCACCACCAGCCTGAGCATTTGCCGGAGTGAAGACGTTGACATGAAGACAGTCCTCGGACTCCAATGGGGCAGGTGTGTTGAAGGCTGCGATCGTGAAGTTGCGGCTAGTTTCGGGGTAGTTGAATTGCTGGTTCATCATCAGTCACTGTACTTTTGGTTCTGGGAGGACAGCAAAGTAGAACTTGCTTCGCGTGAGCGTCCGCAAGCTTTCGACGAGGCTCTTACCTGTATACATGCTGGCCCTCTTTGTGTAGCTTGATATGGCTCCGACCATGGCGTAGCAGTCTGCGCTGGAGCGAAACGTGTAGGTGAAGCTGCGAATGGAACTCCTAGATACTGATTGACCAGGTTCGACGAGTTGGCGACGCTTGTCTGGATTCCAACTACAACACCCGAATCAATGGAGGCTGTTGGAGAGCCCGCCGAGCCATCTTGTCGCGCAAGGTTCTGAACTGCTGGAGCTGCGAGGCATGCGCCGCTCAGCGCGACCGCCAAAAGAGTCTGAGTTGTCGTTCTCATGGCTGCTGTGTTGCGTACGAAGCTGTAACAGCGACCGCGATTGTACTTGAGGTACCTCCTATCAACAGCAGTTGTGCTCGCGCCGAGCTTGAGCTTATGTATCTGACCACATGCTAGACAGCATACAACTCCACAAAGCGCTCGATTGCCTTCTCTTCTTGGCCAAGTAAGTTACTACCAGGTAGCTCCAGGCCTTCGAACTAAGCCGATCTTCATATCCCCACGGATCGTACAGGGATTGACTGCAGGTACATAGCATCATAGCATTGATAGTGCAACTTGGCAAAGGAGGGGGTACCTGAAAGTCCGGGGGATGTATACGTTTGCGGAAAGGCTGCTGCTCCTCGTACCGGTACTGTAGCACGGTACGAGTCGGTGAACCAATCAGAGCGCGCCTACTAGCAAGCAGCCTCGGCTTAGTCGAGGCCGTCCTAAAGAGGCAGGTCACGAACATTAATTGCAAGAGCATGGCGGTGAATGTTGATGAAATGTCAATATGCCCATCACCTACACACACTCGCAGCGTGCTTGAAGACAAGGTATGAAACGGCTTGGAAGAAAATTATGGCTTGATGGTAGCCTATGCCGCCTTTGAAAAGTACATTTACTGTCCATGTCCTGGGGACGGTGCTTCACAAGAATACTTGGTACAGACGTGCTTCCACTTCTAGACGATTGGTCAGATTGGAATGTGCGCGAAGGTAACGTACCTCGGCTCGCGACCAGAATTCACGTGCGGTGCAAGAATGATGTCGATGGTCATGTATATATGTGACAGCGAACGTGACGCTTGGCGTTAGTTTTATCGGCTTTCGGCTGGTGAAAGCAAAGCTGTTCTGCATTTGGTGAGCCGCGCCTGCCATCTAAATGAACCGGCCGCACTAGCCGCGTGGAATTTTGCTTACAAGTAGACCACTTCCAGACATCAGTCCCGACCTGGTATCGGAACAGAACCCTCTCGTATCCTGCATACCACACCACAAGTTTTATGTATGGGGCTCTCGAACGGAGAGAATTGCACATTTTAATTTGCTACTGTACATTCTAAGACTATGCTAGCCCGACAAGGGCTGAATAGGGTTTTCGAGGTGCTCTTCGCCCTTCGTACCCACTGCCCAAATACAGCCGCCGGGTCGGTGCTTCATTACGCATCCTCGCTGTGCTTCTCCATGTCCTTGTTGGCACCTTATTTCTTCTCCTGTTCCTTTTTCACACTCTTCCACTCCATAGCCAACGCACCGAATATCGAAACAGCTGACAATGCGGTGCCCAGATAGAACGTGTTTCGCAGCGCATCGTTGTAGCCCAGGAGGACCTCAGGCAGCAGACTCGAGGGTACCATGTTCCTCAGAGCTGTTGCACCTGCACTTTCCACAGAGCCCACATTTATGCCACTGATGCTTGCCAGGTCTCGCTGAAGCTGCGAATCAAACAGGTTATTGCCGACACCGGTGAAGACTGCTCCTCCAAGAGTTTAGAAGAACATCATCAATGTCGCACCTGTCGAGACGTCCTTGCGAGGCAGTATGGCCTGTGCTGCGACAGAAGGCTGCTGGGTGCCAGCGCCAAAGCCAAGGCCAAAAAGTGCTTGATAGCCGACCCACTTGGCGTGACCGGTATGTGGCGTGAAGGTCGAGATCAACCCTGCACCAGTCGGTGTGAGAACTGATGATAAGAGCATCCAAGGCGTATAGTATCCTAGCTTTCTCGTAAGGAATCCAGCCGTTACCGACGCGATGACCAGGCCGAGTACCATAGGCAAATTCATGATACCGGACTTCACCGCTGTGGCACCTTTGATAGCTTGGAACCAAAGTGGGAGGAAATAGAATATGGTCTGCATACTACCACCATTGCAGAAAGAGAAACATACCCCAGCGGAGATGCTTATGTGAAGGAAGATGCGCGGTGGTACTGTGGCATTATCCTTTTGCCAAGCCTGAACAAGTATGAAGGCAATGAGGAGGACGCCGAAGAGAACTAGGAGCGCGACAATTCGAGCGTTGGACCAGTCATAGGTCACGCCGCCCCATTGTAGAGCCAAGAGGAGACAGATAATGGAGGGCAGAAAGCAGAACGTGCCGATCGGGTCGAGTTGTGTGACTTTCTCCTTGGAAGTGGTGTGCTTCTTTTTGACCATTTCCTCGGGCATGTGTAGAAAGTGCATTAATGCCAGGAGGACCACGCCGCCAAATGGTAGATTGATGTAGAAGCACCACCTCCAGCCGGGCCCGTCAGTGAAGGCGCCGCCCAAAAGTGGCCCAACTACACTCGAAATGCCGAACACTATCCCTAATAGACCTATATACTATAAATAGCTAAAAGTAAGTAATAGTCTTATTATACTATATAACGAAATAGTAAGATAGGCGAGTATTAACGAAGCTTATACGATGCGTAAAGAAGGATTAGTCGTTAGGTTTTATATCTAGCTTATACTTTATTCTACTAATCGAGCACCGGTAGTGTCTAAGGAATATATAACGAGCATAGCGCTAGTAGAGATAATCGTAAATATTCGCTCGATTTTAATTAGTAGTGTATTAACCTCGTAAAATAGTAGAGGAGCTAACGTCTACTCGCAACTATTTATTTCTAAGCTTCTCCTATAGTGAAATCCAGGTCATACCGGTGCCGCCGACATCGGACGTTGCAATTGTAGTATAAGTGCCACGTTTGTCTAAGGCATCGGTCTATTAGCGATCACGACCACAAGCGGGAGACTGATTCGGGACACGATAGATCTTCAGGTTGCGTGAGCTTTTCGCTATCCCTATGAACAATTTCGACCTTAGGGTTCGGCTAACTTTCCCAAGCTATAGCCCGCATTTCAACCGACACCGTCCTGGGACGTGAAGCACCTACGCGATCATGCTCTCGTGCATAGCTGGAAAGCACGTCAAAACAATGTCGACCGAATACGATTCGCTGGTGCAGTGAATGGCGTCTTTGATCATCTTCTATGTTCTAAATGACCATCGAGACTCTTCACTGTATTGCGGACTCGACTTTCCGCCTATGCAGTGCAGTCATGAACAGCTCGTTATCAGGTGGAGCGTAAGACTTTCGCCATCAGCCAGTCGTGCAGGCACTGATGGAACCAAATCGCCAGCGAGGGAGTTACTGACCACGATTTCCTCCTCACTCGTGACCACTGACCTCTTTGGGTCTGTACGGCTCTTCGAGATACCTCATTTCCTCATCCATCAGTGTCTTGCCTCTCACCCCTAAGGCTTCATCAATCCTCTCGACCTTGCTAAATCCAATAATCGGAATAGCCCCTCGCTGAAGGAGCCACGTCATCGACACTTGAGTCATTGTCCACTCTTTCTTCCTCGCTACCTCCTCAACCCTGTTTATCACCGCTTCATCCGCTTCACTCAATTCATCTCCGCCAGCTTTTGATCTCTCCGTCGATCCACTCGCAGATAACGGTCGTGCAAGATATCCTCCGTGTAGTGGCTGCCAGGGAATAATACCGACACCAGTTTCACGGCAGTACTTAATCATCTCCCTTTCCTCCTCACGGTACAGGAGGCTGTAGCGATCCTGCATGCTGACGAACTTTGTCCACCCGTTCTTCTCCGCAACATGTTGCATCATTGCGAACTGGTATGTCCACATGCTGCTGGCTCCGATGTAACGAACTTTGCCGGCTCTGACGAGGTCGTGCAGAGCTTCCATGGTTTCTTCAATGGGGACAGTGGGGTCGAAGCGATGAATTTGGAGGAGATCGAGGTAGTCCGTTTCAAGCCGAGCGAGCGAAGCATTTACGGCTGTGAATATTGCAGTCCTCGAGAGTCCTGTCCCTTCGGTCAGGAAAAAGTCTTGCTTGGTCATTCAGCACCAATGACACTTACCCGCCTGATTAATATAATCCTTGCTCTTTCTAATTTCTTCGGGGTACTTCGCATCCCAGATCTCTGGTGACTCCCCAACGTAGCCCCAGCATTTACTCAGAATAACTATTTTGTGTCTAAGGATGCCATACTTTTTCATCGCCTTAGCGATGAGCTGCTCGGAGATGCCATTTGAATAAACATTGGCAGTGTCCCAAGTGTTCAAGCCTCGGTCATAGGCTGCCTTGAGTAGAGGCAGTGCTTCTTCCTCTTCAACCAGCCATGGCATCCAGTCCCTATGACCAATGCTCATGGCGCCAAAGATGGGAACGGAGACTCGTAATCCGCATCTTCCGAGTTGCCTGTACTCGGCTTTGCTGTTTTTGAGACTCTCTGCCAGAGATTCTGGAAGCTGCGACGCGTTGGAAACCATAGTGATTGAGGCTTGTCTAGGGAAATTTTTTGGATGGCGTACTAGTTGAGATACAGCTTGGTTGACCTATTCTCGAGACAGCTATATAGCCTTGCTATCCCATGTACGTCCGAAACCGGGGTTTGATGCATACGCTTTTAGGTTTAGCGTCGGAAAGCAATTCCGACTAATCCCACAACCGCAACCGCAGATAAACTATAAAATAAGGTAATACGTAGATGTAACCCTAATTATTCGTCTATTTCTTTTATACGTTGCACCGTTAGAAAGAGCTCGTCGAGTTATATATAATATATATAGTATACCCTATTCAACCTAGTATAAGTAGGTCTCGAAGAGAGTAGAAGATTTAAAAACCTTTCTTTATTAAAGAAACTTTAGTAGTCTTTTAGCTACGATTATATAAGTAGTACTATTAGAAGCAGCGCGTCGAGTTATATATAATATATATACCCTACTATATTAAGCCTAGCGCGAGTAGGTCTCGAAGGAAGAGGAAGATTTAAAAAGCTTTCTTTCTTAAGATAACTTCCTTAGTCTTTTACCTATACTTACGTAAATAGTACCGGTATAGCCGGCTTAATTAGCTCTTTCTAACCGTACTACTTACGTAAGTATAAGTAAAAGATTAAGAAAGTTACTTACTAAGATAAGTTCTAAATACTTTTCTTTTTAGTAATCTTAGCTATTTAACGTTATTTACTTTATATATATACTATCTAGCTATTATATAACTTAAAATAATTAGACTTATTTATATATCTTAATTCGAAAGGTATAATATTACTTAACTTCTTTAAATCTCTTAAGTTCTTTTTTCTTTTATAATACTTTTATTAATTTTAAAATAAGTACTTATTCGTTAAGCGGCGTTTTAACTATATATATAACCGTTAAATATATAGCTAGTAGTAAAATCCTTATCGTTATTTAATATCTCTACTAGGAGTTATAGCTAATTTTAATAATTTCCTCTTAGAAATCTATTTTCTTTACTAAAAGTAATAATATATTTTTTAAAACTTAAATTTCGAATAAGAACTAAATATAATACTCGATATATAAACTTAGCTAAGTTAGTTAAAGGGGCTATAGACTCGTTAAATTTATTCGCTAATCGATATTATAATAGCTATTAATAGAATTAAGTTACGTATTTACTTCTCGTTTATCCTATATACTTCTAATATATTATAATAAGTTATAGTTAGCGCGTACGGAGTATATATAGCTAGTTACGTCGTACGAAAACTAAGGCGACGTTACTACTCGTATACCTTAAAAAATACTAGCTAATATTATAAACTTTACGCCTTTACGTAACGATAATAAGTCGTCGGATTTTAATACGGATTATAGGCTTAAATTCGTAAGATCGAGTTATATATATATAAAGTTATACGATAAAATTATTCGGCGGTATATAGTTATCCTATATACTTCTAATATATTACCTTAAGTTTGAGTTAGCGCATGCGGAGGCGCGAGGGCTAATCGTATAGCGTATACGCGACGATTTTCGGTTAATACTAGGCCTCCTAGTGGAAGCCCACCTTTAACTTACCTTTTACTAAATTTAGTATATTTATATACTATTCTTAGTAGATTTAAGTAAGGCTAAGTATAAATAGTATATAAATATACTAAATTTAGTAAAAGGTAGGTTAAAGGTAGGCTCCCACCGGGAGGCCTAGTTAATACCTTAATACCCGATATCTTAAAAGCGATTTACTTACTTTAGTTAACTTTATCTATATAAATTATCGCGAGTTTTTATCGTACGACGACGAGTATTAGCTAGTTCGATCTAGCTCGTCGAGATAATTATATATAAAGTTATACGATAAAATTATTTAGCGGTATATAGTTATACATCGCGTATAAAGCGTATACTAAAGGTTTTACGCTAAACCTAAAAGCGTATATTATAAAACCTCGGTTTTAGGAGTATATAGAATATATCGCGTATAAAGTATACACTAAATAATTTTTACGCTAAACCTAGAAGTATATACTATATAACTTCGGTTTTAAGAGTATATAGAATAGGGTTCTATAAATTAAAAAAACTAAACTACTTTCTTAAAAGTACGTACCTAGCTTATTAGCTCGTTTATCTTACTAGTAACTATTTAGCGTAATCTTAGTTTAAAGTAATCCTAGTAGGTATCTAGAATCGTATTTTCTTTTACTAAGTTATTTAAGTCCCTAATAGCGTTAGATTAAGATATACTATACGTACTTAAATTTCTTTCTTACTTTTTTTCTTAAGTTAAAGAATTTTAAATATCTTTTACTTTTTACTAAGAGTTTTCTTACTAAATTTTTAATTCTCTTAAGGTAATTTAATATTAATAAGTAAACTTAATATTATCTTACTTTTATTTAAATACTTTTTTTTATTTAAAGAATTTTTTTACTTATTATTAAAGAAACTATTATATATAAATATATATTATATTAGAATAAGACTAAAGATTTACTAATAATACATCGTATTATCGGATTTACATATAATAAGGATTGCGTCGGCGTACGCCTTGGCATTCGTAATACATAAAATTACGTAGTAGCCTTACTTACGACGGCGAGGCTAGAGTTACGGGATTAGGCATTAGGCGTTGGGCGTTGGGCGTTAGGCGGTCCGTAGTTATTACCCGATCTTAAACACGACCAACGAGCTTAAAAACACCCATTTTGGATTGTAAAAGGTGTACACCCTACCAAGAAAGAGCACGAAGGCGCAGGACGTGAGAAGGTACGCTGACGCGTACCAAACGACGTCGCCTAAGGATTGGAATTGATCTGTGGTTTTTGGGATGGCGACACCTATGATAATTCGATCGAGTGCCACAAGGAAGAGAACTGTGCAGAGACATGCCATGACGGCAATGAATTTGCTTGTTGGGAGGTTTGCTGTTTCGGTTGTGGTCTTTGAGAGCTCATTTTGCTGAGTTTCCTGTTCCGGTATATGGTCTTCGGGCTCTGAGGTATTCGAGGAAGAAGTGGGAGAGTTCGGGTGCCCCGTAGTGGGTTGAGGAGGAGACATCATGAAGCCTTAATAAGTTCAAGATCTCAGGAGAAGGTGGCTTGTCTGGAATGGCATTGGGAGAGGGTAGTCACACAGCAGCAGCGAAGTCTGTAATATACATAGCAGACCTACCTGATTCACGTAGGACATAAGTATGTCGGACATTAGCATACAGCGTCTTCGAGACATCCGGGATTGAAAACCCGCCATTCCTTGCACGGCTCGGACGTACAGCTGTGAGCGTCCAGGAGGGCTCCGGGTCCGGATCCAGCAAGGAGGCTCACCCAGGCCACCTTGACTTGTCATTTTCGGCATTGGCTACTTGCTAGGACAGCGGTTAGTTCTCTCTGGACGCACACAGCGCACATGTTTGTTTCTAACAAAAGGACTTGTCCAACAGCGTAGGATATTTGAGAAATGCTCCAGTTACAGCCAGGTTTCGAGCCAGCATGGTATACCATCTTTGACGATCAAGGTTTTTGCTGTGGACTGTAGCGTCCTCAATGGTGGAGAGCTCTTCTGCTTGCGGCGCGGGAATCGAGGAGCTCGAGGAGCTTTTCGGGTTGGGGGAGACTTCACATCTCGGCCGAGGAGAGAGACATCATCCGAGAGGGAAGTGAAACACTGACTAATCATAGCACGGATTCGGCCCCGATCGCTGGTCGACCGCCCGCGAAGTATGTACTACCGCGATAGACTTCTAGGAAGCAGGCCATCATGCGCCGATGGCACATCTGCGCTGCGTGAGATGCTGGTTTGGCGAAAAGATTTTGATGATGATTCCATTGCTGATCACGCTCTGAGAGGTTCGCGTGCTATGTCTTGTTCACGTCTTCGAGGATTGATCCTCTTTCCCACTCTCTTGGGTCTTGGATATCAAACTGCATCGTGACTGCCCAGCTTACACAACGTTCACTGAATAGCAGAAGAGGGTCGAAGCCGGTACGGCTGTTCCTGACATACGAACAGCTTCCAGGTTGAGCTCGAGACTCTACTGCGCCGTCACACGAATCGAGCACCAACCATAGATCTTGATACTGTCGCGCCATCCGGACGTCCTGCCCAACACAGAAGGCGAAATCAGCGACTATGGAAGCTGGTTCTGCACCTCGAGCAGGCGGTCGACTGAATCGGCCGGTGTACTCCTGTATCCGCTGTTCTGACCGTAAAGTGAAATGCGACCGCCAGAACCCTTGTGGCGCGTGTACGAAACACAATGTGAGGTGCGAGTTTCATCCACTAGCCCCTCGAAAGCCAGGCAAACGAGCGAGAGACGAGAAAGCTCTGAGGGAACGGTTGAAAAGATGTGAACAACTTTTGAACGAACAAGGCATAGACCCGAACGCGCCACCTACACCCGAATCACTACCTGGGAGTGGGAGGACGCCTGGTCACGCTAGCAGACCAGAAAATGCCACAGGAAGGATACCGGAGCAAGAGCCCCGAGTAACGGGCAACAATCCGAAGGCTGCTATAGACCCCCTAGCCCTGGACTCGGCGGGCTCAGATACGATCAAGTCAATCACGAAGACTCAATTACTGCAGCAAGGTGGCCTTGCTAGATTCGTGGATAACCCCTTGTGGACCCGAGTGATAGAAGAGGTATGTTTCCTTAGTTACCGAGCCTGCAGATGTGGATAGCTGTTCTGTACCAAAGTGCTGGAGTCATGCATCCAACAAATGCTCAAGGAGGTTCCTGCATCGGATTTGAGGAGGCTGACTTTCTTTACAGATCCACGACCCAGAGGAAGCCTTTGACGAAGATTGTCGAGAGGAAAGCGAGGAAGATTCGCATGAATATCAGGACAACAATGACCTCGTATTGGGAGTCAAGTCAGACGCCAAATGCCCGCATCCTCCTCCAGAACAAATAGATCAGCTGTGGCAAACCTTCGTCGAGAATGTCGATCCTCTTACTAAGATTGTGCATGTTCCTACTTTGCGACCAGCGATACGAAAAGCCATGACTGACATGGCGAGCGTGCCCAAGAGCTTTGAAGCTCTGATGTTTGCAATTTACAGTATGGCTGTCTTGTCGCTTCGTGACGGTGAATGTATGACCCGACTCGGCGAGGCGCGCAAGATCCTGTTGTCGCGCTACATTTCAGCTACCAAAGTGGCGCTAGCACGAGCCAACTTGATGGGTACCCTCAGCCTTGTGGTTTTGCAGGCTTTGATATTGCACATCTTCAGCATTCGAGATATGTACGATCCCCGCACTGTCTGGACATTGACCGGAGTCGCTCTGCGCATCGCGGAAGGCATGGGCCTACAACGTGATGGCACATCATTCGATCTGCCGCCTTTCGAAGCCGAGATCCGACGGCGTATCTGGTGGCAGCTAAAAATGCACGATTTCCGGACGACAGAGCTCACCGGGCTTGCCAAAGCCAAAGTTCTAGACCGAGACGGGGAGAATGCATCCCAACCCCCCATCAACATCAATGATGATCAGCTCTACCCTGCCATGACGTCTCTTCCAGAGGAGTCGAACACGCCGACAGATATGGTCTTCGTTGGCTTAAGGTCACAGCTCAGCAGCTTTGCTATGAAGTTACATGCGAAGAAAAAGGAAGAAGGTATCAAATGGAACTGGTGGGATGATGCAGCTTCGACTAGAGATATGGCAGAGAAAGAAGCAGGCCTCAAGGGAGTTGAAGAAATTTTCGAGACCAAATATTTGCGGTACTGCGACCCTTCGGACCCGTTACAATTCATGGCAATGCTCTTTGCGCGAATGGCCATGAATCACGGTCGATTTCTCGTCCATCATCCACGGAGATGGCCTAGCGCAGAAACGACACCAGAGTCAGAGCGTCAGTTGGTCTGGGGTCTCAGTGTCAAGCTTCTCGAACAGTCTGATCTGGTGCTATCGAGTCGACAGCTACAACGCTTCTCCTGGCACGGGCCATACTTCTTTCCCTGGCCAGCTTTCATCCACGTCATTGACACACTTCGAGCGAATCCCTTGATGCCAGAAGCTGAGAAAACTTGGGGCTTGATCGAGTCAATCTATGGGAGTAACGAGCACCTTCTGTCGAATACCAGAAAGCCGATCTATATAGTCGTAGGCAACCTGACTTTGAAGGCTTACAATGCTCGCAGCATGGCTATTGCGAACACGGGAGGGATTTTGCCAGCAGCGCCGGAATTCATTACAAAGCTCCATCACCAACGTGCATCTGCAAAGGCTAAGAAGGAGGTTCGTAATGCCAGGAAGAACCAGACTGGGCTCAACTCTGCCCAAGCACAGACGAATGAGAACATGACAAGGACTGAAGATGAAATGAGGTCCAGCCAAGGCACTTCCGAAGACTACATTTCTATGCAAAATCTCAATCTGCAACAAAATTTGCTGCAACCAAACCACAATATGGAGACCGACCCCTTCTGGTTCACCAATGGTTTCAATAACAGTTTCATGGATACCTCGAACGGCTTCACGAACAACACGGACTACATGCTAGCTTCGCCTATCACAAGTCTTGATGATATTGTTACTGGCGACCATATGAATTGGCAGCAGTGGGACGCAACTCTCGCCAGCTTGAACATGAACATATGTCACTAATTGAACAAGATCAGCTGTGGTAGCAAATTTCTCCTCCAGGGACACGACCCGTCCTTTTCGTCGTTATGTAGTCTGAAGATTCTGCATCTCTAGCGAGAAAGATGGCAGAGGTGAAGAACGTAAGTTGGGGAGCGCTGTTGGCCTGTGAGCAGGCAGTGAGACCAGACCACACGCCAAAATATGGTGTGGCACGAGTTTCACCGACAAAAGACACAAAATGGGAGCAGAGGCGCTGCCCTTTTAGTGTAGCACATCACTTCACAAGACAGCACGGCAGTGTTGAAAGTCCATGAGCAAAGCTGTGACTGTAATGGCCACACCCTATCTCTCCAGCATCGTACCTCAGCATGATAATTCCTCCGCTCAATTTCACAACACTCCGCAACCATGGGTCACACCGCAAACCTATTACAGTGAACCCTCTGCTCGCGCCAAGATTAGTACACCGACGGCCCCTACAGTGACGGTCGGAAAGTTTGAATGTAGAATTTCTTTGATTTTAAGCCTCTATATATACCTATATATATGAGTAAGCTGACATCAGTACTAGGCTAACGAGGTGGTCTGATGAAGGCAATAGGTTGAATGCGTGCTAGCTATGGTTCTATATGACAACAATTCAACGCTTGAGAGGAGACAAGAGAGGTAAACCCCTGTTCTCCGCACGATTCGTGTTCAGTACATGGAGCCAAGCTTCTTGGCTCTTCGTTGCTGTTGGGTCCTTACCAATTCGTGACAGTAATAGCCTACCAAGTAAGATAACTGACTAAAATACGTAGGAGGCACAGTAGTAGGGACAGATCTTCTGTAGGTTGTGGAGATCGACAATGGCATGCATGGCCCGTCACCAGGCAGCACAGTTCCCACGTCGCTTGTACTCACCCACCCAACTATCCTATCTCCTAGACGTTGTGTGCTCGAGAGATATATAGCTTGAGCATGTACGCGTCTAGCTGAATTGACCAGTCCTTCACCGTTCACCCCAAGCTCTTGGCATTCTTGCTTCTGAATGGCAGAACACCAGGAATTGTTCATCCGCCTCAACAGGTTATTGATCGAGTCGTCGGACGATCCCAAGTGCCAATCACCAGCCGAGATACTTGCTCGACTAGGAACGCCAACAGCATCAATCGCAGTGCTCGACAATGGACAAATAGCATCTCATTGCATCTCTACCAGACATGACGACACCGAAACACTCTTTCAAGCATGCAGCATTTCAAAGCCTGTAGCAGGGCTTGCCCTTATGAAGCTCATCGAACTTGGACATCTATCACTTGAGGACAAGATTTGTGACGTCCTTCCCGGGAATATTGCTCAACATCTTCTGAGTGACCCAAAGACTAAGCCAATCGTGTCAACTATCACTATCAAGCACCTCATGAGCCATACAGCTGGTCTGTCGACTCGTGGCTTTCCCGGATATCCTGATGAGACTAGGGTGCCCTCTGTTGCCGAGGTGGTGACCGGCGCAAGGACGAACACGCAGCCAGTGGAATTGATTACGTTGCCAGGTCTCGAGTTCATGTATTCCGGGGGAGGGATCACTCTGCTGCAATGCATTATGGAGAAGGTCATGGACACTTCATTCGAGCAGATTGTGACAGACTATGTGCTGGACCCTCTTGGCATGACAAGATCCTGCTACAAGCTAGCAGACGGTGAGACCAATGTGTCGCAGTCGTACTATACTGGTTTCTTGCCTACGGAAAACAAATGGCACTTCCAGCCGGAGTAAGCTGCCGCAGGATTGTGGACGACTCCTACGGACTTGCTGAAAGTCGTCCGTGCCTTGCAGAGCTCGCTGCGTAAGGAGCCCGGGAATGCCTTAAGCAAGGCCTCTGCTGAGACCATGCTGACTCGCATCAAGGAGTCAATGGCTCTGACTTGGTTTGCTGACGATACAAAATTCGGTCATGCTGGCGGCAATAACCCAGGGTGGCATTGCTTTGTTTTCGGCTACGCTGACCTGCCATGGAACAAGAATGATGAGCGCCACAGCCAAATCGTGCAGAGAACGCCCAGGAAATGCGGTATTGCAGTCATGACGAACTCTGCTATGGGGTACCTTGCTGTAAGCAAGATACTGCACGCTGTTACTTATCTGAAAGGGTGGCCTGAGTTTCATACCGTCAGTGCCGGCAATGCGTTTGAGACACCACTGAGAGCGCCAAAGAATGCTGTGGCTCCAGCTGAGTGGAAAGATTTGATAGGAGGGAGCTGGTCTGGTGCGTGGGAGCTCGTTGAAGCTGATAGTGGCCTTCCCGCAGCTCGGATCACGGGCTCGGACGTACTCATTTCTCTGAGACCTGCTGCAATATCCTCGGTGTTCTATGCAAGTGGAAAGCAGTCCATTGAGCTGCTTTTCGATGGCCCGAGTTTGATGCTGAGACTAGGCTGGGACGGAGATGAAAGGATCGTGGAGTTCTGGAATGGCGGCCTTGCTACGCGCACTACACTCCGGTCTTCATGAGAGAGTCGCAGTTCTGTCTCCTCGCAGCTAATTGAATACCGGGACCGGTTTTTGAGTTGGTCAGATATCCGAAATAACAGGTACATACCACTCCGACTAGTTACCACTCCACATGCTTCTGAACCTCGAGTTCGTGGCCAGTAGTGCTTGGGGATGACCTATCTCGCAGATACTACCTTCGTCGAGCACAGCAACTCGATCAAAATCTGCGATAGTGTCGAGCCGGTGTGCTACTGCAATGATAGTGCAGCCCTCGAATTCTTTGCGAATAACGTCTTGCATCAGCTTGTCTGTTTTATGGTCAACACTGTAACAAGAAGTCAGTAAGTTGGGCTGTGTAGGGCCGTCAGTGCGGCAAATGTTCAACTTGCCTGCTCGTGACCTCATCCAGAATCACAATCTTCGATCGTCTTAAGATTGCAGATGCCAGGCAGAACAGCTGACGCTGGCCTTGACTGAGCAGGTCATCTGACATCACTATGTCAAGGCCACCGCCTCCTTCGAATTTTGACCATAACTGAACCTTTTCCAATGCTTCGATCAACTCAGGATCGCTTGCTTCACCAAGAGGATCAAGGTTATTGCGGACGCTGATGGGAAGATACAAGGCATCTTGTGGTACCACGTTCAACCTCTGACGAATCACATCCCGCTGGATAAGTGCCAAGTCAAGGTCG
>Ga0210040_10005313_pt1 | contig 16475 bp, 10 predicted proteins | sample CryGeyCG12114_NA_FD_185462 | JGI IMG/M metagenome (GOLD analysis project Ga0210040, IMG submission 185462) | Groundwater microbial communities from aquifer - Crystal Geyser CG19_WC_8/21/14_NA (SPAdes) (version 2) | ecosystem: Environmental > Aquatic > Deep subsurface > Groundwater | place: USA... | reverse complement strand
CGAGTTTCCCTGATGTTTATAATCTTTCAACGTAGACCCGTCTCACCCAACTTGTGAGCAGCGGAAAAAACACAAGTTCGGTTTTACGGGTATGTGTTAAAAGTTAAAAAAGGAAAGTCATTTTTTTCACGAGCTCTGAGATGAAGGGTTGATTTTTTTTCTTAAGGTGTGGTGTGCAGGGATAAACAACAACCAAATGATTAAATGGCACGAGCCAGTCCCAAGAAAAGGATTGTTGCTCCAACCTGTACGTATGACCACAAAAAAGGTTTAAGGGCCTAAGATTAGTACGTGTTTGTTTAAAAATTCGATCACAAAACTAATTTTTCCCATTCAAGAGCAGTTTTTAAAAGGCAAGGCACCCGCTACCATACAAATCGTATCTAATATATAGACTGAAAAATTATCGCACCAAATGGGACAACATAAGTAAGCTAAAGAGTTTGAGTTGAATTCAAATGCGTATGTACAGAATACAGAAAAAATATTTTACAAAACTTGAAAGCATTACACAAGGCATAAAAAGACTGGCACAATGAAACAAAAGGAGCAAAAAAATTATTTCACGGAACCCAAGGCAGTTTTCGTCTCCGTATTGTTTTTATTGACAGCTCTATTGATTTTTAAAGCAAGGCATAATAGCAATTGAAAGGCTTTCAAAAATGTAAATCAAGCAAGCAAACTGGCAACATACATACAGCTAAAAATATATGCGCATAAATTATTTTCCCTATGGAAAAAAATACCGACGATCGGTCAACTGCATGTATGCTGTCAACCCAATTTTAGTGACACAATCGGTAGATTGGACAAAGGGACCAAAATCTATGCACGTGCGTACACTACATTGGGATAAAAAAAGTGATGCAAAGCTTTAGGTAAAATATAAGCATCTATTCATAATAGAAAAACCCTTTGCTTGTAGACATGGACATGAATGAAAGGGGTGCTTTCTAAGGCTCTCTTCATATCCTGATTTGTACTGTATGGATTCAACCCTATGGCCCGTAAATTTATGTGTATCTCCCGACAAAAAACAAATCTCTACCGTATCACGGAACTCAAAATTTGCTTATTAATTTAAAAAATGCCAACTTTCTTCACGTCTTTCTTAGTACGTAAATCCTTTAACACGGAAAATTAAAAAATCTGAAGAATATATTTTCCGTTGTCACTAAATTTCAAGTTAAGACGATTTACGGCTAAAAGTGGGACCCAATACCCCTTTGCATTTTTTTAGCATTCCTTTTTTTCCAATAAATTTGCTTACTACGCTTTTTTTTAACACAATTGGTATTGGAACACGGCGTGCGTGAACCAAAGGAAAAAAATATCACACACTGCATTGATTATATTGGAAACATAGCATGATCAACTGCTCCAAACTAACTACCACTACGGCTGTAGCTCAAAGATAAAGCGAGCAAGATTACACAGGGCGCACAGCTTTTAAAGCTCATGTACGAATAAAAAGTACTCCTTTTTTACCAAATGGTTTTCCACCGTGACCATTATTATCACAGGGAGCCTTCACTAACTTACATGTCGTATATACACAAAAGGGTTTTTTCCCATTCCAACACAAGAGGATAAAAAAAGTGCACTCAAAGGGTATTCCCTATTTACCTACGATCAGCAGATGCTCTTGTACTAATAATAAGTAAAAAAGGAGTAAAAACTGTAAGTTTCCATCATTGTGGGTAATACTAACTAAACTGAAAGTTTATAGAGTTTAGCTGCCCACCTTATATAACCACTGGAATTTCAGATTCCATAAGTGCATTGTGGATTGGAGGGACTCAACCACGCCAGACTATAACAATGCACACAGAGTGTATAAAAAAAGGAAGAAAAGAAAATCGTTCCACTAGGACTGCTCTGCCTCCGTGAAATAATGAACTTGTGATAAGAAGATGAGAATGTAGAAAAAGTTTATAAAATGAACCAATGTGGGAGCAGATGTGACTTGAGAACATGATGATGTCAAAAATTCACAACAAGAAAGAAAAAGAGTATCTCATTTCAACCTCCATTATACTCTAGTGAGTGAGCGCACAAAAATTTGACGTTGTGTAAGCAAGGGAATGCTTAAAACATCCACAGCATTGAAAAATCGTACGTAACTAACGAACTAACTAACGAGCATTTTAGCTTACACAAAATTTGGGAGTGAGAAAAATGAATCTATTCTTGTATTGTGACTGACGAGACTGACGACAATTTATAAAGGCACTAAACTCACACAATTATATTGGTACAGGCAATAAAACTTTTCGGGTGTCAGAAAGATTGCTCACTTTTTCACCTGGAGTCTTTGAAAGTCTCAAAAGTTGACACTAATTATGGACACGATATCTTGTAACTGAAAACCTATTCCTATCAGATTACCCACTTAACTTGTATTTACACATTTTAAAAGCAATAGATTTGGGCTACTGTACTCTCGCTGCTGGGAACTAGATAGAACTGACTGGAAATATTCCAAATTCAGTCCACTTGTAGTATTGCTCGAGCTCTATATTAAGATTTCCGTTTTTCAGGTACCATTTCTTAGCAAGGTAGATAGAAAAACACTGTATTTTATAGTGAGTCAACAAGATAAATATATAACCGCTACTTTTTTACAACTTGAGCTAAATCTTGTACCCAAAATGTGTCATTCTATGTAATGAGATGTAAAAATCACCACAAAATGTACAAGGGTACATATTTGGCCCAAAAAGATGCAACACAATGATGCATATGCTCAAAAATAATAATACTTGAGATAAATTCACACGGTCTTAAATAATAATACAGTTTCATCCTCCGATTCATGATCAGGATCGGTGATTCGCTTTTTTAAACCATTTTTTTCCGCACCTGCATTTTTAAGGAGTCCTTAATATGGGAGTAGTGTATACTGAGTGAGTGGGGAGCCCTATATATGCTCTATAATAAATGAATGATAATAGTGTAAGTAGTACTTAAAAGAAGGGTCCCCTAAGTAACTAACTAACTAACTACAGGAATGTTATCATAGGCAGGAGCGCTCCTTGTCACACATAATAATCAATGTGTGTTTTTTTACACTTTTTATCATTTCTCTCCCCTTATGATTAGTTTCTATTTTAGGGTACAAATAAAAAGAATGAGCATTTTTACTCAAACTAACTACAACTAACTAACAGGGAGACTTAGGCAGGGGATCCCGGATTCCCACGATTCCTTAAAAAATGAATCTACACCTGTAATTGTATTCAAGAAAAGTTAGTCACCCTACTAGCTTTAAAAAATGAGTGTTTGTATCCCATTTTTTATGCGTCCAAGTTCTTCCTGATCCGCTAAATTTTCCCAGGATTCTTAAAAAATGAACGGAACAAGGGATCCGAATAAAACCTTTGATACACTGCTTACAAATGATTCATCATTCTTACAAATTAATAATAAAAAGTTTCTACCTGCTTGTATAGCCCACAAAACTAAACATTTTTCTCACACTTTCTCAGAATCCGGAATTTCCCCCTATGTGACTTAAAAAACTGAATATTTTTCTGCCATACCCAAAGTTTCCCATAACTTTTTTTAACAAGAATTTGTCAACTCTGCAAATTAACATTGACATAATGGATGAATCAAACATTGTATACAGAAACGCTATAGAAGTCTTATTCTCATATGCATTCCTTTCTTCCTACATACATTTTCTCCCATATGTGCAACCAATTGTAATGTAGATTTCAAATTCTGCAACCATCTGCACAATATTACTTGCACTATAAAACTTGTCACATGTTCCACAAAAAATGACATTCCTATACTAACAGTATTAGCTCTATCAGTTAAGCCAACATTAAGCATAAACAGCAATATAATACTACTACAATAGATTGACATTTTGCTCAGCATAGGAATGCCCATTTACTACTTGCTTTTAAGCCTGGCCTTGTATTAGCCAGTTTGTTGTAGACTACTGTGCAGTGCCCACAGAGTGAGAAAAGCTAAGTTTGCACAAAATTTCAAATCCCTTATAAGAGTAGCTCAGCAATTTTTCGCACGCAAACAACTAATAATAATGAACATTCCATTGAGTATGAACACATACATAGCAAGTTGGTAGCAATAAATTTCCGGAAGCGGACAGTAGTCAAGTCAAGAGGAATTTTTTTACGATGTAGGGACGACCTATTTTGCTTACTTACTTGCTGTAGTTAGTTAGTTAGTTAGTTACAACGGTACTTTGTAAATGATGGATTCATTACTCTTTGAAAGGGAGAAAAAGTGAACATTTTTTATGACCATTATTAGGTTCAAAGAACTTTGTCAACAAGTGGGGAAGATGAGTTTTTTAAAGGAAAGGCAATATACAATAAAGTGAGTTTTTAACTCACTGAGGGAAGCTAAAAAAAAATGAAGACCTTTTTTACCGTCCCTAAGTTTCACCGTACTCTATTCTGGTTGCTGTTATTATAATGTAAGGGAGCAATAAGATAGGATTTTTCTTCTTTACTTACTGAATATGTTTTTTTACAATTTAATATGATTACGTGGTTTTGATCATGGATAAAAATTCCCACGATTTTAAGAAAAATTCACCAACTGTGGTTATTTGGTCGTACATATGTACATACATTCAGCATAGATGTACAGAATTGGGTGCATACAATGATCAGGGATGTAAAAAAAGGGCACTAACAAAGATTTTCGTAGCAAACAGCGACCGGCAAATATCATGTAATGTTTAAAACACGTGCGAGTCTCTAAGTTATCAAAATTTTACCCAAAAACGTCAAAAAATTACACACAAATAATTGCACACGTGTAATATAATGCAAACAAATGGGTCTCCCTATGTATAATTTACTGTCACCAACTGCTACAGTTCAGTTTATCATTCCTTTTGCTTGCAAACCAAATGCGATTTTAACATCACAATCAGCCGACAGATACTGGATAAGTTTGCAATGCTTATGAGCATCTATGCATAAGCTAGCTACAGCAAAGTAACTAACTAAATGCAAGGTAAGCACCTAATTTGCAACCTATATTGAGTACATTGAACACACCGGTATACCGTGTATGCCACTCAATGCAAAGCTAAGTAAATGATGAGTAGTGTGTATACTCACTCACTTACTAACTAATATTGGTTTTCCAGTCAATTCTCAAAGATTAGTTAGTACTGTTGATTTAACTTTTCTGTACAATACATGATAAACGCCCATCGCCAGGGCCAAAGTCTTTTAGATCCAAAATCTAACTTTCCCAAAATACTCGCTCCAGAAACTAACTATTTTCCCATTCTAAAACTATAAACCCAACTCAAAACATCACAAGAAAAAAATTATATTCCAATCATACCATAACTAGCCATAGCCATAGCCGCACCAAAAAAGCAATATACAAACAAACCAAAATTTCCAAGCACAGGGAACCAAATTCCAAAAAATTAAACCTCACAATCAATCGAAACACACAAAAATTACCACAAACCCTTCACAGCTATGAATTTTCCTCCCTCCTCATAGTAACTTAGTCAGTGGTCTACGACACTACCTTGGACTTGTACACTTTTCACACGAAAAAATCTATTCTAAACTAACTAACAATGAAGAACGTAATTTGCTGTACAAGAGCTAATTTAGTGACTGGCTGGAACGAAGCCTGGAATATAACTAACTCTAAAAAACGGCTTCACTTCTATGCTCCTCTCACTCTCAGTCAGTCACACACACACAGAGAGTTGTTGTATGCTCACAAAGTTAGTGACTCAACTCATTTAGCTTGTACTTTGCAAGTACTAACTAACTAACTAACTCGACTTTACTCACGCAATGCAATGCAATGCTAGCTATGGACTCTATAGTTAAGTTGGTAAGTAAAGAGTGTACGGCGTTCCATGATAATCATCATCATAGAGAGAACTCACTCTTCACAGGGAGCACTTTTTTTGGGGATGGAATGGGTGGCCACTGTGGCTGGGGCGGAAACTCGCACGGACAAGGAGGAGTTCTCAGCTTGATACCAAGGTGTGACTGCGACTACCCCTTTTTGGAGAGCTTCTCAGTCAGTCCTTGTGATTTCCTACCGTGTTCCAAATTATTAATCGCCCTAACTAACTAACTAACTTTAGTTACTTTAGGTAAAGTGACCATATCCACTAGCCAAACAGAAGCCACACTGCTGATTTGCATTCATTATAAATAGCTGGTTAGTTAGTTAATTACTATCTATAAGTGAAGTCACAATTTAATTTCACAGAAGGATAGTAATGGAATGAATGTTGAGTTAATAACTAACTATGCAAACTGGACTAGCAGAAGTTGGGCTGGAGCTGGAGTATATTTTCATTTTCACAGGTATCTAAATTAGAGGGAGAATATGGGTTGGTATGAGTTGAGGTGACTTATAGTTAGTAAAACAAAGGGATTGGGATAATAATAAAATGAGTGAGAAACACAGGAAACAGTTTGCACACCAAATGTGTTTAGCTGTATTTCAGCATTTGGTGTTGGTGGTGCAAACCATAGGCGGATATATGTATTCGCTTGGTAGGGGGACTATGATGAAGATAAATTATGCTCCGTTTGGTGAGTAGAATAGAAAGGGCGATTGTTTTTGCACATATGATACAGTTTTGGCTTAAAGGGGGGAAAATGGGAACAGAACACGCAAATAAGAATGTTTTTTTTGCTGTGTTTTCCTAAATTAAAGGTAACTAACTAACTAAAAAACACGAGCATTGAATTCCTAATATCTGAGCGACTTAATGAGAGTAATTCTATAAACAAAGGGATTATACACAATCACAAGTGTGATGAAAATTAAAATTGTAGGTTGTAGCTTTAATCAGAGTGAATTTAATTACTACTTACTTGCATGTTTAAAACAGGCCGAAGAATGTTGAGTTTTTGTTTGGGGAAGAGGTTTATAGGTTTGGGAAACAAATTAATAGTTTTATGAGGCCCAAAAACGAACGCCTTGAGGCAATGAAGGACTTGCATTTTTTGCAATGGTAGCTAACCAATGCTTGTTAACTTATTTGCACGCAAGTATGTACTGTAAAGTAACGAACCAAGGGAGCTTTTAACGGCTATACTGACTGAGCAAATTCCAAACTATTCGCTCCCCTTCAGTTCTTAACTACATTGTATTTCATACACGGGAAACTAAAAATACAATTTGGTTCCTGACTCATGGCACTAACTAATCTATATTCAGTTTTAGTTTGTTACTAAACGTGAAATACAAATGATAATAAATCATTAGAAATATTATTTTGTGCAACATTTCAAGAGAGCCCTTATTAGTATAGTTCTCATTAAACCACATACAGAGTGACTGAAACTTCTTAATCATAATAGCAGTGAACATGCGAATTGAAATGCGACAGGTTTTATCACCCTACTAGCTTTTCCACTTTACCACTTAAATGCTATAATAAATATTCTCCCTGTAGACGAAAATACTCGGGCATAAGCACAGAGAATAAGGTGAAGAAACTCCGGTTCGGCTTTATAATATTCCCAACGAATTAGTCCGCATATAACAACCTTGTTGCACTCACGCAGTTGGTTATTAGTAGTGACAATTTAAAGTTAGCTAGTGCTTTAGTTTTGTGATCATATTTGCCAAACTAACTAACCAGACAAGACACTCGTTAAAATCATTATCATAGCACACCATCAGTATCATGTTCGAGTCTGTTAATTTTGTCAGGTCAAAGCATTTAATGATTTCATTCAAAACTATAGCATCTTATCAATCCCACAAGTCTCGTATTTTTATGATGATAAGTGAAAGGGTGGAAAAATGTAGTTAAATTAAGTACGAAAAAAATATCATGCTCATGTTTTAATAGTACATTTCCAGTTCTAGTAGTATTATTAATGACTATAAACCAGTAGCAAATTGCAAAAGCAATTTTTCAATACTCATATAGAATTCAATCTATCAACTCTTCATGAATAAAAGCCATCCCTTTTTATCTACAACCAATTAGCAATCAATGGGGAATCTTTTGGACTCAATTAAAAAAAAAGATATTTACTCACAATCAAACCAATATAGATAATTGAGAATCTTGTAACTTATAAGATCACAGTTCAAACTTTCAAACTACAGAGAAAAAATTCTCAATAATGCGATAAATATTTGCTGCTACTTCTTCATAGTTCATTTCTCAATTGAAAAAGTTTTGAGCCATTTATTACTTAAGTTAATGAAAAAAAAACCTTCCAAAAAATGAATTAGTTAGGCAAATGGTTTCATTTCCAATATATAAATTAAAATATACCAATTTCAGTGAAAAACGCGAGCTGAAGTAAATTGACTTGTGCTGCCATCTAGAAAGTAAATAATGTACCACTTTCGTTTTCTACATGCAAAGATGGCATATAGAAATTTCACTTTCTTTGTTCTCTATACATTTGCTATCATGCGTGATTTGAACTACAAATAAATTAAAAAAAAAAACTCATGACCCAGCCACAATTAATAAATCCACTTTAACTAACCACAAAAGAAATTGTAACATGATATACAAAGGAGAATGTATTCTACAGTGCAGTCAATTGAAATGGGATCTTTTACAGGTCATAATAATTGTCAACACGTTTAGTTACACACACTTTTCAGTAAAAGTTAAGAAAATAAATGAACCGGCCTTTGTTGCTCTATATATTTGAAGTCCATTTTGAATGAGGTTTGAACAAACTCATTGAAAGGGACTTGCGTAAGTGACCACTATACATTATGTATGAACAAAAAAGGGATTTTTCTTGACCATTTGAATACTTAAGTGAGGGTGAATTGTTGCTCTACTACATACATGGTTTACAGAAACCGTAATTCATAAACTAAAACATACGTAAAAACCTCCTTAAAAATTCTTTCTTCCGGTAGATAGACTTACTTTCCATAGAGAACTGAATCAGGCAAAATTTTCCATAATTTACGGTCTTTCTGTAACCCTATATTTTTTTTGCCTAACCTGAGAAGATTGCGGTATAGTCAGTCACTCACAGCTGGAGTCATGCTGTGAGCTCCACAACAAAGGCGTGGGCAGTCAACTGACCATCGTAAACAAAATTACACTGACACAAATATTTAAATGTCAACACTCCTCCTGTCACCCTAAACATACTTTATTGACATGTTCTCCATGGATTGGCGCACATGTAATTAGCTATGGTGAAAATTCTTGGAAAAATTGAATGCAAAACCTATGCCGAATCGAAAATCTAAAACTTATCTAATAGACCAAACTCGGTTAGATTATTTCTCTAAAAGTTTGACAGGATGTTTGTCTTTTCACGTATTAATAGTAGAATTGACTGAACGGACGGAAATAAGGTTGCTAGCTTAGATTTTCTATTTAAAAATGTGATTGTAGTATTGAACACAGGAAAATTATAATCCTGTATGAATGTGTACAGTACACCTTCATGTGCATTATGAGCTCGTCACACTGCTCATTTTTTCTCGTCTGACATAAAACATGACATGCAATGGAAACTAACTACAGCTAAGGAGAGGGGAGACTGCACAAGAAAAGAACTCGAGCCAGTCACAGCTACATTTTAATGGCATTATTAACCAAGAAAAGAGAATTTAACACCTCAAACATCAGGATTAAGTCGTTTTTCCTCACAAAAGTGAGCATTTCACAAAAAGTCGGGGATTATTTCATCATGTCAGATTCTTCACGCTCAAATTTTTATGACCACCACATAGTGTGACCAATTGCAGAAAAAATGGATAGAATATTACTGTCGTTCATCTAATGTAATGCAATAGTTAGTTTGCAATTCTTACACACAAAAAATCCAGACAAGCATATTCATTTATCTGCCTACGTACGACTCACTCTGACTATCTCAGTCAGTGTGCAAAATCCATTATATGATTCTTTGTCATCCAATTCAAATCGATATTTTATGCTAACCGGATAATACGCGTGAAAAGTGAAGCCTAAGCCACGAAAATGTAAAAGAAACAAAGCTATTGCTTAATCCTAGCTAGTTTTTGGGCTAAAAATAGCTGTATGTTAAAAATTTCAGATGAAATGACCTAATTTTTCCAGTAACACAATATCTTTTTCACCTGTCAGTCACAACCAAGATCTTAGTGACTGACTTAAAGAAACTTCATTTTCCTTTCATGCCAACCAATCAACCTTGCATCCAAAAATATGCATGTATGGTGCAACAGGTATGGACACAAAAGGGAATGTTTTCAAATTCAATAGAAGATTTGGATTTTTCAGGTGTTTCCCAAGAAAAAGGGATTTCACCGACATACACACACACACACATGTGTGTATATATGTGTGTGGGGGTGAATGGATCTATTTTAAGGAAAATTCATCTCATCATCTTCATCATCTGCCTTGGAATGAAACCATGGGAAAAAGTCTCCCCTCTTTTTTCTTCTTCCCTTGTTGAACACTTCTTTTTCTTCTCCATATTTACTTACTTTACCTACCGTAACAAAATATGGAATGCAACTAGCGTGAGTTACTCATTTCTTCCAAGATTTCCTCTTTAGATCCTAATCTTATCCTCACGATAGAAAACCTTTACCATCTGAATGGAATAAGTCCCAAAATAAATATAGACTCCCCATATTTCAGCATAAACTAATGAAAATAAACTGTATAAAATTTTTGCCATAAATATCGAAACTTTGAAATCTTTATGTATTTACATGCGCATTTATAAATGAATTTAAAATCCTAGAATAAAAAAATAAAAGTTTCGTCACTCCTTAAACCGAGCTAAACTGACCAAACATACTATAGTTAGTAGTTAGTTTCCCTATATATTGCCGACCCACTGTGCAATGATAATATCTCGTACTCGAAACATTCGTCAAATTGACAGGTTCAGGTATATTACAAGATTGTACCGTTCCATTGTAAAAGAAAAATGATGAGACTTGCATGTAAAAACACATGGATGCCCATATCGTAACAAGGGGGAAGAACTCACATGTTCCACAAATACGAACTAACTAACTAACTGCACTGACCTATTTTTAGGAAGGAAGGACCTAATACAGTGTTTCCATAAATTGGTAAAATCTTTCTCCCCTAAAAAATTATTATCTCTAGTAGTAGTGTCTGACTGTCTAACCCTCTTATATGCACCAAAACGATGGCCCATATTTTTACTTCCCTCTTGCACTTGGTGTACTACTTATAGTTAGCTAGACGGTGCATTGTAACTCAATACGTTCCTTGTATTCTGGTGGACCATAAATAGCTTTGAAGGCAAAATCCACTTTTTTTAATGCTTCTGTGGTAGACAATAACGATAATAATGATGACGAACAAACACTAAGGGTATATGTAGCACCGTTTTTGTGAAGAAAAAAGGAAACTCATACCAGTATCTACAGAGAAAATGGGGTTTGCACTTAAAAACTGTTCTGGAAATAAATAAGTCTCGTCTTTCCATTGGGATTTTTTTCTGGGTCAAATGATGATCTCTATTTCTGGTTTTCATATCCCCCTTTACAATAAATAGTTGACCCAATTTATTCAAGTGTATTCCAACTACTCCTGTGGATAAGTAAACAGTCCCATTATTTTTAGATGTTTAGTCTAACTTTTTTTTTGGCATCCCATTGAATCCAATTAAGCAATATTGAGATTTGTGATATGAAGAGTTCTTTGCCCTTCAATGCAATATAAAAGGAAAACTAACTAACTAACTAACTGTATAGACATGATGATACAAATAGTGGGTGTGGGTGCAGTTTTAATTTAACCTGATGATTTGCTAAGCTTATAAGAGAGAAAATAATCATGACAGTTGAAATTATGAGCCAGTCTCAAATGTCAACTAACTGAACATATGCAACCATTTATTACCTGTTTAGCATAATGGGATCATCACTACTTTAATGACCCGTTGTCTAAAATTCCTGTGTAAAACGCTCAAGCCAAGTTTGAAGAAACGAGTTTAGCATTGCACACACAAAAAATGCAATGCATCTCATTACAGAAATAGACATGGGATTTCATGTAGTATCACCCATCATTTGCACTTTTCAAGTACCCGATTTTTTTTTGTGCCCGCACTCGAGTTAGTTAACATTGCACTTTGCATTTTGCAACACCCTTAGTTTCCCACATGTTGGAGCCTGTTGAATGGGCAAGAGAAATATAATCTTTTGGCTCGTTTATAACTTCACACTGGGAAACCAACTCATACTGGTTTTTAAACCTATACATGTCTCTTATACCAAATGCCAGTGTCAGATACATTTAAAAATCCAAAATTAATCCATTCTCTCCGCTATGAAATTTGTCTGCACGAGATAACCGATATAAATCTAACGCTTACAGTACATGCATACAAGACATTACGACACACAATGCATTTCACTTTGTCTGAGTCTCTCTACACATTAAAACGAAACCAGTCTGGTCTGGGGGCACCGTTAACTCGGAATAACTTTCAGCTCTACATGGTTTTACCATACTGTGTGCATTGTGCACTGGATCCACAATCCAACGTAGACAGGAAAAATATTGCCACAAAACTTTGCACTCTAATCCTCGGACATGACCAACATGGACTCTCTACCTATTGTTATTATTACTTGCATGAAAAATGAGTTCCAATTCACCGGACTGACTGTGAGAACAAAAGGGAGCACATTAGCACACATCATGACTGGGGAGTAATGATGCAAAAATTCGGGGAACTAAATAAAATTGCAACGGTATGCGGGATATTCGCATGATAGTGCATTGGCCTTAGTAGTCAGGAGGAGCACATACTGTTTGCAAAAGATGCTTCTTCTTGTCTCGTCGGCTACAAAATGTGTGTTGAGCCCACTCCATACAAGCTCAACCAGCTCGACTAACTGTACAGTTATAGAATGAGACAGCTCGTCTCTAACTCTATATAATAATATCAGAGTTCGTGTCATGCACTTTTTTGTCTGTGAACCTCCATTGGATAAGTTAGTTATAGTGGGCAACTTTAGCTACACGTAGCAACAACGGGAAAATGCAGGATGCACTCTCATCTCATAGACACTATGCATGCAATACGGCAAAAAATGCCCCAGGAAATGAAATTGCACTGACGACACATATCCCATCCTAAATGAGTACAATGTCTGTAGCTATTTCGGTTAAAGAAAAATTGAAAGTAAAATGACGGACCGGGGTAATATCTAGGACTAGCTTGTGCATTGTGTATTTAGATTTCAGAACAAAATTTGAATGCACGGTTTTGCCACGTTTTGATTTTTTGGTTTTTCGGTAGAGAAATAATGTGTAAATGGCTAGCATGGTATGTTTGTTTCAACAAGCTTATTCAGTTAGTTGGTGGGCGTTGGTTAATAGTTAGGTAGTTTGCAAAAAAGAATGATCGATGATCAATATATGTAGCATTAAATCCTAAAATTAGAAGCTAGTTAGAAAGCAAAGTAAATTACCTATTGATTCCGTTCAATGTAGCGTGAACTGTAAGCTATTATTTTGCATTGATAAGCTGCACGGATTGAAAGAGGAAAAATCATTGATAAACCCAAAGTATGTTATAAAATAGCATTTGTAGAAAGAAGGATTGGCAGATCAAGCCAATTTTCTAAGCAACAGCAACTACAATAAAATACAATTTTACATCATGCAAAAACTGTAACCGTCCATGTTCAATTGCTGATTGAAAGTTGAGTTTAACGACAGTTTTAACCCATTTTTTTTCCATTAAAACCAAAAATTTTCTTCCTAAAATACTTATTTTGCATAACTAGCTAGTTAATGTGGCAGTAAAAACGGGTTTTTGAGGTTATAGTGACAATAAAAACGTAAATTCGGACAACTGCAGTTTTGATTACCGAAAACAGCCAGAACATTTAACATTTTTTAAACGCATACTAGCAAACACTGTTTAAAAATACGTTTTCAATTGATCATTTCGGACCATATAAAAAATAAGTTCAATTTAAATCTACATGCTGATAATTTTTTTATTCCCTTTTTGCACAGGCTAATATTTAGAATAAAAAATCACAGCTTGAACCTACGCACAAACTAAAGTGCTCAGAAAGCAAACTACAAAAAATCTTAATTTATAAAAGCAGCACTACATGTTGCATATGCATGCAGCCGCTAGGATTAATTGACTCTTAAATAGGGAAACCAGTGATTTAAAAACAAACAACCCTAATTATAACATACCTGTAGTCCGTAGTATTCAAAGACAATAGATGCACTTTTTACACTCCATAACGTGCTTTGTACTCACCACTTACAATGACAAACATGCACGTAAACAATTTTGTGTAAATTCCTTCAGCAACAGGTAGACAGAAAGGGAAATGGGAGACCCTATATGTTGCTTGGACCGAACCTTGGCAACTTATGACACACAATGAGGATGATGAGTTTTTAAAAGTAGGCACTTTTTAGAAGGGTGGCCAGGAAATGTGAGACTAATATGAGCTTCACGTATTAACTATAAAAAGCAAAGTTAAAAGACGTTCCTATATATAGTTACCGGAATGGGAGAAATAAAATCAACCATTCACATAGTTAGAAAACCTAGTTTTAAAATGCGGAATTCTGTATCTACCAAGTATTTAGAAGTGAGAATTTTCTATTGCTCTGTGTGAACGAACATGAGTTTATGTCAGTTTGCGATTTTTTCTAGATAAAGTGTAATGAAAATTCCCGCAGGCTGTAATAATACTTGTACGATGGTATACACGAATGAAGTAAGGAGCATTATATGATCTTCATCCTTATCCGTACATGTACACTTATGGATGAGAAATATACGACCCTTTGCGTATAGAAGACGATTGCTGGCATCCTAGAAACGGTCCCTTGAACGTATGCACACACACGTACCAAAAAGGTAGAACATCTTTGGCACTAAAAATGTACCCGAACAAGAAGGGTTTTACAATCTTGTCATGTGTGAGTTACCAAGTTTAGTATACAGTTGAGTTAGTTAAAGAAAAGCTCCAGCAGACTTACAATTAATGTGCATTGTTAAAGGAAACGAAAAACTTCATGAAACGCATTAAATTTCGAAAGCGATCCAACATACTTTTTTCAATCTTTTAAAAATCGATGAGATTATACTCCCAATTGTGGATTTTATGATTTTTCACGATTGGGAATACTTCCAGACTTTCGGAAGGAAAATAATTTTATCCATAATGTTTAAACATACCGCTATCAGTGCTATCTATAGTAAAATTGTAATCAAGCTATACAATTTACTTTATATTTCAGGACTACATACCAATACAGAGAGAACAGTGAAGCCCATTAAGGCTAAAAAAGCGACGACATTTCAAAGAATGTCCTGAAAAAGAAAAGGTGGATCACGCACAAAAATCAATAAGGAAGATTCATTGTGTCCATTTCTTTCAAAAACGCCGAACCTTTGGTTCCTTTGTTGCGAGCAAAAAGCAAGCCTTAAAGAGTCATAAGGAGGTAAATCGTTTTGTTTACGGTGATTTTTTGCCAAATGATTGCATTATTCCGTAAATAGTATATTAAATGGAGTCCATGAACTATCGCTATAATTGTCGATAGCCAACAGGCTATATGTAATTTAAAATTGAGCATACACGAGAAACCATTTAATTCTTGTATTTACCATAAGCTATCACAACCCACGATTTTGGAAATCCCGTTATTAACTAACTAACTACCCGAAACCAATACTTCCGGCTTAAAAGACAAAATAATAATCCTATAGAGCATTACAAAATAACTAACTATTAATAAAAATAAGGATTGTACACAAAAAATTCGTGTCCACCCAAAAAACGAAACAATGAATATAAAGATGAATCATTTCCTACACACAGATGAGCCACAAACGACCGAAACCAAAGTAAAGAATTTTTTGTCAACGTCTAAAAAGAAAACTCATATAAGCTGCATACAAACAAAGATTGCTGGATTGACCGCACATTTGTACAAAGTTGTACACAGGAGACCTAAATAAACAAGTAAATAAATAGTTGTGTGCCCATAACCTTTGACTTTGAGAAAGGGACAGGCCATGATCAATAGTGTGTATGTGTGTGTGTGTGTACAATCGCACACACGACGATGTGTAATAATGGTCGTATTATAAGACAACAGTTTAAATTTAACAAAACTTATTCTTCTGTCCAAAAATGTAACACATTTTGGCCAGGAATATCGCAATAAAGTTTCAAAACCGCACTAAAATAAGATGGAGTCTACCCAGACTGAAAGTTGAACGTGCTCACTACATTGTTTGAGAGAGGCAATAAAAAATGCTCTCAACCTTCCTATTTATACTATACGTTTTTTTCTTGAGATCAGAGATCAACAACTCGTCTCAGTATATCGTGAACTCTCAAATATAATAAGACGTGCGAGTTCAAATCAGACCTGACGTCCTGCCACTGTAAAACAAATTGTATGTATTCCCGAAAATAAGGCTGTAGCCTTAAATTTTGATCATATAATGTCATATTTGTCCATC
>Ga0210040_10005310_pt1 | contig 16486 bp, 13 predicted proteins | sample CryGeyCG12114_NA_FD_185462 | JGI IMG/M metagenome (GOLD analysis project Ga0210040, IMG submission 185462) | Groundwater microbial communities from aquifer - Crystal Geyser CG19_WC_8/21/14_NA (SPAdes) (version 2) | ecosystem: Environmental > Aquatic > Deep subsurface > Groundwater | place: USA... | reverse complement strand
AATAAGCCGTTAACAATGATTTTTAGGAGAAATCGATTTTTTACCATAAAGAACTCGACCGTCATTTCTCCTCCTGTCGGAGATTCCGTAGGCTGTAATACAAAATAGAAAATACTCATGTTAGAAACATTATATTAAATGTTGTATACAATGTACTATTTTTGTATGGTACGCACTATCCCAGCAGCCAATTTGATTGGGTGGGTTGAAGCCGGTTCCCAAAGCTTGAGGGAAAACAACGATCAAATTGTTCACTTCAGCGAGTTCCAAAAATCCAGTATTAACAATGTGATTAGTGCCATTGAATTCTCTGAACAAAATAGAATGCATACATGAATTCAATGAAATTTTCTCAGTATATAGATACATCCAGGAGTGAAGACAAAATTACCGTCCTGTAAGACATCCATGAAAGTAGAAATGTAGGTAACAAGTATTTCTTTGACATTGTCTTGGAACATAAATATAGCCAATCGTATCCATGAAGTGTGGTCCAGCAAATCCATAGAAAAATTCAGTTTGGTCAAATGGAAGAAGTCTGGATAAATCAACTTGTGTACCCGCTGCAGTAAAAAAATCATAGGATTGCTTAAATTCATATTTGATGAGTAAAATTTTTTTCACAATTACTGTTTTGATCATACCAATGGGTTTAACGATTTCAGTTGCTGGTTCCAAAAGAAAGCTCAAAGACTCATGAGCTCCTGAAAATCCACATCTACCCAAAAAGAATGATCCATCCGCAGATGCAGAACAATCGGAGCCAAAATTTTCTGTGGGCTGCAAGAATATAATAATTTAAAATCTTCGGGAAAAGGAATGCTTGACGAATGTAAACTGATCTTACAAAGAGTTGCTCAGCATCTTGAACTCTAGTTCTTATTGCCAGCGGATTCTGGATGAGGGGCTCATAAACTTTCAAAACTCCCAAACTTTGTTCTAATAAATACAATTCAAAATGACCATTTCTGTTTGTTGAGATTTATTACTCTTTTTATTGTCTCTCATTTACCAAGGCTGAAAAAGCTGCTTCTAGATCCTGCGTAAACATAGAGTCGTTTATTTCTGAGATTTCTCGTGTTGTCAATCAATCCAAAACTTTCATATTGTTCAATATCTGCACGAGCCATATTTGGGTCGTACGCTTGACGTCCAGGATTCACAATAGTACAGGCATCATCATAACTCTCTTCCGTGCCATCTCCTGGACCGCATCTGTAGTATGCTAAATATAAAGCAAACATGCAGTGTAAATGGAATTGACCCCACTTTTCCAAATAAATAAATAGTTGAGAAATTATGGGACCTTAAAATTAGCTAATTACCGTGAGAGAAGGTAGCAATCCCGCTGAACAATGAAGAATGGGAAATTTGTAGTTGCTGTGCAAATGTTCCGCCACTTGAGAATCCACTGAGGGTCACCCATTTTCTGTGTACATTGTGCTTACCTACATGAATTTTTCAATAAAATGCAAAATAATTGTAAGTCATGATTTTTACAGGATTATAATTGCATCCTAAAATCACACGCACCTAGAACACGGACAAAATTGATTTGCTGAGCAAATATACAATAGTTAGAGACTGCCAACAGCCACAATAAGGGAAAAAGTATGAAAGACTTCATTTTTATCGAAATTTTAAAATTACGCTTAATTCTATTTGTCATCTACAAAATTGATTCTCTAACTAACTACAATTTCAGACAAACCAAAAAGTGTCATCATAACAAGATCTGCCAGTTGGGATTGCTTCATATACTTACCTTTCCTTTTTTAGGTGAACATTATATAGTTAGTTAATTTCTTGCATCGCATTTCGCATCTACAATTACTTATCATGCCACACGTGCATTATTTGCTATGCATTGTTTTGCACAGCTAATCTTTTTTGTTCTCACACAAGTCTTTATAAGGCTAAAGCTTATCACGTAGCCACTATGTAATATCTTATTCCATTCGCTAACAGTGCACTTGCAGTGTCAAGGATCCATTATTAACGCAATTAACGCATTCGCTACACACATGTTCGCTCATCTGCTTCAATCTAGTTTTTCACTCAATCAACACTAACTGATTAGAAACACTTACGAGACATTTAAATATGAAATATTCATGAACTTACTAACCTTAAAAACTAAGCAATGAATCAATTATCTAACTTACCGCTCAACCGAAATATTTCTCTCGGATACACAAAAGTGTATTGGGGCCTGGGATATTGTTTTTTCACCGGCAATTTTGGAGACACTGGGATATTCGGCCTACTGCTTGTACCTTTCCACGGATTGATTTGTATCTCTTCCTCACTATTTTCATTTTCCTTCTGTTTTCCTCCACCTTTATTCTCAATTTCGTCGTCTACATTTCCATTGTTATTGTCATCACTAACAACACTCACACTAGGTTTTGGCTTTTTCCTCCTCCTACCATTGTCACTGTGTTGTTTCCTTTTGCTATTATGCTCTTCACTACTACTACTGGAACCAGTAGCATTGTCATCATAATCGTAACTAGGTTTTTTATTTCTCCTATTACCACTATTAGTACTACTTGGCCTTCTTCTTGTGTCTTCTTCACTACTACTAACTTGGTCTTCATCGTAACTCGGTTTTTTTCTCCGATTATTACTACTGTGTCTTCGAGTTGTATCTTCTTCACTACTACTGTCTTGGTCTTCGTAACTCGGTTTTTTCTTTCGGTGGTTACTATTGCTGCTGTGTTTTCTCGTATCTCCTTCACTACTACTACTGTCACTGTGCATTTTCTTATTCTTATTATCGCCGGTAAGTAAAGAGTCCCATAGTGTGTTACTGGGTCTTTTGTCTTTTTTCCTGTGGCCACTACTCTGGACTGAAATGAACTCATCTTGGTCTTCATTATCGTTGTTATTGTTTCGGTTCCCTTTGTTTCGATGTCGCCGCCTTCCTCCTGTGATGATTACAGTGGGAGCAAATGGTGCGAGGGTTGTGGTGCTTCCACCATAATTGGGTTTACTGCTGGGATTTGTAAATGAAAAATAATCTGTCGTTTGAAATGGGCCGTAATGTGGAGGTGGACAATATCTGGCTAGTCGAGCATTTGGATTGAATCGAATGAATTCACTGGAACATCGGAAGACTTGGATGCCACATGACATGAGGAATAATCCGGCTAGGCTTGTACTACCGAGAACTACGGCCGGAGATCTCATTTTGGAATGAGGATGAGGATCGGAATCGGAATTAGAGTGGAACGGAAGGAAGGATTTAACTGACTGAGCTTTGCATATGATGATTGTGAGAAAGGATTTGTTTGGTAATATTCGACGGTTTAAATGGAAATTTAATGCCTTCTGCTGGCGATATGATTCGTGAGTACTCTAAAAAACTTCCTTCGTAAAAAATGTGCATAGACTGTTGAGTGAAATTGTATTGTTGAGTTTGTTTGAAATTCTGGGAATGCAGTATGGGAGGCGAGGTTTTACTTAACGTTTTAAAAAAAGTTGAGGATTCCCCATTTGTGAGTCAATCCTAGTTTTTTCCTCATTCCGTGAGATTTTCACGCTATGTAAACATATTATGGCCTCGTGTAAATTCAACTTGTGTATATTATGAATGGCAATGCTTTTATCTCATTGAAAGATCAGTTATTCAGTTTCCCACGATATTTTTACGCCTATATGCACTGTACGTATGCCTTATGTGAATTGAAGGTAAATAGATTTTATACAAGTTCAAAATGTTTAATACTTGAAAGCATATTATAGTTTCAATGACGTTACATAACTTTTAGGTAATCATAACTTTTCCAGTTCAAACTTTTTTCCTTTCGCTAATTATGAGCTAGCTTTTTTAGTTTGTAATCTTTTTAGATTTAACTGTTACATTAGCAGCTTTTAATAGTTTTATCATTTCTTCCTCTTCCTCCAGCTGGGCTTGTAATGCAGCTTCTAGTTCAGCTTCCCTTTCAGCTTCCCTTTCAGCCTCTTTTTGAGCTTCGACTTCTAATTCCTTTTCAGCTTCTCTCTGTGCTTGCAATTCGGTTTCCCTTTGAGCTTGTAATTGAGCGTCCTTTTCAGCCTGTATTTTTTCTTCGGCTTTCCGTTTTGCCTCCCATTCTTTTAATATCATATCAGCACCTGTGTATTGAAAACGTTTGAAACTGCGCTGAATGTCCATCAGAAATCAGATCAGATCAGATTGTATTTTACCTTTTTCTGCAACTGCTATTGTAGGAGCATTCGTATTACCCACAGGAACTACTGGCATCACTGAAGCATCAATTACCTATGACAAAAAAATATACGTTCAGTTTCAGTATATTTTTCCCGTATATCATTTCAAGATTTTGATTTTCATACCCGTAATCCTTTGATCCCTCTAACTTTTAGAGCTGTATCTACTACCGCCATAGTGTCATTTATTTTTCCCATGGAGCAACCTTAAAAATACACTGATTAGATTTTGAAATTGACCTCTGTAGTTTCTCAGACATGAAGTGTTGCACTTTTTCTTACTTCCAACAATGTGATGTAAAGTAATTGCAAAACTACGAATCTAAACAATTATTAGGTATATTATATCCATGTGTTCATGTTCAATGTTTTAATACGCTTGTTAACATGTTAAGCTTACATAACATTCCCAGTAAGCATCACTTCGAAAAACCGTATGCTCACACCCAGGAAAAATTTCGTCGGTAAATCGTCCATTAATCTTCTTGAAAGTTTTTGTTTCCTCTACAATCTCCACAGCTTTTTTGACGCCTTCAATCAAAATCTTGATATCGTGATCATTATCTAAATAACTCGGATCAATTATAGCTGGTGCTTTATAATCCCGACTTCGTAACTTAATGAACCCTCTTGCTTTAGGTCGCCCCAAAGAAACAATTTGCAAAAACGAGTCTTTTCCTACAGCATGAGCATAATAAGTCTTCAAAATGTCCTTGTCTGGTCCAAATCCACGAGCAAAATCTGCTGCGAAATTTTCTCCGATAGAGACACCAGCAAGAATGATTTGTGTATCTGGCCATTTACTTTCATTGCGAGCTTTTGCAAGAGAAGATGAGAAAAATCCCATAGCTTGAGTCCCCGAAGTTGTCAAAATTCCGGTTCCTTGGGATACAAATTGGGCGATGGTATTCGAATTTATGTCACGTTCGATAGAAAACGAAATGGGTTCATCAGTGAAAAACGGTCCTAGCTGTATTTAAAAACTTTTAGTTTTGCAAACATTCATTGGTTAATGGTGCATAATTGCAAGTTTTTCATACATAAGTAGATATGTGGTCTTGCAAATTTTTCCCGACTCCTGGTAAATCGTGAACCACTTCAATCTTCAAAACAAAGAGGAAAAAGAAAAGCTGTAGAAAAAAATCTCAAGGATTGAAAAGTTTTACGTTCATCAGATTTTATTACATCTAAATCTTCCAACTCGTCTGCAGGACCTATTCCAGACTGGAGCAAAATCTTTGGGGAATTCATGGCTCCAGCTGAAATTATGATTTCCTTTGACGCATATGCAACTTCTGTCACGCCATTTTTTTCATATTCAACTCCTATAGCTCTCTGGTTTTCATCTACTATTATCTAATAAGCATAATTTTAAGTAAAGAATACCCAATACCCCATATGGACACGAATGTACAATAATTTTTCAATCTTTTCCTTTATATTTTTATTACTCTGTTGACAAAGGCGTATTTCCTGATTGTTAAACTCAGCCGGTATCTGACGGCTGAAATGAATGCTCCAAATACTCCATGACGTTGCCCCCTTTTGATTGGGTAGTAAATTGTATCGAATCCTAAAAATTAAAGGAAGGCACTCACGTTGATCATACTTGTGGCAATTAAATTCATATATAAAACTAACCTTCTGAATAAAATCCATTGAGATCAGCACGCCGATAACCCAATTCACGTGCAGCTCGAACATACAAATTCGCCATGCCGGTATATTCAGGTACTGCAATTCTGATTGGTCCATTTTTGCCATGCGCGCCAGCTATAAAAGTTTTGCTGTTTAATGAATCTAATCTATGTAGTACAAATTAATTTCATTAATTAAAATTAAAACGATGTGCCAATGTTCTTACTTCTCGACCATCGACCGTGGTAATCTTCACTTTTCTTAAAATATGGCAGCATCCCTCTATAACTCCAACCTTGATCATCTTTACATGCATGGCATTATAAAACGTTGATTACTATAACTATAGAGTCGCCTGCCCCTGCAGTAATCAGAATTTAAAACTTAAGTGAACGATTTTTAATTGCACCCACCTAGCATCTCAGCCCAGTTATTAAAATCTCTTGGATTTCCACGCGACTGAATGAGAAAATTTAGATTCGATGTTCCACCTGCAAAATTGTTTAAAATACGAATTGTGTCAAGTTTTTGAATCTACCATTAAATTAAAACTTAAAATATACATTTTTCATGTGTAGGTATATTTATTACTTACCTAGGCCTTTTCCTTGGCTCCAGTGAGATTCCTTAAAAATTGAAATATTTTAAAGAACTCAAATCAATTTATGTCAGGTTATTAAATCAGAAGAATACTATTAAGCTTACATTGTGCGGTAGAGCAAAGCATGAATGCTTTTGACTGACAGTTTTATGCTTCCAATCGATTTCAGGATAGTTAAGCATCAAAAGTGCCATAGCTAGAATCAACAGTAAAAATTATGAATATTTCCCTTTACGTCATTTTTATCTTACTATGACTGCATAAAAAATTGACGAATTTACCAGGAATAAGCTGCCATGGATTAATTTCTCCACCTATTTACAGAAATAGTTCGATTGCCGAAAAAATAAATCAGTTTCAGTTCAGTATCAAAGTTCAGAATTGGTGTAAAAATAATTATGTTTTTCAACCTGCTTCTAAAACTAAGACTTTGTGATGTTTAGATAAACGATTTGCCACGACGCCACCTGCGGTACCTCCTCCAACTGCAAAATTTTGTATTCAGTTTTAAATTGCATTAATGTCGGAGATTGCAATTTAAAGTTTGTAACAATTATTACCAATAATGAAATCAAATTGGTCTCCATCATGATCCCATAAACTAGCGACTTGATCTCCTAAATGATCCAAATAGCCCCAATTTCTCAGATATAAAGTCAAAGATGCTAAAACTGTGGAAATCAAGGCAGGTGTAATACTGCCTAATGGATCAGCTGCCACAGGAGCTAGTCGAAACAAATCCATTTTTATTTATTTATTATCTACAAGATTATCTAAATTTTTGACTGACTGAGAAGCAATTACGGAAGAATTTATTACTATAAGCATAGGACAGTGACTTCCTGCAATTAAATGGTGATTCACCTGTTGCACAGACTTTTGCAGATGCAAATGATGGTATGTATTGCAGTCCTAAGTAAAGTTATGGATTTCATTTCATCGAATATCAAAATCGGAATTTTTTGTTCTGAAATAGTTTTTTTCTTCAAAACTTATTTTAAAAATGCCAAATTTAGTGTTGTAAAAAACATTGCATTTTTTAAGGATAAATTTGTAAAAATTTGAATAAAAATATCTAGAACTAGTAGTGACGCTTAAAAACTATCCAATTGCTGTGTTTACGCCGCAGCACATAATATACATAAGTAATTTGTGCATAAAAATGGCAAAACAGTAAATGTCCAATGCATTATGCATTGGAAAGGTAGTTTTATTAATGCAACTAAAATCAATCCAAAAAAGGATCAACTTCGGGTTCACCAAAAAATATGGGAATATGAACTAGCTGTAGTTTTATTTCAACAGGAGAATTTATTTGCATTTGTTTAAAATTCAATAAAATCACAATACAATCTGATTCTTTCGGGATCAATAAACAGATCCAAGTTCAAGTTTAGCCAAAGAGATTCCCAAGAATGTCTTGAGCCCAACCAACAGAATTTTGCACACAATTGGCAATCGATCCATCGTTTTCATTTGAAGTATCCAAAATATTCCACGAGCAGGCTGGGTTAGTAGTAACATTTATTACAGCTTTGGTCGCTTCGTTAGCAATCGAAAAAACTTGCTCAATTGGATTTCCTAAAGAATTCCCTTGCTCTTGCTGTTTGGTGAATTCCCATTCTTTCAGGATTAGATCAGCCCCTGAAATAAAAACAAACTAATGTTTACACATAATTAACTATTTAGCTATTTTTCATCGCCTAATGTTTTGGTTACCTTTTTCAGCGATGGCAATAACCGGCGCATGTGTATTCCCAACTGTCACTACTGGAATAACGGATGCATCGATCACCTACAGAATAAATTGACCTGATTTTCATAGGGAAAAATGTACGCATTTTTTACCTATCAAAAAATTACCCGTAATCCGTCGATTCCAATAACTTTCATCTGAAGATCAACTACAGCCATTCGATGATATCGTTTTCCCATAGAGCAAGCTGAGAAGGGAATGAGTAAACATTACTAACTGAGCTAACACTGACTGAGACAATAATATACATAGCATTAAGAAAATCTTACTTCCTACAATATGATGCAATGTAATGGAGTAGCTGCGAATCTGAAAACATAAAAATAGATTTTTTGATGCCTGAATTAGTGTGTATTTATCTGTCCACATGTTTAGATTACATAGCATTCCCAATACTCGTCACTTCGGAACACGGTATGCTCACATCCCGGGAAACTCTTTTTTGTGAATCTCCCATTCATAACGGCGAAAGTTGGAGTTTTTTCGACCAATTCGACAGATTTTTTTACACCTTCTATTAAGACTTCCGTATCATGTTTATTGTCCAAATAGTTCGGGTTTATTAATGGTGCATCTTTAGGATCGCTGCTATTTAATCGAATGTATCCTCTAGCATGCGGTCTTCCGACCGAGACTATTTGATGAAATGAATCTTTCCCTACAGCATGAGCGTAGTACGATTCTAAAATATCTTGATATGGTCCAAACGCATGAGACATTGTCTGTGCAAATTTTTTCCCAACTGATACCCCTGCTAATATTAACTGGATGTCAGGCCAATCTGACTCTCCAGCTTGACGTGCTTTTGTGGAGGTTATAAAACCCATTGCTTGAGTTCCAGAACTAGTACATACGCCAGTACCAGCTGAAACGAATTGGGCGGCTGTGATAGAATTAATATCACGTTCAATTGAGAAAGATACTGGTTCGTCAATAAAAAATGGTCCAACCTATTCCAAAAATCAATGTTATTAAAGCCTTAGATCGGAAAAAAACTTTCCAGAAGAAGCTTTGCTTGAGTAGCTAAATATTATCACGTTATATCCCTTACGTATACAGATATATGATCTTGCAAGTTCTTTCCTACGCCAGGCAGGTGATGAATAACAGGAATCTGGAAAAAACTTTTGTTAGCTGAATTCACGCTGGAATGAATTCTTAAAAATCTAATAGAAATAAAGATAAACATACACCAAGATCTCTCAGCTCTGTTCTATGTCCGATTCCAGAATTCATCAAAATTTTTGGAGAATTGACTGCTCCAGCTGATATGATAACCTCATATTTGGCGTAGGCTGCACCAATTGCCCCACCTTTTTCATATTCGACGCCAATTGCTCGCTTATTAGAGTCTAGCAAAATCTAAATGCAGAATTTTTAATTAAAGAAACACCGAACGCTTGAAATGCGCAGAGAATCAATTAAAATGTGAGGTTTCACCTTATTTACATGTGCAAATTTTCGGATGGTAAATCTCAGCCTTGCGGGGTGAATAAATGCACCATAAACACTATTACGTAGTCCTTTATTGATTGGATAGAAAATTGTATCGAATCCTTAAAGAAAAATTTAATAATTTACAAGTTGAAAGCTAGTTTTAAATAAAAACGTTACAGTATGCTAAGGCTTTACCCTCCGTATAGTAACCATTGAGATCTGCTTGTGGATATCCCAATTCTTTGGCTGCGCTCACATATAAATTTGCCATACCCACATAATCTGGCTCAGCAACTCTCATGAGTCCTTCAGTTCCATGTAATCCGTCTAAAAATGAGCTTAAGAGTTAAATGTGCTTTGAAATACTAGAGTCTTTAATTCAATTGCTACCAATACGTACTATCTGACCAGCGGCCCTGATATTTTTCACTTTTTTTAAAATAAGGCAGCATCCCCTCATAACTCCAGCTTGGATCTCCTGTGGAACCAAATAAAAGACTCGTGCTGCTAACTAAAAAATTCTGATTTGCTAATGCCTCACTGTTTTTTTCAATGGAAAACGCACACGCTGTAAAACTGGGTACCTTAAATCATTTTCTTTGCATACCAAGTAACTGAGCCCAGTTATCATAATCTTTTGGGTTCCCCCGAGACTGAATTAGAAAGTGCAGATTTGATGTTCCACCTGGGCAATTGTAAATTTAAAGCTTTTCATAACTATATATTTTTCATACATTTGCAAGTTATGCACCATACCAATTCCTTTGCCCTGGCTCCAATGTGATTGCTTGATTATTGAACGTAATAAAAATAAAGCAATTCAAATCTTGAATTTTAATTCGAAGTGAAAATGGTCGTGAATTTTTAACTCACATTATCTGGCAAAGCGAAACATGCATGCTTTTGACTAACGGTTCTATGTTTCCAATCAATATATTTGTGATTCAACATCAGCAAGGACATGGCTGAAACGTATGTAAAATTTAGTCATAAAAACTCAGATTTGGGAATTAATTTTGTACGAAATGGTTTTTTACCCGGGACCAATTGCCAAGGATGAAGTTCCCCACCTTATGAGTGCATAATAAACATTATTAAATTTGTCAATTACATTCAGCAATGCACTGCGCAGTATTATTAAAATATGCAAACTATATTTTGGTTTTTACCTGCTTCCAAGAGAAGCACATTGTAATTTTCGGATAACCTATTTGCTAGAACGCCGCCAGCACTCCCTGCACCAACTATTTGAATTTCATGAATATTTACAAGTAAACTTGAAAAAAAATTTTTAATATGTTTGAAAAAATGTGCGTACCGATAATGAAGTCAAATTGCTCACTGTAATCCAAATATGTAGCAACTTGGTCACTCCAAAGATCTAAATAATACCAATTTCTAAGATATAGCGTTAAGGTTGCAAAGACAGTTGAAATAAAAGTAGGTGAAAAATTCTCCAGTAAATCACCACTTAATAAGTCCATTATTAAAAAAACTTGTGAAAAAAGATTCCACGTAAAAATTATTAATGACAAATACGAAAGTCATAGGAAAAGTACCCTAATTATGGATGGGAGTGCAATGACTCCATGCAGTAGATTTCTCATTTAATTAATTCAAATATGTAGGGTATTGTACACTAATACTAGAACTATATTCTAGATGCAAATGCTACATGTAATATAATGTAGCGGTCTACAAATAATTGGTTTCATCTGTGACATTTTTCAGATTATTTTTTTAACAGTATAAGAAATTTTCAGCGTATAAATTTTGCGAGCATATTAAAACCTCAAATTTTAAACTCGATCAAATTGTCAAATCAATGCAAAACTGGGCGCTGTTTAAATCGCACTATAAAAAGTCAATCACAGAAGATCCACCTTCGTCTAGGTCAATGCCGATATTCACATCGTGATGAGTTCAAAAAATCAATGCAAATGATATATAAATGCCAGATAACCTTTGAACCCTGTCTGTAATAATTTTTCGTACGTAGAGAAAACGTTAATTTATTCCATACTTCTTACATCATCACAAAACTGCTCCTAACTAAACTAACTATAAACTTAAAATGGACACATTACAAATCTAGCACAAAATCGATTTCTCATTCAATTAACTTAAAAAAACGGCATACTATTGAATCGTTCACAACTCTCGGGTATCATTTGTCCAGTTCATCATATGACATAATACACATAAGGCTATCACTCCCTCTAACTAACTAACTAACTATAAGTGTATCATAATTTGTACCAAAAAAATAAATATCATCATACCACCATATCCATGACAGAACTCACTTAATTGTGTCAAGATCAAATAGTGACACATTTATGGAACTTATTACAATGCCTCTATTCATTTGGGATACAAAATTTTAACTTTAGGTCAAATTAACTGTTCAATTAACAATTTTCAATACAAAAACGACTCTCAGTTTTTAAAAGTTAAGTTTGCTGCTCCAGTTTGTTCGCGGTATTCAATTGATGATTGACGATTGACTCTCAATAGACGCTATCTCTACAGGCATGCGCACTCCATTTCCCTGCACTGTGCAATCTTTCTTTGTCTGGCACAAAGTCCTTTGCAGCCTCTGTAAATGCAATGAGTACAGGTGCACAAGTCTTCCCGGGGATCACATTCTCCATGTTTTCCTTGCAATTTGTAACATTGGCGGGCACAATCTCTGGGCACACATTCTGCCGTCGTTTGTTCACACATCAACGCCTACAAGTTAACACAAAAAGTAAGTTAATTAACTGCAATTGTTAATTAGGAAGGATTAGTTCACCAGGTAAAATATTGTGATATAGTAATTCCAATTGGAAGCAATTATAATCTATCTCATCACCAAAATTTTGTTTTGGTGATGAGATATTTAGGCCATCCTAAACTGCCTTTCTTTGTAATTAATCAAAGTTAAATAAAGAAAGCTATTTGAGCTTGCTTTTTGTACTATTGGAAGCTAGGTTGGAACGGAAATAACTACTAAAACATGTATTCTTGCTTTACTACAGACTACGGAACCGAATATATATTTGCAGTTTGAAAATATTGAGTTCTATATTAAGGTAACTGCAAGTTTGACTATTTGCGTATTCGTAGACAAATGTTAGATTATATACGTTTGGATAAAATCTGGCGTGAAACCTATGCAATAGTCTCTGCAACATAGTTTGAAATAAAGCAAAATACTACAGTGATTTTTTTCATACCAAGATAACGACCAGAGACAGGGCAAGTAATATGGTGGATTTCATTGTGGCTTCAGATGGCAAGTTGTATATTTGGCACAGGTAAAATTCGTTTAACAACTTTGCACAAAATGTATTCAAACGGCACAAGAATATTTGGTTCACTGGTACTAATGATGTTGCTCACAGTTCAATAACTAGGACGAGATTAACGGCGAGGCACCAAGGGTAGTTTTATATAGTATGTGTGTTGACTACTATCATCCACTGTTGATCTATGAAGTGAACTGAACTGATCATCTACACGGCTTGCTCAAACAGAAGGCATTCAAAAAAATTATCGTCATCAATATCTCAAAGAGCATATCTTACGTGTGCTGTGAGGAATTATTATTATTAGACAGAAGATTCCAGAGGGTTTAGATAAGGTTAGGACGTCTTTTACACTCTGTAGCGGGGAAGGGGGACCTTTTTCACTATTATTAATGTTATGTAATGCAACAAGTAAAAGGATGCATGGGTGTCACATAACTATTCATTTAGTTCTTTAAAGTGCATGTAAAACCCCATGCTAATTTGTTCCCTATGTGATATACTTTCTGTCCGGTGATAATTACGACTCCAATATTATGCACTGAAAGTAAGATATTCACACATACAGTGGAAATCGTATTGTCGTGTGATTATTGCTCATGAAATATAAATTTAAGACTTCAAGGGACTGGTAATGATTTTCTAGATCCCCGTAACTGTCATGCAGTGCACTGTAACCAATCATGCGAGCAAGAAAAATGGAACTTGTGAACTGAATGGCACACTATAAGTTAGGTCTCACAGGAGTATGAATAGAAAAATAGAAATGAAAAAAAAACATTAGCAGTACTGTGACATTTCTAAATGCGTATATAAAGTTTATGTAGTATAAGAATTTTAACTCGTTGTAAATAATCTGTTGTCGGGTTTACAAAAAGAGAGCATTTGGCACAGCTTTTAGTACCAAGGGGGTAGCTAGTTCCCTCATGGATTAGAATTTGTAATGAAAATGATATGATTCAATTTTCATAGGTCGTGATTTCATTACTAACTAACTGATAGGGAGAAGAAATTTCAAGACATTTACTTTCCATTAGCTTAAGGTGAAATTTTTTATAGTTTTTTGCATGCGTCACATGCCAAGCCTGACACATTAATGGATCAACAAGCTTTTGAATTCTTGCCCTTTGACCTTTCTTCCAGTAAACTTGACAGACTCACGTTTGCACTTGGTTAGTATTACACGGTGGTCATCTATCCACGAGCATATATTTATTGACATTTGGTTTATTCTAGGCAGATTTCTGAAAATCATAGTTGCATCATGCATTAGTCACGCGCGGAGTAGTGGAATTAATTGAAGTATTTGACGTTCAAATTCAAAATTATTTGCAGTATTTACTGTTCGTATTTAATTAACCCAGAAGTATGACATGTTGTTAAAGGAAAGTCCAGATCTATTGGGTCATAGGTTCAGTTCAATGTGGGAACGGCATAATTACTCTTTGGTTAAAACTAACTGATTAAAAAGAGTCACTTTTAAACACCTACTAAGGATACGGTATACGGTATAATAGATACGGTAACGAGTTGATTTCCGTCATTATGTAACAAACAAGCCTGCCACTGCAAATACAATATTATGTGCGATGGACCAGATTAATCATAAGATTTAATGCCAACACATTGGTTTACAGAAAGTGTACAAAATTGTTTATTGCGTTTGGCCTACCGACATAATAATGGACAACCATAATAATCATGCTAACGCAGTAACAAAGGAAGAGTAGAATATTTGATTCTCATGCTCTCAGTTTCACTTTGAATCCTAGAATTGGTCACTGCATTTTATACGTGTTGAACAATAGGACTGTGAAATTGAATTTTAAAAGTGTGCATACTTTTTAGACTCACTTATTATATAATATCATGTGTTCAATATGAGGTTTAAGCAATTTTATAGACATTCCTTTTGATTTTAACAACTGTTTGTCATGCGTTTTTCACTTTTACGCTGAATTAAGGAATAGGAAGAATAGTTTATGCTCAAAGATAACAGCAATGGATAAATACTACATAGCATTTTTGTTGCAAAAGTGCATTCCCTTCTTTGTATATCTTGTTGAACTTAAGTAACAATGATTATGATGTTACTCACCTGTCTACTCTAGTCATTAGTTTGTATCATTGCAAAATTCACTAATTGAGTGAAAAGATATGCATGTAATATGCATGTAGCGTGTGTGTTTTTTTAAGTACCGTGCATGTGGTTAGATGGATTGGTATGTAGCTAATTATTAACTTATTTAGTTAGCACATGCCACTCACTCATAAAGTGATAGCCTTTGAGACCATGAGGAAAACATTTACAAACGCTGGTGATGAAAGTTTTCAAATTTCCGGTTTACTTTTTCAAACCAATCAATACACCTAGTTTTCCCCTTGAGTAATATTGATTCCTTGCTTCCAAAAACTGATGTGAGATGCTTTTCAACTTATGTCACAATATTATTTGATCCGATACAGTGTACATTTCCTTTTCGATTCACCTCATAATTATTTACCTGAGGCACTTTACATGTGCAAAAGAGTCCCTATGGTGCGTCACATGAGAGAAAATGCAAGTCATTGCAAAATTAGTTCCAGACATTTTAGTTTTTTCTAGTTTGCTCCCATTTGATAAATAAAGTTAAAAATAATTTAATTCCTATTAATTTCCCGTTGAATGTGTATAACAATTTGAGAATCGAGCTGTGGATGCAAAAACATCAATTCATGAATTTGTAAAATAAGGTCTGCGACACGTGTTTTAAAAAATTCACTTTCATATTCTAATGTCTTATAGTTGCTCTCCTACTAGATTGACAGACCCTTATGCAATATAAAAATGTGTGATTCTACAGTAGAATTGTAGTGGTAAAAATTACCGGTGGTCTGCTTTTAATAGACAACAGTAACTAACACAATCAAATTAAATAAGTAGGCCCTCACCTTCGAATCGAGAAAAGGAAATCATACGTAAAAAATTGCGATTCTTGCTCATTGAAATTGGAACCGTCTAAATTTATTATGTTTGTGTTCCAAGTTGACTCTTGTCTACCTAATACAAGTACCCAATACTTGGGCCCATAAAAAAACCCAATCATGCACGTTATAGCTAAAGATACGCACAAATCTTTGCATGAGCAATTTTCACACTTACCTGTCTCTCAAGAGTGTCTTGGGTACCAAACCAGCATTATTTATTGAGACGGTAGTTAGCTACAGTGCGTACGTTTTTCCTGTTATAAACACTTACCTGTTCTTGTCAACTGATCAGTCACTTTCTTACCCCCGTGTGCTTGTAGAGTAAATCAGCGTTAAAACATCATGTGGTTCTCCATTTGATTTGAAAACGAGTGGAAATGTTAGCCTTTCAGTGTCAGTGTGCATGAATACATTTCGGTTTTACTGCATTTATGGAACTCATTGAGCCAGTGATTTTTGTGAATAATGATGGGCAAGTGTGTCACCTGGTTTCCAACAAGTCCTTTATTTTTGGTAAGTTTGTTTGGATTATTGAAGCGTCACACAATATTTAGAGCTTCACATTCACTCCGTTTCTAT
>Ga0210040_10005309_pt1 | contig 16488 bp, 9 predicted proteins | sample CryGeyCG12114_NA_FD_185462 | JGI IMG/M metagenome (GOLD analysis project Ga0210040, IMG submission 185462) | Groundwater microbial communities from aquifer - Crystal Geyser CG19_WC_8/21/14_NA (SPAdes) (version 2) | ecosystem: Environmental > Aquatic > Deep subsurface > Groundwater | place: USA... | reverse complement strand
CCACGGACGTGACCATCCACTCCCCCAACCTGGCCTTTGTCGAAATCAACAAACTCCCCGCCGACCTCGCCAAAGGCACAGCTAAAGACCTCGACAAGCTGAGCGCCGACATAATGAAAGCCGCCGCCAAGCAGGCCGCTCTGGACAAGCAGACCAAGACGAACGGAAACCGTCCTGTGCAGCAGGCCAACGACGTCGACCGAGGCGATGATCATGTCGCGGCCGAACAACTTTCCCCAGCCGCCGTCACTGGCCCCAACGACAAATCCATCAACCCCGTTAAGATCCGCTACTCTGCAGCTGGCCCCTACAGTCCCTTGACCGCCACGCACAACGCCGGGAGCAACAGCAGCAGCAGACACGCCAGCGACGGTAGCACTCGTAAAGTCAGCGGCGCATCGCAAAAGGGAGGAAACGCCCACGGCAAGGAAAACGTCGGCGCCAAGCAGATTGACTGAGATTGGAGGGACGGCGGATAGAGAGTGATAACCTGCAGGGCAGGTCTGAGTAGGGCTGGGTGGGTTGGGTGGATTACCGGATGAACGGAGGCGAAACGACGAGCTGACGGAACACGAATTCATTGGACCGGGGACGGTGTGCATCTGTTAGCTGATTGATGTTGGAAACCATTCTGACTGGTGTTTGTAAAGTTGGGTAGGTTACCTCAAAAAGACGAAACTGACAGAAATGGCATTGCTGGTTTAGAAGAGGGGTCAAAAAAGATAGAAAATTGAAGACAGAACAGAAGAGAATCCAACATGGATTCAGACTGTTTCTCTCCCTTTGTTCGTCACACTCACTTCTCCACCGGTGTTTCTCCCAGAGCACACCGGCTCCAAAAGCGGCGATGGGGCAGGGCAGGCAGGAGAGGTACCAGAAAGGTGGTTTTCAGCAGTGTAAGAAAAATACCCATCTGGCGTGCTTCCGCGTGCGTCTTCCACGCATGTACAGATCCACTCCAGTCGTTGAAAGTGAACGTCTTCAACTCTTTGTACTGACGGTATACCTTGAGAGCCGAACTCAGGCTCAAAGGTCGTCATATTCTGGTCCGACTTTATTTCCCTAACTCGACACCACGTGTGTGGTGGATCATACCTCAAACGTCCTGTAGCGAATGAACCCGCGCTTCCTGCGACATTGTGCTTTTGTTCCTTCCTTTCTCGAACCCCATTCCTAACCACTGCTCATACTTCCTCGACGCAGCGATTATGAGTTTGTTTCAACGACAGGCTCTGCTGTATGTATACATGGGAATCTGCCATTGCTCATCTCGGTGGCCGTCGTGACTCACAATGTACAGACAGCGTCACGCTTTTCTCTCGCTCCTAGAATGCCTTATTTGTATCCTTGTGCTCCTCCACCTCTTCGATCACCGCGCTTACGAGCCTAACCTCCTCCTTCTGCCGCGACTACCACCTTCGGATCGCTGTGCGAGGACTTCGCGCAACGCAGGGTCGTCACGATCCTTGTCCACATGGTGGACTCTGACATGTCTCTGCAGATTGTCCGGTCGTGGGTATTTATGCTGTTGATCTGGGCAGAACGGGCATACGTATCCGGGAGAGGTATGAACGAGACCATGTCTGGGATACGAGGTCAGCCTTTACGGTGCTTAAAAATTTAATGAAGCTAAAACTTGCCTTATCATTTCGTTCTTTCTCTTGAACCCCTGCCCTCCAGGACCCCTTGCACAATTCTTCACTGGACAAAAGTGAGGCCGCGTGTTGGAGTGCACATTGGCATGGCTGTTAAGTAGGTATTGTGTCTGAAAAGGAGGAGCTCTGCAGCCAGGGTATGTGCATACAAATTCTGTGTTTGAAAATGGTCCGTTCGATGAAAGACCATCTTGTGCATCCGATCCCACTCCACTGAGCCCACTCAGACCGTCAAGAGGAGCGTTTTCCGAAGTCACCGTTGTCGGCGTAGGATACGATGTTGTGGATGATTCCGTGGGCACTGAAGATAGTGTCGTTGCCGAGGAATACTCGGACGGAGTGGACGTCGTGCTCAAAGTACGATAGAATGATGGATTGGACGGCATGGACGGCATGGTGGGCATGCGGGGTGGCGACATACCTGTTCCTGGGGAAGGTTGCGAATATGAGGAAGGAGAAGGGCCAAACTGTGATACACTTGGCGATGGGCGAGTCATTCTTGGTGAATGGCCACTGAAAGCGGTGCCAACAGAATCGCTGATCGAACTCATTGAACTCAAGGTGGTTGTAAGGGATGGCAGCGTTTGCCTACTGTCGCCAGAATTGCCCCTGGACGTTCGTGGAGGAGACATCTGCATCTCAGGAAGTTTGTCTTGAGGATCTGCATCTTCCTCTTTTATTGTGAATTTAGCCAATGCCGGAGAAGTTGCAATGGAATCGCACCCATCATAACATTGGCTCAGAGACGGTGTCCTAGTCCTAAGTGAACTTAATGGAGGGGGCTTGAGGTCGAATAGGTGCTCTCGCGGTTTTGATGGCGGTAATAATGGTTGTTCTTCTTGTGGCTGAGGTGTGGCCTCACGATCTGCCAATCCATCCTCCCCAACCTCTTGCTCCTTTTTCACCGAAAAGGCATCTGAGGGAAACTCGGCACTCTGGGGGTCATCGATCATTTCCTCGTCGAAGCTCTCCACTGTTACCTCAACCACATCTTTGAGGTTCGCCTCGACTTCTTTGAATGCTGCCTCGGCGATGGCTTGAGCATCGACACCAGCAGCATAGGCTGCTTCTTGCGGTCGTTGATTGTCGAGCATCGGAGTGTCCCTAGCAAAGTCTCCCCGATCTGAGTCGTCCTCGTCCTCGGAATTCTCCTCTCTATTTTCTTCCGTCGCCTCCTCCTCCTCCTCCTCCTCCTTAGACGCGTTTCCGTTAGAACCGAAATCCGAGTCTTCAGCCTCTGATGGTGTTGACGCTGTTAGAGGCTGAAGTTCGGCATACTGGGCTATGTCCGGGCGGTTAGGGTCTAAATAGCCGATCAGTACGGCATCGCTCAAGGACGGTATTGTACGACCCTTCCGGCTCGTCAAGCCTCTGTTCCGCTGCAACTCCCCTTCGTCGTCGGTAAAATCGGATTGGGGAGAGGAATCTGGGGTGACTTCTGGTGGCGGAGTTGATTCGTGGCGACAGAGTGGGACTTTCTCTTCAAGAGGTGGGGACCTTCTCTTCTCGCTCTCCTCAACAAAGTCGCTGATCGTACAAAGTGTCCGGTCAATGCTGGACATAAGGCCAATTGGCATCACGTTGTCCAGAAAACCATTGACATCGTCTGACCGAAGATTGTAGCTGACAACATCTAAGATGGGCGATGCTTCAGCGGCCAGGGGAATGGTCGGAATGTCAAATGGGAATGGCACAAGACAACCTTCGTGGCCGACACTGCTATCAAATTAGCATGGATTTGACGATGGTTAAAGGCACAAGGAAGAGAATGGCTTGCATTACAAGTGAGCTCTAAAGAAGACGGTATAAGGTTTAGCAGTCACCAGTTCCTTGTCGCCCAATGGGCATGATGGAGGGAGACATCACGACTGTCAGACAGGCGGCAGTATCCATGGAGGTGCTGTCGGTGCTCGCTTGGAATACCAGTGAAGATGAACCAACGGGGACCAGCAGCCCATGCTAGGATGAACGCGGAACACATCCTTACGTACAACAACGCCGAACCTTGTCCAGTCTAGAAGCAAGAGCACGCGGTCAAGACGGGAAGAACCCTACTTGTAGCGGGGTAAGGAAGACAAAAGTTCGTACCTTGAGGCGTGGGAAATCTGGGGCTCTGGGGCTCTGCGGCAGGGTGAGGCTGACAAGCTTGAAAGGCTTGTGGGTAGGGGAGTCGACGTTCTAGATCTTACTAGTCCAGTATGACTGTGGCCACAATTGAGTATATATCTTCTAGGGATGGGCTGTGAGTGAGAAAGGTCACTTGATGAGGGTCGACAGGATGAAAGTGGTCGTTGCGAAGCTGGGCAGTTATGGTGCCAATAAGATGTAGTCGAACATAGCACTGCCTCGACGGAAGTTACAGGGCTACTTTGAACGGTCTGGACTCCGGACAACGGTGCGGTGATGGGCGGGATGTGTTGCAAAAGGTGGGGTAAGCAATGTCAGGAAATGCAAGGAGGGCGAGCATGTCGAGTGGCAGACGTGACATGGCGAGGGACTCGGACGCCATGGATGATGGATAAGCCGCAAGCAGTCCATGCTATATTTGTGCAGGAAGTGTCGAGCCTAGATTGCGAAAGGCGTGAGCCGCGAGATCGAAAGCGACACGGGACGAGCAGTATAGTGGAGACGGGACTCGGAGATGCAGAGAGGGAGTTTGCGTGCAGCCTGCAGGTGGCTTGTGTGGTCTGCGGTGGTCCTCGATTCATCGGTCTCTGTGTGACAAGGCAAGTGCAGGTGTGCTTTCGATCGAACCTTCCTTCCAAGTCAAGTAACTTAACTTACTACTACCTAGGTAGTAGTGCCAGACTCGCTGCCCACGCGTGCTGTGACGGGCGGCACCGTGACGGGGCATACTGTACTCCATGCTCCCATGCTCCCATGCTCCACACTCCATGCTCCATGCATGGAGGCTCGGCGCTAACAGTATCCCAGCACTACTGAATACCGAATTTACCTACCACAGTACTAGGTAGGTAGGTAAGTTAGGTGGTGTTGGGCCTTGGCACTGACACCTCCGAAAACCACTCATTCCATAGATCCAGTCTCGTACCACTACTCTAGTCAATATACACTTTCTGCCCTGTTTGGCCCACACCCCTGTCCCTGGCCTACACTGGTAAACCACCCCCGATTGAGTGACAACCTTTCGATTGAGACATTTCCCGAAGAAGCAGCTTATTTACAGCTAATTCGCAGTTATATACCCGTTTGGCAGCTGTTTCTGTATAAGGAGCTGTTACTCCGTCACAACCACCACCATAGGCTGTTTCCTGGAGGTAGACACTCGAGAAGAAGAAGATATATTCGGTCTATAAACACTACGTAGTACACAACAATCTAAGCGCCTATTAAGAGCCTGTAGCTATTAAGTGGTGGTAATCTAAGGACGAAATCCGACTGTTTTCGGAAGGTACGTAGGAGTTAGAGATCCCCACCTGCCCTAATAAGCAACTCCGTCTGTTTCGGAGTTTGCGCCTGCCTGCACTAAGTAAAGACGTGTATGTATTTTGAATACACTGTTGCCTGTCTACACTATTACCTGAACAATATCCCTGTAATCGACAGCTTTCGTTGCTATATATACAAGACAACTTTATTGAGAATACACATACACTGCTCACACCTTCTGCCATCGAGATTAGCCTGTTTACTACATCTATATATAGGAGGGAGTGAGAAATCCTAGCTATAGCTGTTCCTATAGAAAACATCCTTAGTTTTAGACCGTCGACAGTCTCGGATAAGACGAAAATATTAAACTAGATCCGTATAGATTTAGTGCCTTCGGTCCCTTCGGCTAAGATATATATCGAAATTAGGAATAAGATCCTAATATTCCTGACCGTGTACTGTTTATAGGCCTATTATTTAAGAGTACCGACTTCGATCTTGACGGTAACTCTATTGAATTACCCCTAAGATAAAGCAGCACCGTCACTGAAAGCTACATTATTAAGTAAGATAGGTTATCTCGATAGACTCTTAAAAAGGTAGACTAGGAAGCACGAATATCCACGCCGTCACTAGCTAAACATTTAAAGGTAGGGTATATATATACTGTTATACTCTAACGTGATAACATCGGTAGGGAATTAAAGTCTACTTTTTAGAAAGACCTAACGGAAAAGGTGAAATCTTAGACCGTAAACTTTCTCGTAATAGAGGAACAGTTAATCGAAAAGTTCTATAGTACGGATAATGAAGTAATAGATTCGAGACTTATTACTCGGCTAATCCGAAATAAATAGGTTATCCGAAGAGGATTATTCGAGGACGATACTGAGTATTAAGCCGCTAGTACTGCTAACCTACGTTACTACTTAGGTAGTAAGGTAAGACGTTAGGTAGACGAAGAACTCGACGATACTATCCTTAAGAACTTTAATAAGTTATTTAAACGACTTATTAAGCACTTTCTAAAGCGTTAGCCTTATATCTATACTAGACGTAGTACTATACGAGAGCTTGCCTAGCTTCGATAAAGCCTAAACGAAATATTGGAGAAGTATATTACTAGATTAAGAGACTTACTTCGAAGATTAATGGGAAATAATAAGAACGTTAAAGGAGACGTTACCGATACTATAATTAGTAGCCTTATCGATTAAAACTTAGCTGCCTTAGTAGGAGGAATCACTAGTAAGGACTATATATTAACGTTTAATTAAGTTATTAATACCCTTAGAGGTGCCTATCGAGGTGACGATAAGAGCTATAAGGATTATAATGAATAGTATACTAGTGTGCCACCTAAAGATAGGGTTATCTTGTAAGTATTTAAAGCGATAGAGGATAGGGTAAATTAACGCTTCGAGGAGATTATGAAACGATAGAGGTAGGCTGGACCTCCTCGTCGCCGCGACACAACTAATATATCTAGCCTTAAGGATCCTTTAGTAAAGATGAACTTAGGGAACATGAATATAATAGGTAATTAAGGTTTTTAAGGTTAAGTATATAAACCTCTAGGATCCTCGGCGCCGAAACCGGATATAGTCCGAAACTAGTCTATAGATGGTAATTAAGCTTAGGGTAGAGACCTAGTACTGAACCGAAACTTCTTATAAGGTAACCTATTATATATAGTAAATATACAGTGTATTAACTACGGCGAGATAGGTTACTCTACGAAGATCTATACGAACCCGTCATTGCTATATACTGAGAGAGATGTAATTAGAAGGAGAGTTAACGAGGAAAGAGACCGAAAACGTATTATATAGGAGAATAGCTAAAATTAAGGGTACGGACAGTAAGGTAATCTAGAGTATAGATAATAAGGTAATACTAGATTATTTAGCCTCTATTAGCCTGCTACGGCTCCCTATTAACCTGTAACAGTAGCGATATTGACTTAAGTGTGTAATGGCTTCGGCTATAGGTCATCTAGTAGCTTAGAGTAGGAAGGTGAGGACACCTCTAATTGGATGAAGGATGTGCCTTCAGTGAACCTTTAAGAACTGGTATAGGATGATAATTACGCGATAATAGCTAATGTAAATATACTCGGGGATAAACGTAGTGCTAAGGAGGCTGACCTTAAGACTATAACTAAGTTTAACGAGATGGAGTCTCGTACCGTAAAAAGTTCCGTAAAGGTAACTCGAAAGCCGGCAGTAAAGCGAAACTTAGTAAGGTTATAAGGAGGTCGGCTACCCGACATCGCAGGTATCCTTAATAAAAAGTTAATTACTATGTTACTGATGTAGTTAGTAAGTCTTAATTATAAGGCTAAAATGGAAATCCTTAAGGCTTTGAAGCTGTAACTTAAGGAAGGGGGAATACCTCGTAAGAAGGTAGCCCCGAAGAAAATAGTAGCTATAGTAGCCGGAATAACGGTGGTAGGAATAAAACGAGTACGAGTTAGCTTTATTAAGCCCGTAATTAATAAGGTTTCGGTTTCCCTAATATTATCGATGAATATAGCTAAGATAAATAAGTCGTAATTTATTAGAGAGAAGTATCTTTAAGTAGTACCGAATTTCTATTTAGATACTATAATCTCTATAATCCCGATAGGAAAAAAGATACATCTCGATAAGGTTTTACTTAATAGAGGTGCTATGGTTAGTGTAATCCCTAAGGAGGTAGTAACACGTGCAGGATTCAAAATTCTTAAAGATCTATTACTTAAACTGAGAGGTTACGACGGCGTTGTACGCGTTATACCTAGTTATTATAGGTTCTAAATCGATATCTATGGAACTGTTAGGAATATAGTGGTATATATTTGTCTAGGCCCTACAGTTAGCTATACGCTGTTGCTATATAGGGGATTTATAGTATTAATAGATCTTATTAGACTCTATAGACGGAACGAGTATTGGACTAGGAATACGATAAAGGATAAATAGGAAGAAGTCGTACGATAAGAGCTACCCGGAAAAGTCTTCGGATAGAAACTACCTGAGATTATGATTAATAAGGAAGTTTAAAGGAGTAGAACTGCTATGGAAGTCCTAAAAGTATTAGTAAGAGCTGAGGACACATTGCTTAAACTGGAATAAATTAAGTAAGGCAACTTACCGGATGAGAATATTAAGGAGAGTATGGATGACCTGATTAAGGCACTTATGGAGGAGAAAGAGGACACTAATAATGAAGAGTCTAATGAGGACGACGACGACAGCGAGTTAGAAGATAGGAATTCGGTACTAGAAGTCTCGATGGTCGCTGTCGACACGGGAAGTAAACTACTAGATACTAATACGTTTAATGCGAGACGAATATTAGTAACGAGAAGGTCTAGGATAGTAGTAAAAGGCCACTATTAGTAGGGAACCTGGTTCTTATTAATGGAGATAACCTACTAGGGGCTCTAATAAAATGTAAGGAGTTAAAGAGAAATTAACGGCTCCGCGTAAAGGCGTAATAGATAAATAACTTAATCGAAGCTGTAATATATAATACCGTCTAGCCCCTCGATGCTTTAAGTCGTAAGCGGATTCGGAATTAAATGTATATTAAGGTATACGAATATAATAAGGTCGAAGTTATTTTAAAGGCTTATCCTTACTATAATCCTCTCGTTAATCGAATGATTCGTTTATTATTCTCTACTGAAAGGAAGCGAACGCAGTATGCGCCTTTAGTATCTATAGATATAACTTAGATTAATATATTAGAAGAAGAAGAAGGCTGTTAGCCGGCGGGTACTGAGTCTCGTACCGAAGAGAATCTCGGAATACTGGATATAGAACGATGTAAAGGCTTAGTAAGAATTTAAAGTAAACTGAGAGCTATGCTGCGAGGTGAAAGCGAGATCTTAGGACGAATACGCCTGAAAATAGACCTAGTCTTCTACTAATACGACGATAGCGAGTACGGGTAATATAAGGATACGAAGTATAACGAAGCTCCTATCCCTATAATTACGAATGTGAATTTAATATAAGAAGAAGAAGAGTTTTATAAAGATTCGCTAGGTTTCCCGATATATCGGAGACTAAGAATATATCGTAGAAACCTAAGACTAGCTACGGAACGAAACTAGGCTCTCGAATAGATTAAGGAATTTCTAAATATAATGGGATGTAAAGTAGAGATAATCGAATAGAAAGGCCGAGCCCTTATACTACTTTAGATATGGAAGGACTTATTTGTGACTAAAGTGATGGACTTACTATAGATAGACTTAGTAGTCTATAGGATTCTAACCGATCCCGCCTACCGACCGAAACCGACGAGAACTCCGTTATTTAACCCTAAAGAAGTCGAATGGTAGAAGAAATACTTACTAGTACTCGAGAAGAACGGTATTATTAAACGATGTAACAGCCTATTTATTACGAAGACGAGGCATCCGAGGAAAGTAAATAGTGTACTAAGGATGGTATATATTTTCTATGCTGTGAATGATGCGACTATTAAGTTATGCTATCTACTAAGGCGTATAGAACTACTTATAAACGATATAGGCCGAAAAGGTGGTAAAGTTAAGTTTTAAGTAGATGGAATAAATGGATATTGGGTAGTCGGAATGTATTAGCCGCATTAATATAAGTCCGGATTCTTAATAGCTATGGGCTAATATTACTATATAAGGATGGGCTAAGGTCTCACTAGTGCACCCGGAACCTACTCCCGCCTAAAAGATATTACTAACGGATATATACTAGCACTATATAAGGAGCCCGAGCTATTAGAAGTTAACGATAATGTGGCCTTTAGATACTACTTAGACGATGACTTCGGAAGTAGCCCTAACTTTAAGACGTTATATAACTTCTTACACTACTAGTACTTTCCGAGAGTGGCGTGGGTAAGATTATCCTTAAATCCGAAGAAATATTACTTCTTCACCGAAGAAGTGGATATTCTAGGTTATTATATTAGCTACGTAGGAATTAGGCTATTATTAAAACGAATAGCTGCCTTCGAGAACTGGCTAGTCCTTATAAACGATGAAGAGGTCTTACGATTCTATTACTAAATTTCTTATATTATACGATTCGTACTAGGACGAGTAGATATAGACCGAATACTCCGCTCCGCCATCATTTAAGAGGTTATAGACTTTAAAGACTATAGGAAAAGGCGACGTGTTAGGAAGACAACCGGTTTCGAATAGATAATGAAGTATTAGTATATTTTTAACATGGTAAAGTTAGCTGTGGTAAAGAATTACCTGTCTAGAGGTAATCTAACTATATAGTACCATTTGGCCGTAGACGCGTCAAAGACAGGAGCTAGGGGTTGCTTATTCTAATATCCTAAGATTAAGCCTAGCGAGTTTACTACTAAGAAGGATTAGAACGATATCGAGTTTATTATATTTATGTTATTTACCTTTAATAAGGCGGAACAACGGTACTATACTACGGAACGAGAATCGCTGGTATTACTACTTAGCCTAAATGAATCTAGATAGCTTATTGTAGGGCTTTAACATCCGGTATAGGTATATACAGACTATACGTTACTACTAAGTATACTTAAAGGCGGTAATATACACGGCCGTATAGCCCGTTAGTAGCTTAAATTCGGTGAATATTAGCTTAATATTAAATATATTCCGGGTAAAAGTCTAGTTATTACTAATGACTTATCGCGCCTTCGCCCGGAGGCTATATATAGAAAGATAAGAGATAATAATGAGGAGTTCACTTTAGTCGATTTGGTTAAGGATGACCCTAAATAAATAAGAAAGACTTAATAATACGGTTAGTAGATGATGAAAGCTCCGGCCGAAGTCGGTATAGAAGAAGTAGAAGTTAAAGATACGGAAAACCAACCGGACCGAAACGATAGTTCTAATACTTCTAAAGATACTAGAGAATGGTATTAAAGGGCTATAGATATAGGCCCTGAATGGGACCGCTTCCTAGATAATAAGTAGTATACTCCGATCGTGGGCTATAAGAAAACCGGTAGAGTTATAACGGAGGACGATATTCTGGATAAGTTAATAGAAAGAATAATTAAGAGAGCCGTAAGGAAGATTATCCTCGTAGACTACTCTAGAGAAGTACCCTATAGGCTAAATAGTCTTACTTATATCGAAAGAAACGGTAAATTATTAAAATGTATCACTAAGGATAAAGTCGCAGCTTAGCTTAGATACTTATATAACGTCTATAGCTATTTTAGCGAGAGAATCACCTCGTCTCGGGCCGTAGGGTGTATCTAGTAGCCTATAAAGTCGAAAGATATTTATAAGTTCTGCCGGTTATGCCCGTAATGTTAGTTCCTTAGTTTATTAAGGCTATCGAAGGGACTACTTCCTATATTATACCTATAGCTAATAGACTGCGGAGGGATTGACTATATCGGCCCGTTTACACTAATCGCAAAGTTAGGGGCGCGATATATACTTATCTATATTAATTACTTCTCGAGGTACCTATTTGCGATGCTACTAAAGTCGGTAATCTTAGTAAACTTATAGTAGTTTCTTAAAACTCACATCATTAATATCTTTAGGTATCCCAGAGTAATATACTCGGATAATAGGAGTTATTTTATGAAGGAAGTATTTACGAAGAATCTAGTAGACCGAGGTATTCGATATATTAAAGCGCCTATAACGCACCCGTCGAGTATGGGCTTAGCTAAGGTAAATATGCGACTAGTACTTGGATAACTCCGGAAAAATCTGTAACTCGAACTATAAGGCATTATAGAATGGGACAAGTATATCCTATAGATTATATAAGAACTAAATAGGCGGCTGGTCCGCGTCCAAGGTTTCACACCGGCCTAGTTGTTATTTAGCTAGTCACTAAGGTATTCGTCTATAATCGAGATATTCGAGGACGACTTAAGAATAGTATAGATCTATATAATAATCGCGGATTCGATAATTATAGATAACTAAATAATAGAAGAAGCGGCGTATACAGCCTATCTAGTAAGCGTTAATAAAGTCCGAGATTACGCTGCGAGGAGATTACTAAAGTATTAGTAAGGTCTTACCCGAAAATATATAAAAGTTAAGGAGAGAGCGAAACTACTTACGGTACGAGACTTAGTACTTCTAAGACGCCTCGGATAAGATAATTAGAAATTATATAAGATGGAACCGAGATAGGAAGGCCTATATATCCTAGTAAAGTTATTTAAGAACGGCTAATCTGGAACGTTGAGAGACGTATATACGGATGTAAAGAAGGGAGTATATTACTTAAACGATATAAAGTTATTCGTAGTAAGAGAGGAATATCTAGCTAATCCGAACTTTAATAAGAGTATAACGATCCTAGTAAATAATAATAAGGTTAAGGAGCTACTAAAAGCGGAAGTAAAGCGGTAAAAGAAATTAAAAGAGATAGCTAAAGCGACGAAGGACGGAACATTAGTTAGTAGGCCGGATAATACTAATCTAGACCTTATTACCGAACCGGACGTGGAGGTAATATCCGAAGTACACTACCCTGGAGTATATAGTAAGGAAATATAGAATAAGTATTGGAGGCACCGTGAGGTTAACTTACAGAGGTTAATAAATATAGAGCCTAGAATAGAATAAGAGGACTTGAGTTAGGCGTTTAGGAGTCTAGGAGTTTAGGGAGATAGAACGTAGAAAGGGAAGCATTAAGGTAGGAAAAGGTATTAATAAAGGGCTATAAGGAGTATAAAAGGTTAGTAACACAGGACTTATAGAAAACGATATAGAACTACTATCTATACTATTAGTTTCGGACGGACGGACTTTCCGGCCTTAGTATAAAAATAAATAATACCTTCTTACTATAATTTATGATGTACTCGGAACGATTATCGCAGCTAGACTGTAAGGTCGAAGAAATTAATATAAAGATTGGATATTATTCCTAGCGACTAGGGGTTTCGGACTAAAAGGAATCTCGGAAAAGGATATTAGTTAGAGTCGATATAAAGTGATAACTTAGTGAGAAGAACTACGGACTTATAAGGCGTAGGCGATAACTGGATGACTAAAAGGCGGAGCTACGATACTTAAAAACGTTTACCTTAATATATTATTATTAGTAGATAGATAACCGATTACTAGCCGATCACTAGTTAGTTACTAGTTAACTGTGAGGCCGTATAAGAAGAATAGAAGGAGAAGACACTAAAGTTAAAGTCGAAGAGAATATAGAAGTGGAATTAAATACAGTAGCATAGAGCGAGAATATAAGGGACATCGAAAATTCTGTAGACCATGCGAATATAGAGGAGGAATTAACCTTATATTAAGAAACTCCGCCTCTAAGATAGTATAGTTAAGATAATTCAAATAACGATATACTTAAAGACTTACAAGAATCCGTAGAGATACTAGTATTTACAGTAGTAAATAATCCGATCTATATAGTATAAGACTCGTAAGATAGCGAGAATATAAGAATAACGACTCCTACACTATCGGGATAAACTAATAATTAACGATAATATAATACTGCGGAAATAGCGGCGGACCGAGACTCGTATAGACTAAGACTAGGTATAATAATTTAGGAAGCTATTACGGAAGTCTTTAGATAGAAACCAGCCCGAGATAAGCGGTGGGTATTAGAAGAGTTAGAAGAACCCTTAATAGAAGAAGACACGAACTTAAGACTAAGATAGAGGAGGACTCTACTGTCGATAGAGAGAGAAATGTTATTAGATAAAGGAGGTGATATATAAGAAGAAGCTGGTATAACCAGCCTATACTAGTAAGAAGGAGAATAGGAGACGACGGAAATATATACGGAACGAAACTAACCTACGGAAGTAGAGGAAGCTAGGGAAGCACCTATACCCGAATAGACTACTTAACCTACGAAACCTAAGGCGGGCAAGGCCTTAAAGAAGAAAAGAACCTTATTAGTAGCCAGCTTAGAGAGTCTAAAGACACCTAAAGTAAAGAAAGTGAGGACGAAACTATAGGAGAAGATAAAGACGAAGTTATAGAAGAAGAAAATAGTAGCCGAACTAGGCGAAAAGAAGGGTCGTACTAAGAAAGTAGTGGAGGACTTACTAGCGGGTGAGATTGTAATCGTAGAAAAGAAGAAGTTAAGACTCTTCCTAGAAGGTGATACGATACGATTATACTTGGCCGGTATCGAAGATAAGTAGGACTAGTTTAAGATAATAGCTAGTAAAAGACAGTTCTAATTAGCTGTTGTTGAGGTAATTTAAAATACGAAGAAGGAATATATAGGCGAGTTCTAGTGGATTAGTATAGTAAGGAAGCTAGAATTTATTACTGGAATTCGGGTACTACCGGAGAATGAAGAAATACCGGACATCTACGAGATACTTAACGGTACGAAATATATTAATTAAGATAATAGAATATTAGAGGAGTAAGCCTCGGATAACTAAAGCGATGTTAAAGACGACTAGCCGAGTGACAGTATATATAAGGACGAAGATAAGGTCTTAGAGACCGATGATAAGGAATTAGAAGATATAGAAGAGGTCGATACACTAATAAAGAAGAAACCTAGTAAGACGAATCGAGCGAACGGAGATGTTTTACGGAAGATACTAGATAACTTAAGTATCGGAGTAATTAGTAGAAAGAACTTAAAGGTATTAAGGGAAGATCGATAGCTGGCCTCGTTTAGAATAACTACTAAGGATGAATAAGTGAAAACTCCAGTGAAAAAGAAGATCCTATTAAGTCAGAGGTACCTATAGCTGGATAAGAACCATCTAAACTAGGAAAAGGAGCTTAATAAGAAAGAAGTCTTAGCCCTAATTAAGGAACACGACGGAAGTAAGCTAGGTTATAAGTAAGTAAGACATTAAGCGGCTCCGAATAACTTCGATACTAGAGGATATCTTAGATTAAACGATATTATAAAGCAAATTATTATAGAATAGGCAGCTTCTATAAAAGGTAAATTAGAGATAGAAGACTGGCCATCTGGAGCATGGAACAGTAAGATAATCAAGAACTTATTAGAGAAACCCGATATAAACATCTTATATATCCTAGGGAAAGGCGGTGTTAATAGTAAGGGCGAGAAGCGTAAGGCTCCGCCTCGCATCACTAAAACTCCTCGGGGAAAAGGTAGTAAGTTTATAAAACCGGCTAATATAGGTGACTTCATAGATAGATTAATAGACTTTAGGAGAAATCGAGTAATGACATCGCTAGTATACGATAAGATTACGGAGAAGAACGATATAAAGAAAGAACGTATTAGCGAGTAACGATTAAACCTGATATAAACTATACTTTTAAGTGGACAGAAAATTACGGACTAAGAGGATATTATAAGAGCTTTCCTAAAGGTATAGAATAAGGAATTTAATGATATCTAGGCGGAATATAAAGGTTATCGAAAAGGCGTGAAGCGATAAATAAGGATATAGGCCTATTAGAGCGTGGTTAATTCCGAATATTCGGAGTACTTAGAAGAAAGAGTAGAATACCTTACGGCACGAAATAACCGGCTGAAGGAAGCGGTACTACGATTATACAGGGATATATATCTAGAAGAGACATTCGAAGGGCGGGAAATACTAGTACCGGTACTATAGAGCGATGTAGCTTATATATACCTAATGGATGTCGTTCCTAATGAATAGGAAGCCCTAGACTACGAGGACTATAACTCGATATATATACCGATAACACCGACTAAGTATATAGAATTAGAGATATCGGACTCGGACTTTAACGATTTCGTAGCTCCGGCCGAGGCGAGAACTCTCTTATATAATACTAGCTATAAGGTATTGGGCGCTAATAAGGACGGATTCGAGCGTAAATAGTAGACAGTCTATAAGATAAAGGAGGATCGATATAAGTAGACTGCGAACTTTAAAGTTAAGGTGATAGTTAAGACTAAGTTGTAACCGTTAGAGTCTAAGACTAGAGTACTTCTTTAAGAAGCGGAAACGAAGACGGCACGAGATTAAATTCGGAGGGAGAGAAGTAATATATATATAACTTTATATAAGGTAATACAACTATAATGATCGCTAGTATATAAAGATATTACCATTAATAGGCGAACACGAGCTTGACTTCGACACAGTAAAGAATCCGAAGGCTATAGCTAGATATATTTACTTCTATCCCTATACTTGGACTTATCGATTTGAAGAGCTAAGAGATTAATATAACTACGGAAATAAACACGGTCCGAAACGGGCTCTATTAAATATTATAAAAGTACGAGTATATATAGGGGGAATTCATGGAATAACGATAAAACCTTTAAAGACTAAAGGTAGCTAATGGAAGGGATTCAGTAGGGACGTTTGAGAGGACCGCAGGGGGAAGGGGGATTCTTTATTGGGCCTTGGCACTGACACCTCCGAAAACCACTCATTCCATAGATCCAGTCTCGTACCACTACTCTAGTCAATATACACTTTCTGCCCTGTTTGGCCCACACCCCTGTCCCTGGCCCACAGTGGTAAGCAC
>Ga0210040_10005308_pt1 | contig 16488 bp, 24 predicted proteins | sample CryGeyCG12114_NA_FD_185462 | JGI IMG/M metagenome (GOLD analysis project Ga0210040, IMG submission 185462) | Groundwater microbial communities from aquifer - Crystal Geyser CG19_WC_8/21/14_NA (SPAdes) (version 2) | ecosystem: Environmental > Aquatic > Deep subsurface > Groundwater | place: USA... | reverse complement strand
CACGGCCTCCCGCTTGAACTCAGGGGGAGAACTCCCGCCTCGCCTTCGTCATCAGATCACCTTCCTCGCCCACACGGAGCGTATCAGAGGAGCCCACCGAAGCGGGGGAAGATCAGGCCCGTTCCTCCTGGCGGATGGCAGACGGTCTCCGCAGGTGCAGCGCGGCAGGTTGGGGAGTGCCTACGTCTGCCCTGGCCGGTAATGGAGCAAACAGCCACATAAGAGGCCGTGGGGCCGGGTTCAGGGCCGGCCAGCACTCGGACAGCGGTTGGCACGTCCCGGCGCTCACAGGGCCTTTGCTCTGCAGCCGCCGGTCGTCTTGTGGCGCCGAACACATCAGGCCGGCGCGTAGCAGGTCACCGTCTGGAAGTTGCCACTCTCGTTGCTCTGGAGGGTGATGTCGAAGCCGCTCACGGCCCCATCCGCCTGGCCCTTGATCATGGTGCTGACGATCGGGCCGGTCGCCGAGACACCACCCAGCGGCCCGCCCCAGATGATCGTCGGGCCGTCGATGGTGAGGGGATAGGCGCCTTCGAAGTTCCCGTCGGAGGCGGGGCCGCTGTAGGCGCCACCTTGAATGGCGATCTGGCCCAGGTTCATGTTGCTGATCCAGCAGTTGTAGAGGCCGTCCGGCAGGGACTGAGCCGCCGCAGGAACAGCAAGCCAGGCAAGCGATAGGGTGGGAAGGAGGCGGAGCATGGGACATCCAGGCTTCAGGTGAGGTCGTTTCGCCGAGCCTACCGGACACAAGGGGGTGTTGCCATCTGCGACGGTGTCACCCGCTCTCGCCTGTATCTGCACTGGCCGCGCATCGAAGCCGGCGCTGCTCAGTTGGGTAGGCCGACCGCAAGGCTCGTTTCTGGCCGACAGCCAAGCCGGTCCTTAGCACGATGCCTCAGGTGTTGGGGCGAGCACCTGCGACGCTTCCCTGACCAGCACATGACCCCTGCTATCACCTGGAACGGCGTGGGAGGCGCGTCCGGGGCTAGTCAGCGGTCGGACATCGGTTGACGGTTCTCCGGGCTGCCACGGCCGCAGTTGCGGCCTTCAGCCCACCCCAGCCCTAATCCTTCCTGCACCCCTTCCAGTTCGCTATGATGGCACCAGCGTCTGACCGGGGTTGGCGAGCGATGCCTGTAGGGCGCTGCTGCCCCATAACAGGCCTTGGGAGCCACGTTCCGGCTCGACCGGCACTCCCTGACTACCAGTCGAGCCTTGCACGGGTCCCACGCCTTCTCTCGCAGACGCACGGTCGGTCCTTCGAGGCGGCGCCTGTTGTTCAGCGCCTCAGCCCCCCGGCACCGGCATCAGGTAGATCTCGCCCACCGCCACGCTCGGGGGCTGCTCCAAGGCGTAGATCACCGCCGCCGCCACGTCCTCGGACCGCAACCCCTCGGGCTTGGGTTCCGAAAAGAAGGAAGTGTCCACCATGCCGGGCGCCACCACCGTGCAGCGTCCGCCCCAGGGCCGCATCTCTGCCAAGAGGTTGGCCGCAAAGCCGTGGACGAAGTGCTTGGTGGCCCCGTAGATTGACCCGCTGAGTTCGGTTCGCGCCGCCCGCGAGCCGGTCAGCACCACATGGCCCTGACTGGCGCGCAGGTGCGGCAGCGCAAGCTTCACCGTCACTAGGAGGCCCCAGATGTTGACGTCCAGCATCTGGCGCCAGTTCTCCAGATTGCCTTGTTCGGTTCCGGCCAGAGAGGCGCCGAGCCCGGCGTTGGCGAAGGCGGCGTCGAGCCGACCGAAGCCCTCGACGAGCGCCGCCACCGCCCGCGTCTGCTCTTCGACCGAGGTCACGTCCGCCGGCAACGCCATGGCCCGCTCCGGCCCGAGTTCGTCCACCAGCCCCGCGAGCCGCTCGGCCGAGCGCGCCAGAAGCCCCACCGTCCAGCCAGCCTGGACAGCGGCCCGCGCTGTGGCCGCTCCGATGCCGCTAGAGGCGCCGGTGATCAGAAGCACCTTGGTCATGTCGTCGCCTCCTGGATCAGCAGAAGGAAGTTCTCGCCTGGGCCCGCCCCCCCCTCCTTGAGCATCCGCCGAGAGGCCATCGGCCGGAAGCCCGAACGCTCATAGAGACGCCAAGCGCCGAGGTTGGTGTCCGCCACGATGATGCTCGGGCCCCGACATTCAGCCGCCATGGCGAGCGGCTGCGCGATGCGGGGAAGGCGGCTGCCATGGCCGTGGCCCCGGCACTCGGGATAGGTCGCCAGGACGTTCACATACGAGGTCCCACAGGCGAGGTTCTCCAGCTCCTGCATGGGCACGAACATCGCCGGGAGATCGTCAGGGATAGGCTCGGGCGCGTCGGGCGAGGGATAGCCGGCCAGAGCCGCTTCGACCCCTGGTCCGGGGTCGGCCACGACAGCCTTGCGATAGGAGAAGGACCCCGCCTCGCGGCGGGCGCGCCGCCGCCCTACGTGGACGGCCGTCTCCCCCTCCTCCGCCATCTGGGCCCATGGGTGGGACGGCAGCCCCTCGCCCGCGATGTCGACCAGGTCGGCCAAGGCCGGAGCGTCGTCCGGCGTCGCGCGCCGATAGGGTGTGGGCAGGTCCTCCATGGCAGACGCTCCGACAGGTCCACAGGTCACGTGGATTGTAACACAACGGCTCGCCGCCGTGCATGATCTCCAGAGACAGCCGGTGAGGCGCCGGCGCTGCCCTAACGGCCCACTGGCCGACGGGTGCCTCGCGCTGCATAGGAGGCCGTTGGAAGCGCGTTCAGGCCCAGTTGCACCCCTGGGCTGGGCCAGCGCTCCTCGGCATTCCGACGCCCGCCTAGACGGTCCTCCGGAAATCCCCAGGCTTGACCCACGCCAGAACTGGGGCGCAGGGTTCGGCCACGGTGCCCTTGCTATAGCCGAGGCAGAGATGAGCGGTCAGATCTTCATCGAAGCTCATGAGGTGGACATCGCCGGCCAGCCGGTGGGGGCCATGCACCTCTATCTCGTGTTCCGCGACACCAATGGCGAGGAGTACGTGATCCGCTCGGGGCCACAGAACCCGCTTCGACCCTGGGTCGGGCCCATGAAGATCGAGGCCAACGTGCCCATGGCGGCCTCCGCCGATGCCCGGGGCAGCGAGACGCCTGCCGATCGACACAGCACCCCGCTCGACTTCCCGGGCCTGAGCGACGATCAGGCCTGGGCACTCATGGTCAAGTACGCGCGCATGATCGATGCAGCGGACACGCCCTACGAGCTGCTGGGCGAGAACTCCAATGCGTTCGTGGGCGCCATGCTGGCCGCTGCGGGGGGCGATCCCAAGGCCATGCTGCCTGTGGGGGTCACCTCTGGCGAGGCGGTGGGCCTCTCGGACTACTCCGACCTTCTGGCCCGTGTGCCGCCGCCCGAGGATGGGATCGTGCGCGGCACCGCAGGCGCTGACCAGATCACTGGGATACAGGTCGACGAGATCATCCTGGCGCAGGCCGGGGACGATGCCGTGTGGGCCGGCCGAGGCAACGACCAGGTTCAGGGCGACCGGGGGAGCGACCGGCTCTACGGCGAGGTCGGCGCCGACACGCTGACGGGCGGGACCGGCAAGGACCGGCAGTACGGCGGTGTGGACGACCAGCGCGACAACTTCGTCTTCACCTCGCGATCGCAGAGCGCGGCAGGGCCCAACCGGGATCTGGTGTTCGACTTCACCCCGGGCCTGGACGACCTCGACCTGCGGGACATCGATGCCAAGCCAGCTACGACCGGTGATGATGACTTCGCCTGGGCGGGACAGACCGCAGGGGCGTATGCAGTCTGGTGGAAGGCCACGAGCGATGGTGTCCTTGTGCGCGCTGACGTGACCGGGGACGCCGCCGCTGACATCGAGGTCCTGCTGAAGGGGGTCACGAGCATCACGTCTGAGGATGTGCTTCTGTAGGTCCGGGTGGACCGCCGGCTTGAGCGTCCGTCACCCCAACACACATGTCGGATGTTGCTGCCTTCGGTAGCCTCTCGTGTGGATCCCTGACCTGATGGCCAACGCCCTTGAAGGTCTCTCGCGGCTCTAAGGCTAGTGGCAGGGTGTCGTGGTCACGCCCGCTTCCACCAAGCGGAGCATGGGGCGGCACAGGTCTGTCCTGGCAATTGCCCCTGCCACGTCTCCGGATCCAAGATCCAGCGAGCCCATACCCCTGGCCAACGCAGCGGCTTGGAGGTGAGGAAGGTCGGCCTCCCCAAGGAAGGACCACATGTCACGAACGAGGTCAGCCACCCAGTCGTTGCCGCGCATTGCTGATTCTCCAGAGCCTCTGCCCAGGCGCAGGCCTAACTCGGCAGCATGACGAAACAATGACGCCACTCCGTCAGGACTGAGGCCCAGTTGGCGACAGACGATGTGCAAGAGGTCGGGGTGGCATCGCGTAGCTGAGCTTCTCCGCTTCGGCTCCCTCGTGGGCTGTGACGAGCCAGGCACGGTTCTCCTGGATGGATTGCTGACAGCATGATGACGCTGCCCATGCTTGCGCAAGCCTCTGCCCATGACGGTCCCTTGCTCCTCCGTCGAGCCCTGGGCGCTTCTCATAGGTGAGCCTATGGGCGCCCTGGCCAGACCGCCTACTGGGAAAGAACTTGGGATGAGGCCCCTACCCCAACCGCCTGTCCCTCGACGCGTCGGGTCCCTTGTCATGATGGTTCTGATCCCGATCGTCGGGGCAAGCCTCGGGATCGTCTACGCCGCCCACCAAGGATGGCTGCTGGGCGTCATCCGGGCCCCCTTGGTGCCTGGGTATCTTGTGGGCCGGGTACTGGAGCCCGTTCGAGGATCGAGCATGACAGGCCGGGACAACACCCGCTGGACGAGCTGGCGATGGTGGAGCGGCACGTCCGTGAGGGCGAGGAGCATGTAGCTCGCCAGCGCGGGCTTGTGGACCGGCTGTCCTCCTCGGGCGAGGTAGCCGGCATCGCGCGGACCCTCCTGGCCGAGTTCGAGGACACGCCCGACCTCCACCGCGCGCACCTGGCCCGGCTCCAGGGGGCAAGCTGAGGACCTGGAAGGCGGCGCCTCGCTTGGCTCCGTCAGTGGTGAGCCGCATCAGCTTCCGGCGAACCGAACCGCGTGGCAGCCGCTATGACCTTGCTCCTTCCCCTGGCCTTCTACGTCCATGCGTCGCTGATCCATGATCCGTTCCGAGCTGTGCGCCGTGGTCGGCCTGAGCGTGCCTGAGTTCAACGCCCATCTGGCGGCAGGCGATCTGCCCTTCGAGACCGTCGGAGCCCGCGAGGTCCGGGACGCACGAGGGCGGGTCTGGGCCAACTTCAACCTCAACCACGCCGCCCTTCTGTTGGCGACCCATTAGCTCGTGAGCGCAGGCCTGAGTTGGACCAAGGCGACCTGGACCTTGCGCGAGCCCTGGGGGCTGCTGCCGCGGAGCGCGGCCTCGCCCCCGGCGTCACACTTCGTGGCGCGTGCCGAGTTCGAGCGCGACGGCAGTGGCGCGCCTGAGTTCCGGTCTCATGTCAGCGTGTACGCCGGCCCGTTGGGCGACATCGTCTTGGCTGCGCGGCGGGAGGTGGAGAGCTACAACCGCCAGAGCGCGCGCACGTCCTGGCAGAAAGTCAGCCTTGTGGCCTTGGTCGCCTCTGATCTGCGCCGCGCCCGGCGCGTGGCCGAGGCGCGCGCCGACGAGATGGGCCTCGCGCCCGAGCAGATGCTGCGGATTGGCCCGGATGCCGAGGCCGGGCTAGCCAGATCGCAGAAGCCCTGACGCAGCACAGCCGCACGTGAGCGTGGAAAGCTGCACGGTAACCAGCGAGCGTCGGGAGAGAGCCGAGGGGTTGGGGAAACTCGCGGTTCCCTCCCGAAGCCACACTGGAAACAATACTACCTCTGGCGGGGGATAGTGCCGGGATCAGGGCAAATCAAGGGTAGACTCACGCCATAGTTGTAGGAGGTTCCCGCCACAACCTGATGAACGCGAAGGTATGCCACGGGGTTGCGACGGGCTCTGCCCTACCTGCGGCGTCGCCTTGTGACATCCTCGATCTGGCGCTCGGTATCCCGGAACGCGTCAAAGATCTCCTCAACGGCGGTGACCAGGGGATCCGGGGCGTCCTGGTTGACCAAGATGAGGAGAAGCGTGTCCGCCTGATCGGCGAAGTCATGGGCCGCCTCGCGCAGGCGCCTCAGGGCCGCTCGGTCCAAGGGCCGCAACTCGGCCAGGCGCTCCATCTCGCCGCGCACGGACCCTTGGGCCGCAAGGAGTGCGCCGAGCATGTCCCTGACGTGAGGCTCCATCCCGGCCATCGTGTGTCCTCTCCGGCCTGCCATGTCGTGCGGGGGGCTTCGTCTTGCGGTGGCTTGCTCGACAGGTCGCTGCTCCGCATGAGCCTAGCCAACGAACTGGCGGGATGCCTCTGATGCAGGAATGTGGCGGGACTGTGGCCTGAACCGCTGGTGCGCCGCACGGGCCCGTGAGCCCCTGGTTGAGAGAGGTTCAGGCGCCGTTGTCGTAGAGGTGGTCTTCAGGCAGCCATCCCGTCGCGTTCGCTTATCGTAATCTCGCCGGACCCGGGCCCGTGATACACTGGCCTCGCGAGGACGATCTCCGTCGCGTCTCACCAGGGAGGCGCTTGCCGTGCAGGATGGTACTGAAACCAAGGCCCGAGCCCTGGCTACTGCCACGTTGCTGGAGCGATGGGCGGATAGGGTGCCGGTGTGGGACCCCTCCTCGGGCGAGCGCTGGGACAGCTACGCCGACCGCCGACATGCCTTGGACGCGAGGCTACGCAAGTTGCCCGACTGCCAACTCACCCTGGCCGCCGCGAAGTCCGATGTGGATCTCACCCTGGCTGGGGTCCGGGTGCCTCGGCAGAACTGCTAGGCTAACGCCTGCCGTGCCTGGGCCGCGGAGATCCGGCGGCGGGCAACGCACTGAAAGGCCAGCGAGGGCGCCGGCGCCTGTGGCAGAAGCCTCCCGTGCATTCCTCGCGGTCGGACCGGCCATCGCCCTCCGAGTAGAACCCCTCGCCCGGCTTGCGCGTTGCTCCCTCAGATCCAGCACCGCCTGCGAGTGTGTTGGCGGGCGGTCCCGACGACACTGTTCGCTGCGGGCTGGATTGGTGACGAGTGACCCGGTTCCAAGTCGGAGGATGCCGTCCTTCGGGCCCGGCGTCCTCCAGCTCGCAGCCCAGCGTCACTTCCAGTGGTAGGCGTTGGTATGTTCTGGTCGATCGACATCGCCTCGATAGTTTGCTGCGCCTGCGAGCAGCTGTCCGCAGTTCTTCCCTGCCCCGTCGCCGATCGTCCTGCCGCGCAGGAGGCCGTGGCAGGCGGGTTCGGGGCAAGAGGCGCTCGGGGGTCATCAGCATCGCATCTGGGGCTCCCACGCCCCGGCGTTCTCAGACGGCAGCTTGTTCCGCCAGCCTGATCGCTCAGATCCTCGGTCCCGGGGCGAAGCGGTCCAGCTCCTGTTCGATGATGCAGATCATCGCCTCCTCAGCGAGGTCGGCCAGCTCGGCTTGGTCTTGGTCCGTGAAGTTCCGGGGCATGGTGTCGAGCAGGCAGAAGCCGCCCAGGCGGATGTCACGCACGAAGATGAGCGGCGCCCCGGCATAGAAGCGGATGAAGGGCTCACCAGTCACGAGCGGGATCGCAGCGAAGCGGTCGTCCTCCCGAGCGTCGGCGACCACAAGGACCTTGTCCGACCAGAGGAGATGATCGCAGAAGGCATCGGGCCTCGGGGTCTGCTCCAGGTCCGTGCCCACGCCCACCTTGATGATCTGCCGATCCGTGTCGATCAGGGTGACCAAGGCAGCCGCAACACCGAACCGTTCCTGGGCGAGCTGGCAAAGATCTCTGAGAGCGGGAGCGGCGGGCTCCGATAACAGGTGCAGGTCCTGCAGTGCCTGGACGCGTCGATACTCGAGGGGGCGATCAAAGCTGGGCGTCAAGGTGTCCCCCACTTAGCCGAGGCACCAGGGCCGCAAGCACGTCACGAGAGAAGAAGCCGCTGACCCGCTGATAGGTTCCAGTTCGGAAACAGTGATGAACGCCTGACCCTCTAAGTACTCGGCCCATGCAGCACAGGAATGCGAGGAGGGGGCTGCACGAGCAATGGCCGTCGGAAGGCTGGCCGATGACCCAGGGACACTTGGCAGCGGCATCAGGGCCCGAGCCCCTCGACTATAGCTCAGGCGTCAAGTGCCCGCGCCACGACCGACTCAGCATGAGCGTCCGGTGCGCTCCAGCGATGCGTCGGGATGCCATGCCAAGTCGCGATGTGGGTCACCATGTCGCGGAACTCATTGCTGAAGCAGGCCTGACGCACGAAGTTGGGAAGGTCCGGCAGGAGATCCATGACATCGTGGTTCATCTGGCCGGCCAGCTCCGCGCAGCCGTCGATCCGGTGGGCGATGGCGAGCTCCACAAGGTCAGAGGCTCTCTCACCCTGCTCGACGAGGTGACGGCCCAAACGCCGGCTATGTTCGTGGCAGATCAGGACCGCCGCCTCGCGAGGATCGAACCCTTTTGCGAAGGTCCTCCTCACTGCATGCTGAAGCGCGTCCTCAGGAAGCGTGAGCGCCAGCGCCTCATCGAGGAGCGCCTCGACATCATCGATGTAAGGGGTCGGGGGGGAGATATCTCTCTGGCCCATGGGACCTCGCCGTCTGAGGACCTCGGTTAAGCTGCCATGCGAGGGCACAGCAACCAGCTCACAACCAGCTCAACCCCCAGTTGTTGCTGGGAGTTCCGGCCGATGGCCGCACTGGCGAAGGCTCAGCGGGTTGTCGCCCATGATCTTCGGTGTCGGGTGCCAGACCGGCAGCAAGCAATACCTGATCTCGCACAAGGGCCGACTTCATAGACGGCCCAAGGAGGTGGGGATGAGCTATGAGCTTGGGGACGGCAGGTGGGCCTTTCATTCTAGCCGCTCCGAGCCGGATCCGGCTTGGGGCTTCCGTATGACCTGCTGCGTCCCATGCCTGGTCGGGGTCGGCTTGGCGCTCACGACGGCACTTACAGCCACGGCGCAGAGCGCATTCCCTGTTAACGTGACCTCGGCTGCGACTCTGGCCCCGGATGCTTTCCTTGGACCAGCCGTGACGCCTTCGCGGTCCACCTTTCGCCCGCCACTCCGACCATTCACGGCGGAGGGGCCCCTCCTCGCGCGGCTGTCGGACCCGTTATTCGGCCCCCGGGCTCGGCCCATACGAGCGCTGCTCCGGCCGCAGGCCCGGCCTGGTGACCTTTTGCTGCCCGACCCACCGCGAACGCTTGCCACTGCCAGCGACCTTCAGTGCCTTGCGGTGGCGATCTACCACGAGGCGAGGGATCAATCCCTCGACGGCCAGCTCGCTGTGGCATCTGTGATCCTCAATCGCACTGAGGAGCCCGCCCGATGGGGCGCCACGCCCTGCGCGGTCGTCGCCCCTGTCCAGTTCTCGTTCCTCTCGGCCCAAGGGGGCTACGCGCCCATCGAGGACAGGGAAGCCTGGGCCATTGCCGTGGAGATGGCGCGCGAGGCACTTGAGCGAGGTCCCAGTACCCTGGTGGGCCAAGCCGACCACTACCACACGCCCGCGGTGGATCCGGACTGGGACGAGGACATGGACCGGGTGATCCAGATTGGTGATCACATCTTCTACGCTGATGCCATGGCCCGGGGCTGACGACCGGCAACATATGTTCCATGGCTGCATCGCCCGCATGGGTCCTGGCCATCCCGAGTGGAGGGACCGCCGGCAGGTAGAACGTGTCAAAGCTCCGCCCTGTCATCTACTGACGGGGTGGGCCCGCCTCCAGGTGCCACCTAGGAGAACTTGTCCAAGTCCGCTCCCAACCCTCCCTGTGCCGGACCTTGGCCGCCAGCAAGGATCCTGCCGCCCGACGTGGCCGGGCTACCGCTCTCGTCGATGTCGACGGGGTTCTTCAGCATGCCGACGAACCGGACGCCCGCGCGGGAGGGCCTGTTCTTCGGGATCACCAGCGGGCGCCCCACTGGTTCTGGCCTCGAAAGCGGCTGGCTTGGCCCAAGCGTTCCGCCGGGTCTGAACCGCTGCGGCGAGATCCGAGCGGTCGTAAGCGGGCGGTCGGTCGGGCAATGGAGCGGCCAGCCCGGATCTCGTGATGTGCGAATGACCCAGGTCGCGAAGCAGCGTTTGAGCCCGGCGTGGCAGGCGGCCTGCTACGGCCGGCGTGCCGGGTCGATCTGCTTTGTCCCGAGAGGTCGAGCTTTGGGACAGCGCCAAGGAGGGTCGGAGATGAACGACCAACACCTGCCTGATGGAGTGGCGGAGCCGAACTGGTCCGCCCTTCTCCCGGTCGCGCGGGAGCTGCAGCGCTGGGTGAACCGGCTGCCGGTCTGATCCGAGGCGTCCAAGGAGACATGGCAGACCTTCTCGCGGCGGCTCGGGAAGCACGAGCTGGAACTGGCCGAGAGGCTGGACCGGATGCCAGGCTGCACGATCGCTCGCAGCCCAAACGGCTCGACCACCACGCTGACGCTGGTTGGGATAGAGGCCAAGGCGCAGGGCGGGCTCGCTGCCGCCTGCCGGAACTGGGTCGCCGAAGTGCAGCGAGCAGACCTCGGCTACTCACGGCTACCGACCTGAGCGATGTGGTTCGGGTGACAAGGGCCGCGACTGACCTCCCTACCGCTACATAGGAGGGTGTGAGAGGCGCCTTCGGACCGGCCCGCATCCGGGCGTCGGCTGGCGTCTCCCTGGACTCTCACGCGCGTCCAGGCGGTCCTTGGGAGATGGGTACGTGTTAGTTTGATATCTGCCGGTGTTAACGCGGCTGTCGCCCTTACCCCAGGCCGCATCTATGCTTGGCAAGAAGCATATGGGGAGGGACCCATGCGGAGGGACCCGGTGGAGCAAGCCTGGATGCAAGGGTTCGACGCTGGCAGTCGACTGCTGCCGTCGAGCGGCAATCCCTTCAGGAGCGGTAGCGAACTTCGTGAAGCGTGGTTCGACGGCTGGTGCAATGGAAACGACCCTGACCCAGAAGAAGCGGACAGGAAGCTGATCAGCGCATAGAGAACCATACGGAGTGAAGCGCCCGGCCGACGTCATCGGCCTTGCACAGCAGATCCGCCCCTCAGTCGCCCGACGCTTCGGAAGGTCACTCAGCTCCCTGGCTGGTCCGCATACGGCCAACTTGCCCAGCCGCGTAGTGCGGTGCGCCTGAGGATCAGTCGCCTCATGGCCAGGGTCGGACCGGAGTCACGTCTGGGCGACGTGGCGGCCCGGCTCAAGTGCGTGGCGTGTCACAGGCCAGCGGCACGGGTCACGCTCGTGGACAGCCCGGCCAAGGCGGAAGAAGGTGCCTGGGCGCCGCCTGCGACGGCGCAGGTCCGGGTGGTAGGGTGAGAACGGTCGCTACCCAAGGCCTCGCGACCTGGGTGTCCGGTCGCCGGCTCAGATAACAGGGACGAAGCGGTCCAGCACCTGCTCGAAGTTGGAGATCGTCGCCTCCTCGGCCAGGTTGGCCACTTCGTCCTGCTCCGTCGTTGGGAACTCCCGAGGCTCCGCGTCGAGCAGGCACAACCCCCCAAGGTGGACGCTGCGTCGGTAGACCAGAGGCGTCCCGGCGTAGAAGCGGACGAAGGGCCCACCGGTCACGAGGGGGTTCAAGGCGAAGCGGGCATCCTGCCGGGCATCCGGCACCACCAGGACCTCGTCGCTGCCAGGCAGATAGTCGCAGAAGGCGTCCGAGCGGGGCGTTGTCACAGGGGTCGTGCCCACGCCGGCCGTGATGATCTGCCGCTCGCGGTCGATCAGCGTGAACAGGGCGGCCGCCAACCCGAACCGCGTCTGGGCCTGGCGGCGCAGATCATCGAGGATCGGGGGCGCTGGCCCGGTGAGCAGGTGCAGGTTGTGCAGCGCCTTGGATCCGCTGAGCTTCAAGACAGGGGTCAAGACCAGGTCCCAAGGTGTCCTCCACACGGTTGAGACACCAGGGCCACGCGCATGGCCCAGGAGAAGAAGCCTCAAGACCAACGCTCAGTTCCAGGGCGGAAACAATGCTCCAGAGCGCCTTCGGGGCCACTCGATGGCTTGGGCCAGGCGACGGCTCCTGGCCCGGCAAGGGAGGATCGTCTACCCCTTCCGCATCAGGATCCACTCTGTCCCGGGTGCAGGCCAGCCATCTGTCACCATGGGACGGCGGACCGCTTCGGTGTAGCCGTTGCGCTCGAAGAAGCGTCGCGAGCGCTCGTCGCTGTCGGCCACGATTACGCTCGTGCCTTCGGGCCCGCGGAAGCGCTCCGCAAAGGCCAGGAGCCGCTTCCCGACCCCTTGGTCTTGCATGCCCTCCAGTACGGAGATGGACCGGATATAGGCCGTGTCGGAGGCTTGCAGCTCAAGTTCAACAAAGGGGCGGTAGAGCGGCGACATGATTGTGGCCTCCATCTCCTCGGGCGTCTCGGAGAGCTGGTGGACGATGACGATGCCGACCGGCAGACCATCGACCTCCGCGATCCACGCCATGCGCCAGGACACCGGGGTGTCGTCGCTCAGGATGCGCCGCAGCCCCACGGTCCAGGGATCCTCATCGCACTGGGCCAGAGCCGTCCAGATCTGAAAGGGCAGCCCACAGCCGGCGGCGTTCACGAGCGGAACCATGAAGGCCGCATCATTCAACTCAGCGGGGCGTATCGTCAGATCCATCGCGCGCCTCGGAGGCCGAGCCATTTGCAAAGGATACCACAGAATGTCAGCTCTGAGCCTCTCGGATCCGGCTCTGCTGGAGGACCTCTCCTTCAGTGGTCACGACCAGGCGCACCGTGAGCACCCCATAGCGGAACGTCAGCCGGAAGCGTCCGAGATCCTCTCCGTCACCCGTCTCTGAGCGGCTGGTGATCTGCCCTCCCCGCATCAGCTCCGGGACCAAGGAAGGGTCCACGCCCAGCAAGGGGCCGAGGTCCTCAGCATCAACCGTGAAACCGCCTTCCGGCCTGGGCTCGAGGTGCATCCGCACTCCTCCGTCCTCCGTGTACCTGCAGCCCAGGGCTCAGTGCGCCATGATCAAGGGCAGCGGCACCTCGGCCAGCATCTCCCGCGTGGTCCCGCCTAGGAGCATCTCGCGCAGGCGGGAGTGCCCGTAGGCGCCCATCACCAGCGCTTCGCAGCCCCGCTCGGCGGCGAAGTGGGCCAGCACGTCGGCCTTGCGCCGCTCGGTCCGGGCCAGCATCGCCACCTCGGCCCGGATGCCGTGGCGAGAGAGCCAGCGCGAGAGCGCCTCCCCGGAGTCGGCTTGGTCCGGGCCGCGCGCGGATGTGCCGATGACGGCGACATCGACTTGATCTGCCTGGCGCAGGAAGGGCATCGCCAGGCGGGTCGCGCGGACGGCCTCGTCGCTGCCGTTCCAAGCCAGGCAGAGGCGGCGGAAGGGTCTGCTCCAGCCTGTGCCACCCTTGTCCGGCACGACCAGCACGGGACCGGCCGTCCCGAACAGAAGGGCCTCCCCGATCACCGGTGCGAACGCGCCATGCCCCGGGCCGTAGGGGCGTACGGTGACGGCCAGATCGCTGCAGCGCGCCGCCGCTGCGACCTCGGCCGACAGCCCGGGGCTGGCCACCGTCAGGCGCTGGACCCTCGTTCGCAGCGACGATGGCAGAGCAGCTTGTACCCACTTGCCCAACGCCATGGCGCGCTCCTGGGCCGCAGCATGGTCGCCGTCCCGGACAAGAGCGGCTCCCCCCTCCATGGCCATCGCGGTCATGGGCAGAGGCTCTACGCCCAGGCAGATCACGTCCAGATGCGCGTTCTCGCGGAGCGCGATCGTCACAGTCGCTTCCAGAGCTGGAGCATCGGTAGTCTCGTTGCTCACGACGACGCTCAGGGATGTCAGGGTCATGGGGGCCTCCTCTCGTGAAGCCGCTCCGCCCCGCCTTCCACACCAACGTCTCCACGCACACGCGCAGGGCTTCGGCTGCCAGGAAGATAGGCCGCGACGCTCCCGGGGCCATGCAGCGGCCGGCCTGAGCGCTTACCTCCTCCTTCAGAGACGAAGGACAGCACCATGCCCGACCCTCGCACCTTCCCCCACCTCTCCGGCCAGGACCTCGCCGCCCTCGGCCGCAAGGCCGGCCCGACCCAGGCCGAGCTGGCCCGACGCGCCGGCACCGGGCGCCAGAGCGTCATCTGCTGGGAGAAGAAGCTCCTCGTCGACCAGTGGGGCTGGGCGCCCAAGCGCATGATTGAGGTCCTGGGGGTCAGGGTCGTTCCACCAGCGAAGTCGGGTTACAGGAGCAGTACGCCCGTGCGCGGGAATGAGGTCTCACGCTGGGACGCCTCTTACATCATCGAACCCATGGCCTGCGAGCGCGAACGCCTGGCCCACAGAGCCCAGGCTCAAGCAGCCCGTCGTCGGATCCCCTGCGGAGCCAAGACGCGGAAGGGCCGTGCCTGCCGCCTGCTGCCCGAGCCCGGCCGGAGCCGATGCAAGTTCCATGGTGGCATGTTCGGCATTCCCCTAGCTGCGACTTGGGCCAGCATCATGCGTTGCGTTCGACCCAAGTCACGGCCACGCAGTCCTCGTTCTCCAGGCAGATGGCCTGACATTCCCCGAAGCTCACACCTCGGATCCCTTCTGCCCTCATGTCGTCGCCCAGGAAGTCGCGTCCTTCAAGCACGGTCATACGCCCGCCATCCGACAACGACGATGGCGCAACTAGACCCTCGCGCATGTCGGCGAGGCAGCCTGCCACCGTGTCGCGAAGCTTGCTATCGGTGACGTCGAAGCTGAAGCCGTAGAAGGCGTAACCGCTAGGCGGGGCAAGCTGCGCTCCAAACGTACGTGCCGATGAAAGCGCCGTGAGCCGGCTGGGCGCAAGTTCGAAGGCCGTGACCGCACATCGACCATCCTCGTCCATGCGCAAGAACCATGCGGGCTGCCGCTTCTCGCCGTCGATGGTGACCGTGAACTCGTAGTGGAACTACGCAGCGGACTGGTCAGGCGGCTGCAGGAACGCCATGAAACCTACCTCCCCTTCGCCTTTGCAGGTCACCAAGATCTTGTTCTCGCCGAAGTATCTTTGCTGCCAGAGGGTCAGATCGTAGATCCCATCGGCGTTCCGGTACTCAGCCTGCTGATCGTAGACCGGTCCTGCTACCACACAATATCGCTCAAGCTCCCCAAGCGGCACCCAGGCGATGTCGGCAGGGCTGGCCTGGGTCATCATGGTGAAGAAGCCGGGGTCCACCTGCATCTCGGAGGGGTAGCCCACAATCTCGGCCGAGAGGACTTGGCCGATAGCGACGCCCTCCGCGCCACCGATCTCCGTGCCCTCCTTGGGATAGAACTGGTGGACGCCTAGGCGTGAGCCGTCGCGAAGATACCGGTAGTGCCCGCCGAGGTAGGCGAGGACGCAGGCCCTTGCGCAGATACCCGGGCCAGCCTGCTCATCCCTAACGTCGGTCGTGACCGCCGTGGGCTGTGCCGTGATGACCCGCCCGATCGCCATGCCTTCGGGAAGCGACCCACCAGGGGAGTGGAAGACGACATGCAGAGCAGACCCCGAGGCGAAGGTCAGAGGCGCCAACGCGTCCGCCAGTCGCGCCGCGTCGCCCGCCTCCAGCTCACCGGATAAGTGGACACGCGTCGACTGCCCCAAGAACGGATTGGGCTCACTCTGATCGATGTCGATCTGGAGCGCTGACGCGGCAAGAGACAGGAAAGGGAGCGCCAGTGTCGCAACGATGCAGTTCAGGCGACACAGGGCGGGGATGGTCAAGGCAACGTTGAAGTTCGCCTGCTCGCGGCTGCATCGAAGGAGGTCGGCGACGGACCAGATCAGTAGCGTAGAGCCGCTTCGGTTCGCGACGCACTCCAACGACAGTTCACATGCAGTTGAAGGCTATGTCGCAGCACAGTTCCAGCGTCTTAATGCCCCCGTAGCGACCGACAGCGCCCTTGAGATAACTGGTCAGCCCGGACCAGGTGAAATCTGTCGCGTTCGATAACAGATGTCGGACAGGCCCCGTGGGCTGACGACCACCCTCGCCGGGCTGACCCCCGCCGAGACCAAGTGGGGAACATCCTGGAGGATCTTCCCGGCCATTGCAGACCTAAATAAATGATTCATGAGTATTAAAAATATGCACATGGCGGAGGAGGTGAATGCCACACCCTGGCACCGAGAGACACCATAGCTGCTCATCCGCGGCAGCCAAGCTGCTGTTTGCACAATTCTTTATGGCAACTGTCGCACCATGCGTGCTCAAGCACGCCTGGGGCAGTTCGGCGCCGATCGGTACCTTGAGGGACGATATTCTGACCATGAGGTACCATCCATGACGACCCGGGGTTTGACCGTGAAGGAAGTGGAGGCGCTCCGCTTCGAGCGCGACGGCCATCGCGTCGCCGACCGCGACGGGCTCTACGTCCGCCTCTCCGAAGCGGGCGGCAAGTCCTACCAGTTCCGCGCCACCGTGGGTGCCACCCGGCCCTGGATCACGCTGGGCTCCTGCGATGCGCTCACGCTGGCGGCCGCCCGCGAGCTCGGCGCCAGGGTGCGCGAGCTCCTGCGGGCGGACGTGTCGCTCA
>Ga0210040_10005307_pt1 | contig 16490 bp, 11 predicted proteins | sample CryGeyCG12114_NA_FD_185462 | JGI IMG/M metagenome (GOLD analysis project Ga0210040, IMG submission 185462) | Groundwater microbial communities from aquifer - Crystal Geyser CG19_WC_8/21/14_NA (SPAdes) (version 2) | ecosystem: Environmental > Aquatic > Deep subsurface > Groundwater | place: USA... | reverse complement strand
AATCAAAATGATGTTGATTGATGATTCAATTTGCGATTGCAAGTTGGTGAACAGAGAAAGACTAGCTGATGAGACTACCGAAAAACGATAAAAACCCCTAATTATTATTACTGGTTTTTTGTAATAAATAATTCCTTATAACTCGACTTCGTCGGTATACCCTCTTGCTGAGTTTTATTGTATTTGAATTCAAAGTTATTGCTGATATCCTCCCTAGAGGCCCTTAAATCACAATTGTTACATAATTGCATAATATTATGCAATCAGATATTATATCAAGGTAGCCAAAATTGTGTGCTATAAAATTCACAAAAACCTTAGGAATAGTGTTATAAATTGAATTGTAAGCAAATGCAAGCTTTTCAGCTTTCAATATTCATTTTAGATCAATGCATTCACTTTCTTTCTGCCACACTTGTATAATTATTTAGCCCCAACCCAATACAAATTGGGGAGCACGCTCAATAATTTCAGTATACTCGTTATAGTGGCCTAGTAGATTGCAACCAGTGTACAGAAATATTCTTTAAAGTTTAAAATACATTATGGGAGCACCAGTGCCAGTACATTTTTATGACTTTTCGTCAGAAATCCTTAATGACAACTTTTTGCATAACACCAACCAAGTTACGTTAAATTTATTAATATAGTCTTGTCTGAATGATAGTTAAAATTAAGAATTTCGTCTCTAACATTTTCTTCTTATCATTGGGTTTGACTGCTATACTTCCTATATTAATAAAGTCACAATAGGTCTGTGCTAGAAGATTTTTTGGTCAACTTTAATCCAGTATAGATAGTATCTGTGGATTTGAAGGAGCATGAAAAATTACTCCCGTGGGAAATACTGGGGAACTCTCGTAAACCAAAGCATTATTTTTCCCATGCTAAAAAGACTCCAGTGCACACATACCTACAGCAATAGACTGTGAGCAGTAACTAGTGTAGAATGTAGCACTTGTTTGTGGCTGACCTGACTGTGACCTCATTCATCATGTGTGTTTCTACCTCCCGGATGGCCTGGACGACACCTACAAATCTTGTTCAATGGAATGCACACGGGTTGGAGTGTCAGCACAAGGGTGCAGTACTTAAACTCTCAGACTTGTCCCATGCTGCGCTGTTTACCCAGAAAGTCAAGTCCCCATTCTCATTATCACATTCACTTGTGTGCGTTGTGTGCCCGTGAGTTAGTTAGTTAGTCTATATGGCACAATGGATGGATCGGCCAGAGAGATAAAACTCTTTACAACTCAGTAACTCACACTCATGTCAAGATCACCACTCACCTGTCATCTCCTATTTGTGTCACACACAGGTCTACTGGAGGAAAAAAAGTGCCTCATCTCCTATATCATAATAGGAGTACTCTTCATAATTGTAACCTATATCTCCTATCTTCTTAACTAACTGACTAAACTGGCTGCAGTTCTCAAGTTTTTCTGTCTTTTACATTAGTGGACAGCACAAAATAATGACTGGGTGTATAGATTGTATGTAAATAGCAGTAAAAAAGAGTGGAATTTTTCCAATCCTTCATTTTAGTTTACAGGGTTCAATGTAACATGAAAATTAGCTAAGCCACGCTGTATTTTGTGCACTGAAAACAATTTGTCATATCAATCACTACACTCGCACAAATGCATGGCTTTCTTTACCCTATTTAAGTAGCTGTAGTTAGTTAGTAAAGTAGTTCAAACTAACACGAAAGTAGGAGTATGAATTGATTAATTGTGTCACGAGAATGAATAATTAGCATTAAGGGAAATTCTGTTTTTCACAAAAGTTAACCATTATAGTTAGTAAGTTTAAGGACCGTGTGAAGAAAACATATGTGCTAGGAATGTACCATGTAGTTAGTTAGTAAGTCACAAAGGGTTTCTTCTTGACTATATGGGATTGTTAACTATAACAACAGAGTTCAGGTCTGTAAAGTTAGTTGGTTTAAATGTGAGTTGCTTGCTCACATGAATGTTCATGTCATGACAGCCATAATTCATTCACACTAGTAAAACGTGTTCTCACTCTGTCATCAAAGTCAACCGGTAATGAGCATTCCCCTTGTTGTTCATTCCAATTGTACGATGTACAATAATAATCAGACGCAGAATACATATAGGAAACAATGGGAATCGGGAGAAACAACAACTCATCCAATTTGAGTCTATACTCTATAGCTGTTTACTTTATCATACTTCCCAAGTCTGCCTACGCTGTTAAGCAATAGTTAATAACTAACTAACTATAGGGAAACCTAGCGTCTTGTGTAGCTGACTATAAACTATACTATGAGAAACTTTGTCAAACTACTCACTCATAACGTAAAGATATGTCAAGAATTTCAGACTGTACAAATTTTGAGTTTCATGAGCAACTTTGAGATTTTAACAATGTGGTAATAATAAGAATCATGTTTCTTACTACAACAGACAAGAAAAAGCTTTATTATTATGGAGTGTTGATTGGTGGTGGTGGTTTATTCTATGTCTATTGTATTTGTGAAGATAAGGAGAAAAACATTCCTTGGTTAGTTTGTTAGTTATATACGACAGTCAGCTAGTTGTGTACATAAAAGGAGCAAATGAGCTGGACTTGTCCACACCGTACAACGTGTAAAATTCTGTAATATATCATCGTTCAGTTTAGGTGTCAACCGGATCCAAGCCATGCAAATAGAATACATAGTGCTATAGCATGAAATAGATGGATGATGTTTAAAGAATTCGAACACAAATGCACGTAAAACCCCATCATTCTTTCGGGACACGAGGATGACAAAAGTTGACTTTTTGTGAAAGAAGAATGTGTGTGACAGAAATGGGAGGACGTAAAAATACATTTTTTAGAGTCGGTGAGCGTTTTAGCGTCAGTAGGATAACTAACTTTATTGATCTGCTTTGTTATACAAAAACGTAGGTGCATAGATGAAATTGAAAAATTGTGTTACTATATCCATTGTGCACATAAGGAAGCTTGGAATCCATATTTTTGTGTAAAAAGGGTGGCATTGTATTTAGAAAAGAGTGAAAACTTTGAAGGGAAATATATTGACGTCGAAAGAAGACCTGATTAGCTTATTGTGGCATTGGATAGCGGAATAGTAGATTTTTTCGGTGATACAGAACGTGTTACTAACAATAAACTGTGAATCCTTTCATTTGAACCATGTTTTCACTAATAATCTTTCAATCTAAATGATTGAAACGCGTGGAATGGAAATTGCTATTGATTTCATAAGCATATTATACTGATTCTCCTTCTGGGCTAACAAAACAAAAGCATGTGATGATGATATGTACATAATGTAGTACTTGATAATTTTCTAACAGTAACAGTGAGAAAAACAAACAAATTGCACCTAGACTGATCATTATTTCTAATGCTAGTTGATTAGCATTTAGCTTTCAACAATTTTTAAACTGTAAGAGTCAATTTACTTGTACACAATCCTTTACACTCTGTAGTTGTGAGCTCTGATCAAATCTTACTCCTGATGTTTATTGGTGGCTCCACTGTTATTATTTACTGGCTTTCAATTTTCGTTCAGGGCATACAACTTGCTATTATAATGTTTCCACAAAATATTCAATTCTCATCTCACACCATATGATTAAGATGTGGGATTCAAGATAACAAGTCTTTACTAACTAGCTAACTAACTACTGACACACTGCTAATGGCCATCATAGGAGTTTCGCTACCAATTCCAAGCAAAAAAGTGAACACCTGCTTGTTGAATGTGGTAGCAAGAATGTGAGATTTATAGGCTAAAACGCACAAGAATTCTCATACATACGGTTAGTTATAAGATGTAGTACGAGATTTTCGAAGGCAAGACAGTTGAGTTAACATCTATAATCTAGCCCTTGTTAGTTTCATCTTTGAGGTGAACCGCACAAAATTTGCAAATTGCGTCTTTCACGTAAAGTTTTAATAAGAAAAGCATTCCTTTGAGCTTTACCGGAACTTCATTTCGAGGGAGAAGCAAGAACGTCATGTGCGTCAACGCTTTCATGTAGTGATTTACAATCCTATATGTGGAATCTTGAGACTACGTAATATTATCACATACTACAAAACGAAATTAATTTCTCACTCACTCACAGCCCAATAAATTCTACAGTGTGCAGTGGTACATGAATAGCATCACTTTTACTTATACTAATGCTAACAATGAAAGTGTCGATTCGAATACCTAGTCTGGCTATGATATGATAAATGGAGGGGTTATTAATCATTTCATTGTGCATACAGTTCTTGCATACTAAGGTAGCTAAAAATTATGAATCTTTCAAGTAAATTCAACAAATTTTTTTTCTCTGATTGTACAATTTGGGAACAAGTAAAAGTGGATAGCACAAATACATACACATATAGATCAAGGTTATATAGTTACGTTTTACGTTGATTTACATGGTTAGGGTCTTCCTGGGTATATAACATCGCAAGCTGTTCATACAATGTAGCCATTAGTAGCTCAATTTCGCAACCATTTCCCGAGCGAAAAAATTTCCGCAAAGGCCTAAACGGAGAAGAAATGCAACACACATGCCCCAGGCTTATACTACGAGTAGTCAGTGTGAATGTGAACGGAATGAAAACGAAATTATTGGTAGCAATTTATGTGCTATATGAGTGCGAACCTATAGTTAGCAGTGTGTGGAAGAAGATAAGTAATAGTGTAGTGTATAATACTCGAGTCTGTTTTGGCGAGGAGAGTTGCTAGCCCCCAGTGCTCCTGGCTTGAACCTCAATAAATTCTACGTTAGTGGTCTTTGCAACATGCAATATCACTCTGTGGTAAGAACAAATGAAAAGAGAGTTCACTCGACTAACTAAAAGAGTGCCCGAGCCCACAGAATTATATTAGCCTATTAAAAGGCCTTTTAGCAACATGAAATGAAATATCTCTCTGACCTGGTAGGGTTGTTTGGTTGATTTGAAATATATTATATTCTTCCCCTTAAAATCAAATTAATTCAATTAAACTAAAACGAATCAATTATTTTAAAACCCCGGATCAAAAGGAATAGTTTTAGACTGTACGAAAGTGACTAACTAACAATTCATGAACGCGGAGTCTTCTCCCCTTTTTTAAATCTCGAGAGCTCAAATACTCCCATGTAACTATATAATTAGAGTATTTTTATTTTCGAGATAGTTAGCGAGATCGGGAATTGTGAAAAATAAAAAAAAGAACGAAAAACCCTTGAGTAATCTCACTGCTCGGAATGTGAAATGGGTAATATATATCTTCTTTTTTTTGCTAGGCAAATGTCTTCCTTGATTCATTCGCAAAGTAGAGTTGGCACACCTGGGACTCTTTATATTTCTACGGGTTCATCTCAATTCCTACACTCGTTGGTTATGAACTTGTTGGATCTGTTAAATGGGCTAAAAATTCCACGAGCATTAAAACCTTAACAATGCAAACGTTTGAGGCAAAGGATTGTAGTAGTCAAGTCAGTAAATAGGGAAAAAGAGGCCATAAAATAAATACATACACTCATGACGTTGGAAAATACCCACAAGAAAATGTTTTGAGACAGAAAAAGAAAAGTGCAAAAGTTTTTCTCTTAAAGAAGCTTTATATTTCGAAAGTATTACCAATTGATTCGAAATTCAACTAATACGACCAGCAGATTGTTTGCCGTTCACTATAACTAACTAACTACAAACTATTGAAGATTCAAAGTAAAAGTTTCCAATTCTGCTACTTTGATTTCGGACCTGGGATCCAAGTCATCGATAAAAACTAGTCGGTACAGAATCAAATGCCCAGAAAAGCCTTTGAGAACACTAATAAAAGTTATTTCTTAATAAACTACACAAAAGTTACACTACTGAATTGACCAGCTTAAACTCCAGCCAGTCTATTATTGGGACTAGAAGTGAACTCTTCAAATTTGATTAGTTTTCACACAATTAATTAAAGAACATGTCAAAACCCCAACCTTCACTGGAAATCACTAACCGGTAACCAATTAACTTTGCTCGCAGTAGTATACTAACTTACTTACTTCAAAAGATGAACCCAAGAGATAAAAGGCCTAGATTATCTTCAGTGAATTCCCAATATGCGTCAGTGGCGTGAAACTTATATGTAAAGAAAATTCTTGCCCAAGATTAATAACCAACTTCGTGAGACGGCAGGGAGAATGTAGTATCCAAAGGTTGGGAGAAAAAAGTTAACTGCTATACTTTATAGTAACTAACCAACTAACTAAAACTAACTACCTATCTACCGGATCAGAACTATTAGTCAAATCTCAATTAGCTCGTTATTATCATCCCATTAGTGTCCATTTGGATTCCCCAGGACAGTTAGCTATACAGATTGAGCGATACGGGTAATGAGTTTAGCTAGAACCCTGTAACTAACTGAAGGTGCTCAAACTCATTCATCTCTTTCAACGCTGTTTTCTGCTGTGTACATTTTGGAGTGTATACATAGAGCCAGCTCTCAAGAGTTGTGTGTAATGTTATGAGCCAATATTATGTTTCCCAAGAACACGCATGGAATTCCAATAAGATGGGGAGAATGCTAGCATAGTATAAAACCAAAGAAACTAAAATCTCTTTTGTGGGATCAGAAAATTCACTTTATATCGGCGTGAGTGAACGAGCCTTGTTTCAAATTCTTGTCTTGTGTACCTGATAGGTAAGTAAGTATAGTAGCATGTACAATAAGGAATGGGAAAATGTCTTAACTCATTTGTTTTCACGTAAAAAGTGACACATTAGCTAGCAGGTGTTGGGGATTATATATTGTAAGTCAGATAAAGTGACCATTATATGAGTTGGGTACTCGTGTTCGATTTTCAGTGCCTAGGTTTGTATTTCTCTCATTATAGTTTAATGGTAAGTGATTGGTTGACATTTGAGAGATGAAATACCTGGCTTGGTACGTTTCTTGTTTCAACAAATATATCCAGTAAATTGGGAATTAAAGACTTTGGAAAGTAGCAATGGTAGTTCGTTATTTAGAAGGTATCATTTTGTTTTTGGTATAGTCAGTGCGTGCCCAGTTAGTTAGTATGAACATTTTTTCATGGATAGGGAGGCAGTATACTGGAAACTGGAAGTTTAAGTTGGAATGTAAAAAACAAGAATTTAGGTAAGGTAAGTCCGTACATAAACAACAAGTTTCCTGCACGAACAAAACTACTGTTTTCTAGGAGATAAGAAAGCAATTATTTATGTTACCCAAGTGGGTAACTAGAAACTGTAGAATTCTTTTCATTCTGTTCACTGGTTTGCATGCTTAAGTCAGTAATTTACAGGTTCAACAAAAGGTGATCATTTTTAAAAATCTATGGAATGAATGAGATTACATTCTTGTGGAATGCAGGGGAAAAATTATGTGGGTTATACGACTAAAGAAAGCAAATTTTTCACTTTTATCTTCAAAGTTTGTTTGTGTGAAAAATATGGTTTTTCAAAGGTATGTTATTTAAAAAACAAATGAGTTCTTCAAACACTTTAAATTCCACTCGGCTGATTAGAAATGCTTCAATTTTAGTCTTTGAGGTCTCTCAAGTATCCTACTTTCATTTACTTGCCCTTTGCTCTTGCGAAATTCACTTTCGAACCCAAGGGTATAGATAGAGTACATTTTCTTCACACATCCTGTAGTGCATACAATTGCAAATAAAAAGTAAACATCCTGGCTGTTTAGTTAACCATATTCCAATTTTAGAAACGACGGGAAATACTCTAAGTGCACCAGACAAACTTCCGGTAGAATGATGGAGCTAAAATATTAAAAACGTTTGAAATTGTATCTAACAGGAGAAAGCACCAACCTTTTGCTTTGAAACTAACTGTATAACTAACTGAAACTAAAAAGGTTTTAAACTAGCTATTTTATGCAGAAACAAAATTTCTTTTGCAATTTGGTGTCCCTTCACTCAACAATAGACCTCTTTCAACAATGTACCAAAACTACAGAAACAGCATGTTTGCTTCAAATTCACTCTGTATTAATGGAATTGCAAAACATGTGGCTAAAATCCAGAATCGTAAACAGATAACACGATGGTAAATAAGTAAATACAAACCAACTGAAGTTCATATCTACAATACAACCTTGAGTAAACCCCAATTGACTTCCCACAGGGCGATGGTCAGGTGTGAAAATCTCATGTTTATTTATTCATTTATCGGTTCGTTTATGCAATGCAAATCCTATGTTTCAACCTAAGTAATACTCGGTCAGTTCCCCACTTACTCCTACTAACCGGAATCCAACGTGTTCACAGGTTTTACGAGCACTTGAGGCGTGCAAAGTTCCCCACATAACTAGCCCACTTTATGCATGGAGTGTTGTCATCCATCTACATATGCATTATGCAATAGATGTAAGCCGTGTATTTACTACACGATACATGATCCCAAAAAGAATATTTTCCCACGATTTTACTCTAACACTTGTGAAGTAAAGAATAGATTCTAAAAAGGCCTACATTTCACGCTCAACCTATGTTATTATTATCACTTTTTTGCACGAACAGACCACTATTATTATTTTGATGGGCACAATTTTTTACCAAAGCATTGGTCCATTCCATTGAGACTGTATTTTTTTTAAATTGTTGACCTTTCAGATGGCTATTGTCCTGTGTCAAATGTGTGGAAAGAAACTAAAGGGGTGCACAATTTGTGCCATTAAATCCTTGTAGTTTTCACAGTTCACACGCTATTTGTGGGCTCAAATGTCATTTTTAAGTAGTAATAAAGGGTGCCATAGGTCTTTGGAAGTAAAAGGAAGAAAAATGTAGTACACACTCTTGTGCAAGGAGGAACAGGCCCTGAGGTTAGTCCTGCGGAAGCCCGACTAGAATTTTAAGTGGTAAAAATGACGACAATGGCTTGTCCTCAAGGTACAAAAATATTATTACGTTAGATTGTAGAAATTGTACACCCATGTTGAGTTTTCTTCGTAGGATCCAAAGCTTTTATCTTTTGTGGGGCTAGAGAGGTTTTCCGTTTATATAAGCAAGTATAAAACACGCGCAATTTTTCTCTCTCATTTGCCATGTTGGTTGGGTATAGGTTATGCTGCAACACCTATAAAATTGATCGGTGGAGACGTATAAAATATATCCTGAAAGTTGGGGAAAAATTCAAGCGCCTGCTTATCCAATTCCGTTTTCAGTCAACTAACAAACTAATGAGAATATATTGCACTGAAAAGTTAGCGGAATCTTTTTTCTCGTCTTGAAAATGAGAAGCCGTCATTTTTGTTGCATGTGCAGACCAAAAATATACTTTCTCGTAAGTGCAGGAGCATAAGAAATATGAAAAAATCATTATTTACACGCTCCTAATATTGGATAGTCATTGTGTCACGTACGCAGTATAGTGAACAAACCTAGAGAAACGTAAATTTTACAAATGCTAGTCCACGCGTTCATGGCCAGTAGCAATGCTCTGTAGAAATTGTACACTGGAGCGTCATATGAAGCATTAGTATTGCATTATTATGTCCGTTGGTTCAGTAGAGGATATTTCTATGCAATAAATTCTATAGGATTCCGTATAAAAATAAAATAATGCAGTATTAAATATTTTACGCTTATGATTTGAACTTGAGGAGTTTCACGAAAGCCAGGCATAGTCACCAAAATGAGGGAATAAATTATTTTCTCAAACGATACATTCTTTCTTTTTTTTGCTCTCCGAACTCAGCAGCTAGGTTTGCCCATGCATGCAAAAGATGATGGATGAGAAAATGAATTTTCTCTCTCACAAGAAAAGAGCCTCTTCAAATGTACTTAACTTTCTCGGATCCTTTACATTCTTTACAATGCATTCTCATATGGTAGGTTGTAGGTAGAAGAGCAGCAGCACCAAGTCTCTGCTACAATTTCTAAGAAAACTTTATATGCACGGAGACGCTATAAGGATTATCCTCTTAGAGTCATCATTATTATGATTATATTTTGCCGTCTTACGCGGGCCCTTTGTGACACCGGTGAACAAGAAACGGTAAAAGAGCCAACGGACCAGTAAAACTTTTATCTTTTCACTTATCACTTATTCATAGGCTCAGAACTTGGGCTAGTTTTCTTGTGCTATGCACGTACTATAGTACTGCTCATAACTATTCTAGTGATCACACAAAATGATCATGATGCATGCAGCCACCTATTAAATTAGTTGCTGCTAACTGTAGTGTATCCTCCCAGATATCGTCTCATGATAATTAATCCTACAGGGAGTATGGAATTTTGGTCGGTTGGTCAAAGCGAAAGCAAATCCGATCGCTGGGAAAAGTCGTCCCTCCATTAATTTTAAATTCGGCTTCGTATCTGGAACTAACTTTTAATAAGTAATGTGGATCGGGTAGACTATTAAATGTTCAAAGGTGAAGGTGCGGGATTGGATTCAATAAGATTATAATCTCTACACAACGAGAAAAATAAATAGCAATTGTCATGCCTGATCATACTCTTTGTCTGATGGATCGTACAGTGAATACTAAAATATTTGTATTGTATCTATAATGCAACAAGAATCCCTGCATTATAAAATGATCACTAACTTACTACATATAGCCACACACAATTTCTCCCTAGGTTCAAAGTGTACAGAAAATCTTGTACATTCCAACTCAATAATGATTCTTATGGTCTTCTAACATTTACTACCTATTCAAATATGTGGACTCCCTCACTTACACACAGTAGTGGTTCCCATTTTTACGAAGTCATCATCAGCCTTATGTTTATTATTATTGTGGGACGTGAACCTATTTGTTTAGCCAGCACGGGAGCAAGCCCATTATTTAAAGGCCGAAAACAAGTTAAAGCACTTGTTCGTCTGCTCCTCATTATCTCTATGTGCAGGGGCACACATAGTGTTTGTTGGTTTTTGAGATGCGTCCATTACAGGTTCCTCTGGGTGCCATTGGATTCCAGAGGTAAGAGACATGAGAAGTCTCAAAAGTAACCACCCAGTAGCAGTAACTAATTAGACACCCATTTCAAGAACCATTCATTCATATACCCCCCTTGTTTGGTACACAACATGGGTAATCATGCTGGTTTGCGTTCCGTAAATTGGTAAATAAGTTTTTATTGTAAGAATTGAGGTTTTGTTCCAGACATCCAGACTAATACCGCTTTTTAGCGGCAAAGTAAACACATGGTAAACAACACATTAACATTGAAGGCAATCTCAGTGCCTGTAGAAAATAATACTGTTGATATTGTTCAACGACGAACGACATTTCGTGGAAAAAAGGAAAAAGATGTATTTGAATTAAAGGTCTATGAAAATTTATCTTCCAATTCGAAAGTTGGAGTTCGTCACCTGACTGAAGTAAAGAATTTTAGATCTTTCCAACCTCTATTTACTTACAAATTCTAACTCCAGACGACACAAACCTCCCCATCGATTAAATAAGTACCACGAAAATATAGTTAACTAAAATTGGCTATATTTTGGCCAACCAGACGAGAAAAGTACACACCCAGATTTTGGAATGTAGTTTTCCACTAGTTCATTATTATAAGTGAGAGTGAGTACCCAGGTTTAGAATGCAACAGTGGTCAAGAATAAATTTCGAGTAGGACGAAGACTTTAGTGTAATATTTCAAAACCTACCTTACTTGTTTAAAACCAGCTTATGCGATAAGATGAAGACAGGATTAAAAAGGTATTTACTCAACAAGGTAAGTTTTAATGAGACAAAGGTGAGGAGTGTGGGCTGTTTTACGGCCCATTGTATTAAAATAATGTATTCACATCCCCTGCTACCTGAATTACTAACTAAACTGAGCACAGGCAAACAAAGTACACAATTTTTTGGCTAGCTACTTGCTTACGTAACCAAATTGTAAAGTCATCTCCCTGGCTTATCAGCCCAGCTGCTTAGTTCAACAAGACGAGCAAATCTCATATTTGTCTTCTGGGGCGTTTAAACTAACTAACTCAATATCTTTGGAACAATAGAGTGAGCCAGCAGTTTGTAAAGAACGAGAAATCGATACATCCAGACCAGGCAGTCGCATATGGAGAAAAATCTGTGCCTGTGAAAATGCATCATCATATTCAACTGCATACCTGGGAAGAAAACGGGCGTCGTTTTAAACAAAGAAATGGAGCCCCAGCCCACCAGAAGATTTCAAAAGATCCCCCAAAAAAACGTAGCAATAGTGGTACCTGCAGTGTGATTTTAAGCACAACATAGATATATATATCTAATGATACTTCACTCTTTACGTTAGTTTGTACTCACAGGGTCAAACTTTTTCCACTTGGAGTATACCTAAGATGGTTAGTAGAAATTCCCACGGGCTCTATTCCGAAACTCACGGACCCAGGTCTAACAGACTAAAAATGCATTTCACGTGTGGACCATAATAAACTTAAGTGTGTATAGTTAACTGAAGTGGTGGTGAGTGAGTAACTGGCACGTCAGGATTGTATCTAATCAATTGAAGGATCAGCAACCGGAGAAAAAAGTTAGTTACGTCGACAACTCAAGCCAGTCAGTATCTTTGCAATTGAACTACATTGATGGAGTAACAGTAGTAAATTTTTTGGGCTTTGTGATGAGTGGCAAGCTGATATAATTTTACAAAAGAAGAGAGCTGACAATGTTTGTACTTGACTAGTTTGTTGCTTATTGGGTTGAAACTTTGCAAATAGCTCATTCATCACTTGGGTATATGCTCCTAAAATATAGCTCCCAGCGCTCAAGTTGAGGTTCGCAGTAAAAAACTGGAAACATAGGCTTAAATGCTTATCTGACCGAAATTTAAAAATTGATGAGTGGTCCCTTAGTTTAGAGATTTTTCCCTGGTTCAATCCATTGAGGAAATCCAAAAAATGAATTCCATTCACAATTCTACAAAAGCTGATGTAACGAAGTTTTAGCGCTGGATACTACTATTTCTGGAGCACATTCTCTGAGTCTGGCGTCTGGGTGGCAAATGGCAAAGTTTCAGCCCAAAAAGCGACAAACAGGTTGAGTAGTTACATTGTTAGTCTATATATGTCCCTGTAGTTGACATAAAGTAAGATAGACAGAGTGGGCACTTTTGTGATAACTATAATATCGTGATCGATCTACAGAATAAAAGTGGCTATGACAAGACTGCCGTTTTTGATGAATGAGACAACGAGTGAGCTTATTCACTGTAGTAGCATTTATTCCCTTGATGGAAGGACACAGTCGACACAGGCACGCAAAGTTGGTTAGTTAGTGTTGATTATTATTATATTTAATTTGTGTTGCTTTTCTGTTTGGTTCAGTTGGCACGATATCCTCTACCCCCATGAATAGTTCGACCAGGTTCTAAAGGAATGGGATCTCGACATTGGCCGCCTTTGCAGAAATCAAAGCAACATAATTTGTTTCCAGGACAGTCATCATCCACTTTACATACGCCTTGGAAATTGGTCCACTCGCAAAGTTTGCTATCATCCAATTTGAGAACGTTTGGGGGACATTGGCCGCCGTCTTTGGCTGCCAGAATATAAAGATTATCTCGTAAATGATTTGTAACTTTGTTGGATTCTATAAAATATTTACTCATGTAGAGCGTATGGCTTTATAGTATGTATTTTGTGTCATACTTCTGAGATCGCACGTCTTTTTAAAGCAACGAGGTCGATTCGGACGAGGACAAACACATATTTTGCAATCCATGTACATCAAAAGACTATCCCCAGCGCAAACATCTAATAAAAAGTATACGAGCTGAGTTTTAGTTGAAATTTTGTTACTGTTTCTTATGGCCTGTTTTACTAATTTTTTTATGGGTAACATACTTTTCCTTTTTGGGCGAAACCATCTTCTTCCTTCGGACTCAAGATTCAAAATTACGAGAACGAACAACGTAATCTGAATTGCTTTCCATATGTATGACATTGTTGAAAACTTTTGTAGGTAGGTATAGCACTTTACACACTATAAGGAATTTTACAGACAGGCACTATAAAGATCTCCTTTTGCAAAGCTACTGAAATTGGTGAGCAGTTTGCATGTGGAACAATGGTGCATAAAATCATCCATCGTCAACTTTCATATCTTTTTTATGAACTACTTAAAGAATAAGGGAATAAAAAAATCAAGACTTGTTCAAAGACGTTATATAGCAAATTTTATAGCTAGTGTGTGGTTTCAGAATCAATTGTTCTTTTCAAGACATTTTACGACTGGCAAATTAAAATGTTGTGTCTTTATAAGCTAAGTCAGTGTGATGCGTTATGTGGCATTCACATATGGTCCATGTTCTCGTACACATTACACGATAGCATTATAATAATACTAATGGCATGATGACATGTGTTGTGCCATTTTGATTCCATTGTTATGGTCCGCATAGGATCCTACATGGTCATATCCATTACATCTCATTTTTTGGGCCTTTCTTTTGTATTTACAGTAACAATTCACTTCCCATTGTTATCCTCTGCAAATATGGAACGGATCGTAAGGCGCAAGAAATACTGAGATGTATAACTTTTCTATCTCTCCTCATTCATATGGGCGAAAGATTATAGTTAACCAGGCACAAAAGAAAAGGAAAATCGATATTCATCACTCACTCAGCCATGATATAAATATCTTGCATTGTAGAAAGCCTCCTATTAAGGTTGCGTCCGACTAACTAGACTAAAGCACAAATACAACTTTCAATTTTTATGAAAACATGCAAACAAACCAACTACTGCACCGGTTTTTCCTTCCGAATTCTTATCTTCTAGAAAATAAAAACATTATAACTATGTATGTAGTACTTAAACTTGACAGTTTAAAGTTGCTCACTCACAAAATCTTAGGTTTACTTCTTTGAAAGATGTAGTCCTACACTTGTACGCCTATTTTTCTTCTATTTCCACGCCAGCATTTATATTTATTTAGAGAAAAAGCTTTAGAATATCTTGTTTTAGCTTGACAGGCTGACACAAAGTTTTATCTTTTCCAAAACGGCAGCTGAATCAACTCCATTTGCATTTTAAGGGATTTGCAGCATATGTGTGTATTTAAAAGGAGAAACTAAAACCCTAATGGATTTGGGAAGAGAAAAGGCAAAGACTATTATGCAACCAGTCTGTCTGATTTGAGCAATTGTCTTGCTTTTTATGTCTCTTTAAATTCTTCAAACATTTAGAAAATGTACTGTTATTTACTATTGTTAGTTAGTTCGTTTGATTGCATATGTATGCGTAGGGTTACAATTTGACATTATTTTGCACGTTTTGATTAAAGCTGGTAAATTTAATACAGTGGAAGTTTCAAATCCTTGCAAACTTTGAACAAGTTTCAAATCCTTGCAAACTTCGAACAAGTTTCAAATAAACAGACGTTTATCAAATTAAACCACTGGAATAATCCGTAAACTCGCGCGTACAAACTAAACTAAATTTATACACAAACAATGATGTCATCAAGAGAGAAATCTTGTGCAAACTTTGCTACTGCATGCTGATGCTCTTACTTAATCAGTTGTGCTTCCAAAGTTTGAAGCTCAAACTTTACAAAGAAATTTATATTCACATGGCAGTGAGCAGCATTGACTTCACAAACCCAATGATCACTTTATTATATAGGCCACTAAATACTCAATCCACTGTATACGATAGTTTGCCACTCATTACACGAAAAAAAAACGAGAAACTAACTAACAAATCAAGTTAGTAAAACAACATATTTTGTTGTTCAAATCTTTCCCTAACAGAGTATATGACATTTCAAATGTAAACAGCACGTAATGTGCACGATCAAAAGGAACTCGGGAAAAAAATCCCTGACAATGACAAACGCGTGTCACATTCTTTATTTTTTCAGTAAACAATGATGAATGTGTATACTGGTACATGCAAGAAGAAGAAGCTATATGAAAATCAAAAAACCAACACTGAAACCCAAAAAATCACAAAATTCAAGTATCCACTGTGAGCAGGCACTTTAAAAACCTTTTGAGTAGGAAAACATCACGTAACTAAAATTGATCGTCCTGGGGCCAAACGTCACTTTTATATTATTGGCGACCAACTGACATGACAATATTGGAAGCGCTAGGGTTCATCTTATGCATACAAATGACATCAGCTAAAATAATATCCATGAGCTCACTCAGTCACTCACTCACTATACTAAGAACAACAATGAATGAAATTTTTTCCATTTGCATATGTTTGGGCGGTCTCATGGGCTTACTGCTGTGACTCCCAAGATGAAGCCTGTAGGATTCATCGGTGCACAGTAAATGGCAATGGACTGATTGTCTACTGTCTCGGATCGTCCCTTGGAGCCGACAATGAAATGCATAAAACAAACAGTAGTAGGAACGAAGGAGCAAGCAAATCTCATTATCATTATGATGATTCTAATTATTATGCTATTAGGGGAGAGCACCTAAGGAGAATGAAACATGTACGGAAATATTAGTATGAAGAGACCCCCTGTGGGTGACTTGAAGCTACTGGAAAGTCAAAGGGGAAACAGCAATTGAATTTAATTTCACTATATA
>Ga0210040_10005306_pt1 | contig 16492 bp, 15 predicted proteins | sample CryGeyCG12114_NA_FD_185462 | JGI IMG/M metagenome (GOLD analysis project Ga0210040, IMG submission 185462) | Groundwater microbial communities from aquifer - Crystal Geyser CG19_WC_8/21/14_NA (SPAdes) (version 2) | ecosystem: Environmental > Aquatic > Deep subsurface > Groundwater | place: USA... | reverse complement strand
GAGCTCTCCTTCACTCACTCATATTTAGTCACTTGCTCTCTCAGGTTGTTTCTTTTCCAACACAGCTCATCGGCATCATGAATTATTCAGTACAGCTGGGGACATAAGGGGATCCAATGTATAATAGCATACACGCACAAATATATAATGCATTTACTAACTTGCAGTGAGCAGCAGTGCAGTGTTTCGCTGTATTATGAACCAAGTGCGCTATGACTGACTGACTACAGTAGGGATTGTTAAGACAAGACAGAAACCAAAAGCAACTGTATTCATCTTCCTGTTGTTTATAATGTTAACTACACACTGCACAACATGTGAATTATTAAGATGCCTTAATGTCTTTATCGTTTTATGAGGGAATCTTTTTCCCACTCTTGTATGCCTTTAAAGACGAGTTGTTTCTAACACAATCACATTCTGTAATATTAGTACGTAAATAGTATGATGATGATAATATTAGTACAGGCTTTTAGAAGCATACAATAACTTTTTTGTGACACCATTTTTTGACAAGCCACTTTTTTGTTTACTCTCTGCAGGAGAAGAATGTCTGTGACAGATTCCGGGGGCCAAACTGCCTCCAGTGATGGAGGTTCTGGGGGTCCAACGGGACAACAAGGGAATGCTGGAAATACACAGTCTAATAATGCACAACAGCAACAAACTCAACAACAGACTCAGCAGTTGCAGTTGCAACAAGTGCCCACGTCTATGACGGGTCTTCATGGGGGCAATCAGCATCCAGGAAACCAAGGGAATAATCAGATGCAGCAGCTGCAAGTGATTCAGCAACCTTTGCAGAACTCGTACAATCTTCAACAATTGTACAATGGTCAAGGTGGTCAGCTGATTATGCCGGGCAACTTTGCTTTACATCAACCTGGGATGAATCAGCAAATTCAAGTGAGTTTTTTTGATACTTTGGGGAAGGTAGTGAATATGCGGCACAAAGAAATGCATTTTGATGATTAAAGTTGGAAGTGAAAGGAATGTGTATTCTGTTCGTGTGTTAGTTAGTAGATGAAACTCTTAGCTTAATTTAAAAGCTGCCGTGATTTATGGTGGTACAGTTTTACAGGGTTTTAGAGATTCGAGTTATGCGTATGGCAAAGACAAATTGAATTATTCCGTTGACACTCTCAAAATTAATTCTTGTACTTTTGCAAGGATTATTGGTTTGTAACGGAGCTAACTAACTATACTTGTGCTATAACTAGTGATTGCTGTAGAATTCTTTACACTTAATTACTCATTTAGTTAGTTAGTTGGGCTTCTTTTCTTCCTGACTGAAATATGAATGAAAGCTGTAGTTCGTTGCAGTCTGTATCGATTTATGAATTAATTTCGGGATGAGTGGATAGATGAACGGAAAATCCCTAGTCGATCTAATTTCATACGTATAATGTACACAAGGGTATCGTTTTGAGAGGGAGATTGTCTGAATTGTAGTGGTATTAGATTGGATATGTGCACTGCACATATTACTGACGAACTTGCGAGCTATAGTGATTACATTCACAGTTCTGGAGTAAATGAAAGTGTAGCGAAAAGACAGGTATGACATGACAGGAAAGGAAACTAACGATGGAGGAGGGAAGCACAAGCAATGTCGCTGGTTGTTCACAACCATTGTGAAAGTAGTAGATGGTTTGAGTTTCTAACGATGCTCTTTGTAAAGAGCAAAAAGATTTTCTATGTATTCTACATTCTTTATTTGGTTTCCCCCTTTTTTCCACTTTCACATCAGTTATAGCAACGGACCAGGGGTTGAGTCCATGGTTGACGTTTGTACCTGCCTTTTTTGTGTTGAAGTTTGAGTGCCTGGGGAAGTAAAGAGCTGTCGAGAAAAAGCTTATGACAAAATTGGGACTAAAAAAACTCAAACAATATGTTCATAACGCCACTTTGCATAAATATGCGTACTCGGCATGCTCAAATATATTGAATTCAATTTCAATGTCTTCAAGATAACGTGGAAATAGCAGGATTCTGCAAACTTGTCTATGCAATCCTGCATTTTTGTAGCATGCATGCATGAGCGTGGGCACAAAAGTATCTGTCTTTGTTGTGTGAAATCACTGACTTGCAAAAAAAGCACATATGGAAAGAAACGGATTAGTGAGCCAGCAGCAGTCTGCCTGCAATAATGCTAGAATTGGCAAATGGCAGAGAATACATGTAGGTACATTAAATGTGGGCTTGCAACAACGTGATAAGTATATGTAGCAGGAATAGGCAAGAAGTTTTCGCAACGAATAACGTTGTAGTTTGTATGTCTAACTTGTATTAAACGTGTGTGCAAAAAATATTAGAGTCATACACTGTTGCAGTTATTTCGGGAGAACTCTGACCATGTCTAGTCAGTCTTGTGTTTTGCATACAGCTGTAAGCTATTGCCGTCATTGAATTTGATTTTGTGCTGACATTGCTTCTATTTCATTTTCCCTCGGTAGTCTGCTCAGGTCAATACTCCAATACAGGTATTATAACATCTAACTACTCATAAGTTTTTGTATTAGTTTTGCAAAATAGTTTGCAGTATAGTGGTGGGACATTTAAGATTGATTCATTTGTGTACGAGCGGGATTCAGTTTAGTTAGTTAGTTGATGTATGTAGCGGTTTCCATTCATAAAGTTAGTGCTGTTATCTATTCATGTTAATGTTATCAATATCTTGTTTTACCTTACAGGTCATCACAGCTGGGAAACCATTTCAACCCAATCAACTCAATGCTCCACACATGCTCACCACAGCAAGTAAGTAAACAATACGAAAATTGATACATGTTTATGTTCATGCAGATTGGACTAACTATAACTACGTGAAAACTAACAATAATCCTGCGTTTTTTTTATCTTACATGATTCGCCAATTCAGCAAGCTACATTCCTTCCAGTGCAACCAACAATCAAGCATATATAATTGGACAGCTCATTAATTCCCAAGGAGGTTTGATCCAGCAGCAATCGCAGCCTGGAAAACCCGGAGAAATGAATAAAGTATGGCTGTAAATAAATTCCTGTAACATACATGCATTGCATACCTTCTAGGCTAAAAAATAAATAAAAAATGGATGCGCACAGAATACAAACAGATGTAGTAGTAACACGCCGTTAGCCCGGTATGCGATCCAAATCTAATGTGCTGTAGTTGCATCCAGATCCATGTGACAAATTACACCATGTCACGAGTCACGGTTCCCGAAGAATTCTATTGGTCCTGTATTTTTTTATTTATTTAAAAACCTCTAAAGACATAACAAACAGTGCTGGCAGAGTCCTGCTGGCCCATTTACAGGTTGTTTTCACTGTGTGTGACCCCTAAAGTATTTATTGACCTTCCAAAGAGGTTCTGTTACCGACACAGTGTAAAAGATAGAAGTGCACGTGACACGTGACCAACATGACAATGGCTAAAAGTTTTACAATTGTCACTTTTGTATTCCAGCAACCGCAGCAGCAAGTGATTTCTCAGCAACAAATTGGATCTCAGCTTCCTCAAGGACTCACATGGACCACACCGCATTTCCTCACCGCTGGTGGACAAAATCAAATTTTTATTCGCGGAACGCAACCAGATCAAATGTTCTTGCAGCCCCAGCAGTCGTCAATGCAGAATAATGTGAGCGTGAACTCACACCAGCACTTCTCGATGCGTAAGTTCAATTATCACTCATAGTAATTCTATGGTTTTCAAATGGGATTAACTAACTGGATTTTTATTGTCTGACAAACAGCAGCGTTAACGTCCGGTCAACTCACTTCCACGTCAATCTCTTCAGTTGTCACTGCCAATGGAGTTCAGCATCATCAACAGCAGCAGCAGCAACAACATCATCAACAGCAGCAAAATACGGCCAACCTACAACAACAGCTCACTCAAACATCTCAACAACAGCAAAATCAGGCCGGGCAACAGACGCTCCAGTCCTCAAACTTGGTCTCAATAAAAGGGCCAGCCACTTTGCATCCGAAACCACCGGTTCAAATCCAACCACAACCAACTGGCCAAACTCATCATCAATTTCAAACTCAACAGCAACATCATCAACAGCAGCAACAACAGCATCCTTTGCAGATCACAATGAACCATCAAGGTCAACCGCAACTGCAGATGGTGACTGGGACTCCGACGTCGCAAATTATTGCGCAACCTCAATCTACAATCCATCCCTCACTTCCAGCTCATTTGATTCAGCAAGGTACGACTGTTCAACAGGCGACTCGGCAATTGACAATTCTTCCTCATCATCAGCAACAGCAACAACAACAACAGCAGCAACAGCATCATGTTCAAGCTTCACAACAGTTGACAACGATGCAAGGTCAACCTCAATTGGCCACGCAGCAGCCGTTGTCAATCAGACCGAATTTGCAAATCCAGGTGACGGCTGCAACTGTAACGTCAGGAGCGAACCAAATTCATGTGACTGTTGGGAATGGGACTAGTTCTGCTACGGTTCCTAATCAACAAGTGCAAGCGAGAGCAAAGGTGAGGAAACCGACTGTGAGTCGTACGACTGCTGGGACCAGTCCGGCGGGAGGTCAACAAAAGTCAATGTATACAAGGGCGCCGACTCCTACTTCAACTGTGAATTCGATGACTGCCAATGGGAAGGGACAGCAGTCCAGTGTTGGTACGGGGATTACCAAAGTTCCTATTAGTGGGACTAACTCGATGGCGAGTAGTAATAATAGTCATGCACAACCGTTGAAAACAATCAATATGTCGGCGTTGCAATCAGTGGCTCCGAATTTGCCGGACGCCACGCTCACACCGCTACCGTCTTCTGTAGGATCTCAGCAAAGTTCTAGTGGGCAGATGCAACAGCATAGTGGGTCTAATAGTAGTAGTGTGACTACGTTGCCGAATCCTGCGATTTCGATTACTCCTACGGGACCGCCGGCGAACGCTTGTGCTGCTAGTGGTGGACAGTCTACTGGTTCTCAGAGTAGCAAGAAGGATGATCATAGGGAGAATGGTTCTACTAATGGGAGTGCTTCTGGTGGAGATAACAAAAATAAATTGTAAGTCGTGGTTTAGTGTGATGATTTAATTAGTAGTGTGCATTTTGCTTGGTGTGAGTTGTTAGTAGTAGTGCTCGTTACACGTACTTGTTATATAATAGTAATCTACTTCTATGGTATTACTTTAGATTGTGAGATATATTTTTTTCATTCTGATATTTAGAAATGACCAGGAGAAAGAGAATTCGAATGCTAAGAAGTCAAATGGAGGAACTGAGGATGATGATCCAACTGGAAAGCAGAAACTTCCCAAAGCCATGGTGAAACCACAAGTATTGACTCACGTGATAGAAGGATTTGTCATCCAAGAGGCTGCGGAACCTTTCCCAATCTCTAAGGCTACCGATTTGGATGAACCACCAAGTAAGTTTGCAGTCAAAGCTCCTCTTTTGCAGTCTTTAGTCCAGGCAGCTACTTAAGTTACTAATGAAATGATTTTTCTTCATGTTTCAGAGAAAAAGATGGCTCTCTCATCTTCGTCGGACGAAATGGGAAAATGCGAATTTTGTGGCAAAGTGGACTTGCGCTCTAAATTCAAGAAAAACAAACGATTTTGTTCATCTGCTTGCTCAAAGGGTCGTAAAACCGCTCAACAAAGCCACCAGCAATGCCAAGTGACCACTGCTACCAGTACTACTACAACAACTACTGGAACTAATTCTATGGATATGAAGAGTAGAACTGGGAATAGGAAATGGGTACGTAGAAATGTAGATGTGTACACTTCCCCATAATGAAAACCAATCTTTACTCTGGTTTTGTTTCTTTTATATTTAGACTATAGTGACTGAATTTCGAATTTGTTTTACAGGGCGACTTGGCAGACACAGAGTCGACTGATGAAACCAATAGCTCGGTAGGAGAAGCAGCGGTCATGTCACCTGCTGTGGAGCATGCGGAAGATGAAAGTAAAATGAACCCAATGAAATGGAATGTGACAGAAGTAGTTGATTTTGTTCGTTCCCTGCCTGGCTGTTCTGAATATGCGGATGATTTCTTGTTGCAAGAAATCGATGGTCAAGCACTAATGTTACTCAAGGAGGATCATTTGATGTCTGCTATTGGGATGAAACTTGGGCCAGCATTGAAATTATGTGCTAAGATCGAGCATATAAAGTCTTTGAATTCCAGCTCTGAAGCCAACCCTGTCAAATGATATTGGAAGTCCGTAATTCTATAATTATAATGAATGTGGGAATAATGCTATAAGACAAGTGAAGTAATTCATGCTCTGACTTTTCGTTTGTTCGCATCTTCTGCCTATGGGAGCTAATCTCTCACTTTTAAAAAATCCATTTGTTGATGAACTAATTTTTGTACAATACTGTTGAAATATTGCCCAGCCTATTTTGATGTTCTTAATTTTTCGTGGAGTTGGAGTTGGAGTATTTAGATCAAGATCGTTCTGCCGTAAGATAAGAAATATGAACGTGTGTTGACGTTGTTTTTTACTACAGTGCTACAGATGTAAAAGGTGTAATTTTTGGGAAGAATTTTTGCACTTTTTGACGAAAATACACTATATTTTATTTATTTCTTAGCTTGGCTCCTAGTGTGAGTTAAGTTAAAAAGAAGTATTGCATATTGGACTGAACTGAATTCTTACTCGAATTATGTGTAAAGTGTAAGCTATACCAAAACCAGTTTGGGATTCATTAGTAAAGTATTCTCATTTAGTCATATGGTCATTGATTTGTTTTATTCTAGGGGATATATAGCCAATATTTTGTTAATTGCATAGGGTTGTTAAAGTTAGTATGTCGTTCTTTAAATAAACCGTTGCATATTCCTAAATAATTAGAAATGTGTGTCTGTTTTGATGGTTTTCGACTTTTGAATGTGACATCAACAATGGAATAATCATAATTGCAGCAAATTCCGCGAGATAATGAGAATGGAAAGAATTTCTCAAAGCTCGTGCTCGTAATAAGGCCAGTGAAGTAAGAAAGTTTTTTTTTTTACTTACGGTAATTGGTGTGGAGGCTCGTCGCTGGTGGCGTCTAAACGTTGCATATTGCATCGCACTAAGTTGATTTATTGCTGTCCGAAAGATTTAATTAATGATTTCAGTCAACCTATAGAATTGTTTTTTTATCTTGCAACTACAATATTCGTTCACTGACTTGCACTGTTGTTTATGATGAAAAAAATTCTTTGAGCTGGCCATAGAAATAGATTACCGCAGACTACATGCAGATTGCTATGGCTTGACTTGGCCTTGAAGACACTGGGAATGATGGTAGTGCAAATTATCAATAATTTCATATTATTGTAGTTTGTCGCCGCAATATTATTTCTAAACTGCTTTTCTATTTCATATATCTCCTGAATTCAACGTCGAAAGATAGCAAAAAGGAATGAAATGCTAAATATTTAGCACACTTTTTAGCGTAACAAAAGAGCAAGGGGATGGACGCCGTATAAAAGAAAAGAGGGGCAGCTAACGCGCATGACCGTTTGAACACCGTCAAACAAAAGGACTTCTCGTTTTACCTTTATGAGTTCAGTGATAAAAGGGTTTGTTTACACTATGGCTGGACTCATCAACCCATTTCATTTTCATTCTTGGTCATAAACTTGTGAAACTAAAAACAGTTTACAACTAATGGTCAGTGTGCAAGGTTGGATCTAGTCATTCTGCTGTAGTTGGGCTCTTATATTTCTTATTAATTAAATACTAAATTTTGAGATTCTGCAACCATGTGTGATGAAAATGGGCAAGCAATCATATTCGATGAAGTGGACGAAGAAATCCAGCGACTTAACGATGGGCTGGACGAAGAATTAAAGGCGGCATTGAAGGATATTGAAAATTGCCGATCTTCACAAGGGAGTAGTAAAGCTGGAATTAGTCAACCGGAAACCTCCAGAAGCAAGTATTTTGTACAACTTGAAAAAGGGAAGAAAGAAAATGAGTCGTATACCATCGTTGCGGAGACTCGTGTGGAGCATAGGATGTTCAATATGCAAGACACTTACACTCATAGGGCCGAGCCGGGTTCAAGTCATCCAGAAACATCCGGCAAACATATGCATCGGTTTTCAAACTCTGCAACTCAACCTGTAGATCACAGTATTCCTCCTGTAAGACGAAAATAATTCGATATAGGCCCGAGTTGGGAGGGACCAATCATTTGTATGACAATTTGCTCGCATGATTTTTGCAGGATATGGACAATACAGAATGCACAGTTTTCCAATGTAATTTGTGCCCAGAGAAGTTTCATCGGAAATTGTACCTGAACAATCATATGGAACGGCGACATGGTGTCAAATATGTTTTCACAGAGCGAGGGTGAGGTTAATTAAAAAACGGCAAAAGTTGTATCTTTGTTCGTTTGATTGGTAGACAGCTAGATTAGCAGACAGGCAAACGGTTTTGTGGTAATTTCCATATGCAAGTTAAACTCTGGGTATTCGGGCGCTAAGTTTAAACAAACACTGACATCTTTATTTTAAATGGTTGAAATATAGGAAAAAGTTCAAATTGGTCAGGATTCCCGAAAATTTAAATCTGAAGGATGGAGAAAAGTTGGACCCTGCTGTTCAGCTGCTGTTGAAATCTACGGAAGGGCGTTGTCTTCAAGATGCTATTGGAGTTGTATGTATAAATTGTCGTTAATTTATTGAGAGCGTTCAAATACTAAAATGTATTCATTTATGCTTCTAACTTATGTGATTTCAGCAAGCTATTGATGACGATGCTGATATTACTCCAGCAGCAGAGCAAAAACAAGTGAATCCACATGAGCTTTTGAATGAAGGAAAGGTACGCAAAAAGAAGAGTTTCTAGCCATAACACAAGCTTGAATTGCTTTTTATGAAATTATATGATGTTCAAATTTGCATTGACAAAACAAGAAAGACTTAGCTAACACATCAACTAATTCTTTACGCAGGCCGGAGTAGACTATGGTTGTGGTTTTTTGATCGATAAAGTAGACAATGAGGCGACGAAAATTGTTGAGGAACGCGGTGAAATTCCTTTTGCTGCATTTTGTCCCCATAATACATCACAGAAGTACCTTCTTCGTCTTACAAATTTTAGACATGGGAAGCATGTAAGATTGCATAATTGATGAAATCTTCACAACAATTGAAACCAAAACTACTACATTTTTAGTAGTGTGTGTAGCTAGTGTAGTAGTGACTATTTCAATACGTATTCTGCAGAAGCAGAACAGACCAAAATAGTAGCAGCTGTATTTTGTTCACAATAGGTGGCGTACCCTGCTAGGATTGTAGATGTGATGCGATGCAAACAAAAGGGAGCTGACGGCCAAGTGATTCCGTCACTTCCGCAACCAGACTCGACGCCCAATGCTAGTCAACCCAAATCTAACATGGATGAAACTAAAAAAAATCTGACTGAATGTGAAACTGAACGCATTGATGCAGCTACATTATGTGATAGTCTGCCGAACTTATCTATTGTTAAAAAGGAAAAATTCAGTGACTCCATGGAGGAACCACCAGAGCCAGCGGAAACGTCACCACCAGAGCCGTTATCAGAAAAATTCGATGAAGAAGAGACAGAAAAGGAGAAGGAAGAAGCTCAAGTGGAGAAGCCTGCTCCGCAAGATTCAAATAAAAAACAGTATATAATTCCAATCGTGGCGATCATAAAACAATCGTTTGATGAAGATTTACAACAATGCGTTGTGAATGTGGATCCTCCGCACTCCCGAAAAATTGATGATATCTCTTTTATGAGTCCTGGAAAATTTTCAGAGATTGCAACTGTTGATCAAGTACTAATGAGTAGATTACTGAATCTAATAAAGATAGTATGACCCTCACGTCAAATATTTGTTTCACAGGAAATTTTAATGTTATCAGAAGCGGCTAAACAACAAGCTGCTGCTGAGGCCGCTGCAGCCGAAGCTGCTAAAAAGCAAAAAAATCAAGACGCTCTCCAAAACCTGGAAACACAAGATCAAGATGCAAATGCAAAAACCCCTCCTAAAAAATCGGTCACTCCTAAGGCACCAAAAGTGAAGCGCAAGTCGAATGTTCGTCGTGCAATTTTATCTCCATTGCCATTCTCTTTAAACAATGTGAAAAAAGATGCGGACAATGCTGCGTCAAAAATAAATACGGACGAGTCTTTGTTGCCAGGTAAAAACTTTGGATGAGAAATGATCAATGGGTGGGAAATCATTACCTTTCTACATCTACCATCTGCTTTGCCTCTAGATATCAAACCGGAAATCAAAAAGCGACTTAAAGCAGCAAAAGCAGAACTTATTTCACCAAGTAAGGAGCCTAAGACGCAAAAGAAAAAATCCAGTCGAGGTAAGAAACGGCATTTAGCCGAACAGTCACCAGAGAAGATCAAAAAGGCAGAAAAAGTAGCACAAGAAGAAGCCAAGGATCCATCGTACAATCCAAGAAAACCATCCTCGCCATCGAAAGGCATAAGTTCCACTCCTGCTGCTGTCAGCCGTAAGCGTGGTCGTCCCCGTAAGTTGAAACTCGATTTGTTTGATGAGGAAGATGAAGAGCAAACTCGTTCCAGTTACAAACGAAAATCCACTCCAGGTAGAAGTAAGTACACTTAATTTTTCCAAGCATAAAACTAAAGATTCTACACATTATATGATGTAGTTGTTTAATGGATCACTTTTTGGTAGGACCATGTGGGCGCCCATCTAAAAAATCAAAACGAAAACGTACTGCATCAGAAAGTAGCCTTGCTGCCTAATTTTCGTTCTCATATTTTAATTCAGTGTGTGCATGTACAATTTATTTATCCTTAATTCCGAAATTCAGTTTTATTATTTTCTTGTTCCTTGCTCGTCTTTAAATGTCAATGCATGTAAAATCCGGTCTCGTTCTCCTATAGAGTCCTGTATTTTTGTTGTAACTTTCTTTCTATCAAGTAAATGATACCGATGTCTCTTTATGTACAGAGAAATGAATGTGAGTACGAACTGGTTATTTTTCTCCGCATATGTATTTATCATTTTTATTATTGTTACAATCTTTGGCTTCGTCTAGCCATTGTGTATTTATCTTTATGTATAGTATATAGCCTCTATGTCTTACTGTATCTTAAAACCACAAACTATGTACGTACTATATGCACAAGTAATTATTTTACGGATCGAGTCTCCTCAAAGAAAGTCCCATATACTAACTAACTAACATAACTCTATTAGTTTACGAGTAAGAGATACACTTGATAAAAGTTGTACGCTTTGTTTTTGTTCGTTCCAATAGATAAATTTAAGAAGTATTATGCAAAAATCATTTCAACTCTTTGCGTTACCATTAATACAGTTATAAACTAGTCAGTGTCATAACACTACCGAAAGAGAAACAGTATATATGCATACGTATATTTAATATAGTTTCATTGGAAGATATTGTCATAAAGTAGGTAAAATGCTAAGCTAAAACTTCATACACAATAATAAAAGAAGCTGGTGGGTAAAAAAAGGAACCCTATATTTACAACTCTCCAAGCGTTTTACGAAGAAAGAAAATTCTCAAGTAGATCTCCATATTTTATAGCATAAATCCATAAAAAAAACAAATAAAAATCTACCCCACGTCTACCACTATACAACATAGAAAGGAATGGTAAAGTTCATCTTATCCTACCAAAACACATTATTAACTAATGTTACCTTTACAATGATGCACAATATTGTTGTAACATTTTATAATCTCATCTCGTTTTGAGGTAACTCAGAGTTAATTAGCGTGAAAAACTCACGATAAGTAGCCTTTTAAATTCTATTCAGCTTCATGTAGCCGCTTGCTATATCATAGTATAATAAAGAAAAAAAAAACCAAAGTGAATACATTTTTTCAAGAAATCAATTATAGCTGAAAATTCTCATCCTCAATGTAATATTCGTCAATAAAATTATTTGAAAAAACTTGTGGAAGCACAATATAATGTTTGGCACAATAATTCACATCAAGAGAGTCTTTCAGTATATAATCAGTAATCAGTAACTCAGCTTTTCAGTATCCTACAGTAGTTTGTATCCTATAAATCCAATACAAAACCTTAGATTAATCGTATCCTAAATATCCTAAAATTACTCAAGCAAATCAAACCATACATAATGAAAGAATTAAGGCAAATTTTATTCCTTTATCCAATTATGTATGTGAGTATAATTGACTGCGATCGAGACCGAACAGAATGATTTTCATTGTTTTACGTTTTTCCTGTGAGCAAATTAGTTCGCTGTTTAAATTACTTGTCAAGTCAAAACATGCTATACACACTATTTTGGCTCTCTGTCTGTAACTGTGAACTTAACTACATACTAGCTATCCCTAACAAACAAAACTGCACATATACCCTTTTCTGCATTGCATTATTTAAGCCGCTTTGTACAAGTAAGACTATAACAACACTCTATGTAGTAAGTAATATATAATAGAATATCTCTGTCATAATAAATGTAACTTGCATCTCAAATATCTGAAATGGTGCATCTGTAAAACAAGTGGCATCACATTGCAAAAAGGACTATTGACAATATTGTCTTGAGTTGATCATTTTGGTGGTGTTCAAAACAGTTCACTCTTTTCTCTTATCTTCCTATGTAAGCACTACAATGTCATCCTCTTGCATCCTACCAAGTATTAAACTATGTGAACATTTCCATAACAGATCTAAAACTCCCCATACAAACAAATGGAGCGGTCCACCCGCAACCTATTCTCACCCATACATACTCACTCACTTGTATTCTACACACGTTTAGTTTATTAACTATAAGAATCTAAATATCTAAATTGATGCATTGCATGGTAAATAAAAAAGCTAAAAACTCGACACGAATAAAAATATATTATATTAATAATCTAGTTACTCATTCGCAATTTGTACAAATAGTATATTACGCTAACCAACCAGATTTGCAAAAGCCATAAAAATGATTGTTAAAAAATTGCACAAAAAAAGTGATTCAAAAGCTCTCTATGCAGAAAAAAAAGTTAGTATCGAAATAATTCTTCATCAAAATGACAGCAATAATAATAATTTCGGAATAGATGACCAAGTCAACAATTGATGGAAGAAAACGCATTGACTAGCTGTAGAAAACGTACTAAATCATAATAATGTGGAAATAATATAAAATATGAAGCGCATGCAATTCTTGGTCCATTTAGTTGCTTTTATAAAAGAGACTAGCGAAATGATTGACAAAGGTTATGAATAAAAAGTGACTGACTATTTTTCCTAGAAAATAAGTTCCATTAATCCATAATAAAAAAAAATTGAAAACCATTCTGTGTTTTAAGTTACCCCATATTATACTATACGTAACGTACAATGAAAAATTGCCATGCGTTCTGAACAAAACAGTTTGTGGAGCAAACCTAAATAGTACATTTATGCACACTATATGGCTTTTCGTGTTTTTGAGTATTCCACAGGTACTTTTTTCAACCTCTAGTTAGTTGGTACGTAATCTCAAAGTAGCAGTAACTTATTTTATTCTATTCCAAATATGGCTCAACTCTTTTGTTTCAGAAAACAGGTCTATTCAAGAAACCTCCACTCTTTAAAACTAATCTAAACTGCTTTTTGCACTCATTGTGGATAAAATCAGCAATATTAATAGTGTTATTATGCATTAACTAATTGCAAAACATAGTTCGATCCAGTAGTTTCGATGCATTGCTCAAGTTAGCAAAAAAAAGAAAGAAAAAAATCCAGGTAACTGGAAGAGTATATTCGATGCTCAATAATAATATTGTTAGTCGTAATAGTGAATGTTACATAACCGTTGTTTTCATGAAAGAATCCTGTCATACTTCGTTGTACATGAACCCGACTGTTTATGTATTTGTGACTAACTAAATCACAAACACGTTCAGTTTACTAGATAGTATTATTATCTCCCTAACATTATACAACTAGAATTATAAACTCTAGAGAAAAAGCGACTACAAAGGCTATAACATTCGACTGAATATAGCTACTGTTAATCGCGCATATGACATAGGTAGTTGACTCAATTCTAGGCAGTAAATGAACAAGCCAAAACAAAATTCTTGCATTCACAAGTCACTCATTTAACTAACTAACTAGCTATTAACTCACTAATTAGAATAGTTCAAGAATGCGAATTTTTTCCTTGCATCTGGATGGACAATTTTTAGGCCTTTTAAACTTTCGTTGCGCACAGTATCTAGTTACGTACGACTGGTTTTCTTTTGTTAAATATACATAGAAAATTAGTTTTTCTTTTACTATATAATTTCATTGCACAAGTTAGTTAGTTACTGACTATACTATAGTGAATAAAGAATCTGGCAAAAAAACACGTCACTAGATTAGATTGTAAAATGACTAAGCTGACAATAAGGATTTACACAGATCCATAACATTTCCCATGCATTCCACCACATCCAATAATGTCATTGGTATGCATAGGGCAATAGAGAAGTCTCAAGAACGAAAGAGTTGCTTTGTTTTCATAACTGGATAACTTACATACGACACTTTATGGACTCATCATCATGCATTAAGCATTTTTCTTAATCCATGACAGAGCCAGAACATAAAAAATCTCCATTGGTCACTATAGTACACTGCTACAATGTATCGTTACTACATGCTTACCTAACCAAAAAAAGTATTTTATGAACTTTAAAACCAACAAACTAACTGCTTGGCATGCATGCAGACTATCCTAGAGTTAGTTAATTAACCAAAAATATATAAACCAACTTGCATATTCGCTGTAGTTACACAACTTAACTAGTTCAGATTGTTAGGGTTAGGCTTGCAGTACGCATAACGATGATTCATGTGCTGACTATAGGATCCAGAATGCGAGAACCGCTTTCCACATTTGTTGCATTGGAAGGGTTTGGCTCCAGTGTGAAGTCGAAGATGTTCCGTTAAATGGTGCTTATGTTTGAACGCTTTTTCGCATGTACCACATTTGTAGGGCCTTTGACCTACAAAAACAAAACGAAAAATTCTTTAAAATTCACAATTAAACGCAAAATTCACGAGTAATAAATCTACACGCGATGGGACTTCACTCAAAAATTAATATATTCTTACCCGAGTGCTCATATTTATGCCGAGCTAAGGAGCTCTGCTTGTTGAAAGTCTTTTCACATTGGTCGCAAGAAAACTGTCCACTCTCATCCATGCTTGTGTTATTGTTGTCCCCATTGTTGTTATTATTTCCATTACTGCTACTACTATTATTATTATTATTGCTGCTGCTGTTCTTGTTTTTCAACTGGCCCCGTTTCCTTCTAGGAGCAGTTCCAAGCGCCAAGAATGCAGACAAAGATTCCCCATTTTCAGACGAGCTGGAGCCCGCTACCAGACTCTGAGGTGACTGACCAGAGGACACACCATTGTTCAGTTCAGACGTGGGGTGTGACGATGCCTCCAGAGGGCTTGCGCTACTGGACGGTACCGGGATCAATGAAGACAACATGGATGGTATCATAGCAAGGGAAGACACGGCGGGTGACGGTGTTCTGGCAAACACGGTTCCTCCGTTCTGAGAAATCCCTCTGTGATGATACACAGAGTTCAAGTGGGACGGTGATGCTGGCGGTTGGGACAGAATTCGCGCTAAACGGGAATTGCTCACGGAAGAGCCACAGCTACTATTGTTGCTTCCATTTGCATGAGGAGACTCCCTCTCGTAGCTATAATTTGAGCTTTCTCTTTTTGGACTGTTTATCGGCGAAGTTTTCTACACACAAAAGAAAAATTCTTTATCATTATCCATGGGATGAAAAAACGTTCGTTGTTCTACTATACTCCATAGTACTGTATAATTACTTACCAGGTTCAAAGGTCCATCCGCAGCCCCGGAACCCCCATTCATATCCTCGGAATCAGATGTAAACGTATCAGAGGGTCCAGTGGAAGGCCTAGGAGAATTCGACGGAGTCGATTTCTTTGTAGACAAATCCAAAGGTTGTTCCCCACTGGAATTCAGTTCTTCTTCCAACAGTTTACCCTCAGTTACAGCTTTAGACTCTATTTTTATACTGGAAGAGTCCTCGTCGGCAGCTAAAGGGAACGTCCATCCAGGTAATCCCATAGCAAGATTCGGCATATGCAGTCCATTGTAAAAGGCTGGAACACCGCCAGGAAAAGCGGAAGAAGGCAAATTCTTGACGCTCGAATATCCTTTAGTAGAGCTGGTATGTGGGGGTTTTCCTTCACGACGGTCCCTGGCTCGGCTATTTTGAAACCATACCTGTGCGCAGGGAAACAATTCATATGCTATATAAGTTACACATAAAGATATAAGCAGCATGAAAAGAAAATTAACAAGCAATTTTCAAAATTTCTTGCTTCATTCTTATGCATGCGAATTCTTACCTGAACAACTCTTAAGGGAAGACAAAGCTGCTGAGCAAGGGCCATAAGATGTTCCCGTCTGGGTCGAGGATCCATTCCGTAATGCTGTCTTAAAATCGCAAGTTGAGACTCTGAGAATAAGGA
>Ga0210040_10005303_pt1 | contig 16499 bp, 14 predicted proteins | sample CryGeyCG12114_NA_FD_185462 | JGI IMG/M metagenome (GOLD analysis project Ga0210040, IMG submission 185462) | Groundwater microbial communities from aquifer - Crystal Geyser CG19_WC_8/21/14_NA (SPAdes) (version 2) | ecosystem: Environmental > Aquatic > Deep subsurface > Groundwater | place: USA... | reverse complement strand
CGGCCCGCGACTCCGGCGAGGTGATCCACCGGCTCGTGCCGTCGGCCGCGGCGCTGCGGCCGTCCAGCGTGGCGGCGTACTTCCACGTGACGTGCGGCCGACCGAGCCGCTGCGCCAGCAGCCAGGACTCGTTGCCGCGCAGCGCCGCTGCCGCCTCGTCGGGGCTCGCGCGGACGACGTCGACGCCCGCGGCGGCGAGGGTCTCCGCTCCCCCGGCCGCCTGCGGGGTCGGGTCGGGCACGCCGACCACCACGCGCGCCACGCCGGCGTCCAGGAGGGCGCGCGAGCACGGCCCCGTGCGCCCGGTGTGGTCGCACGGCTCGAGCGTCACGACGGCGGTCCCGTCCCGCGCCCGCTCACCCGCCTCGCGCAGGGCTCCCACCTCGGCGTGCGGGCCGCCGGCGCGCGCGTGCCAGCCCTCGCCGACGACCGCCCCCGCCGCGTCGAGCACGACGCAGCCGACGACGGGGTTCGGGCTCGTGCCGCCGAGCCCGCGGCCCGCGAGCACCGCGGCCCGGTCCAGGGCTGCGCGCTCCCCGTCCCGCAGCGCCCCGGCCGCACCGCCGCCGAGGCCGGCGCCCGGCCCGTCGCCGGAGCTGGGGTCGTCACCGGAACCGGGGTCGTCGCCGGTGCCGGAACCAGCCGGTGAGGTCACCCCTTCAGCGCGGCGTCCACGACGCCGCGCGCCTCCTCGAGGACCTGGTCGAGGTGCTCCTCGCCGCGGAAGGACTCGGCGTAGATCTTGTAGACGTCCTCGGTGCCGGAGGGGCGCGCGGCGAACCACGCGCTCTCGGTCGTCACCTTGAGGCCACCGATGGCGGCGCCGTTGCCGGGCGCCTCCGTGAGCGTGGCCGTGATCGGCTCGCCGCCGACCTCCGAGGCGGTGACGTCCTCGGGCGCCAGCTTGCCGAGGCGTGCCTTCTCCTCGCGACCAGCGGGGGCGTCGACGCGCTTGTACGCCGACGCGCCGTAGCGCTCGACGAGCTCGGCGTGCAGCTCGCTCGGCGACCTGCCCGTGACGGCCCTGATCTCCGAGGCGAGCAGCGCCAGCAGCATCCCGTCCTTGTCGGTGGTCCAGACCGTGCCGTCCTTGCGCAGGAACGAGGCCCCGGCGCTCTCCTCGCCGCCGAAGACGACCGAGCCGTCGAGCAGCCCGTCGACGAAGAACTTGAAGCCGACGGGCACCTCGAGCAGCTTCCGACCGGCGCCGTCGACGACCCGGTCGATGAGGGAGGACGAGACGAGCGTCTTGCCCACGGCCGGCTCGCTGCCCCAGTCGCGGTGCTGCAGCAGGTAGGAGATGGCCACGGCCAGGTAGTGGTTGGGGTTCATCAGCCCGGCGTCGGGCGTGACGATCCCGTGGCGGTCGCTGTCGGCGTCGTTGCCGGTGGCGATGTCGTAGCGGTCCTTCTGCGCGATCATCGAGGCCATCGCGTTCGGCGACGAGCAGTCCATGCGGATCTTGCCGTCGCCGTCCAGCGTCATGAAGCCCCACTGCGGGTCGACGGTGTCGTCGACGACGGTGAGGTCGAGCCCGTAGGTGCTGGCGATCTCGCCCCAGTAGGCGACGGCGGCGCCGCCGAGGGGGTGCGCGCCGATGCGGACGCCGGCCTCGCGGACGGCGTCCAGGTCGAGGACCGAGGACAGGTCGTCGACGTAGTGGCGCAGGAAGTCGTACTCCCCGACCGCCGCGCGGGCCCGCTCGAACGGCACCCGCTGCACGCCGTCCAGGCCGGCCTCGAGCAGGGCGTTGGCGCGGTCGGCGATCCACCCGGTGGCGTCCGAGCCGGCCGGCCCGCCGTGCGGCGGGTTGTACTTGAAGCCGCCGTCGCGGGGCGGGTTGTGCGACGGCGTGACGACGATCCCGTCGGCGTCGCCCTCGGGGACGTCGGAGGCCGGCGCCGTGCCGCGCCCGTTGAGCCGCAGGACCGCGTGCGAGAGCGCCGGCGTCGGGGTGTAGCCGTCCCGGCTGTCGACCAGCACGTCGACGCCGTTGGCCACGAGGACCTCCAGCGCCGAGCGCCACGCGGGCAGCGACAGGGCGTGGGTGTCCCGGGCGATGAGCAGCGGCCCGGTGGTGCCCTGCTGAGCCCGGTACTCGCAGATCGCCTGCGTGATGGCCAGGATGTGCTGCTCGTTGAAGGCGCCGTCGAGCGCCGAGCCACGGTGCCCCGAGGTGCCGAAGACGACGCGCTGGGCCGGGTCGGAGGGGTCCGGCGCTCGGTCGGCGTAGGCGGACAGGAGCGCGTCGACGTCGACGAGGTCCTCGGGCTGGGCGGGCTGGCCTGCGCGCGGGTGCATGCGGGTCATGGAAGTGCATGCCCGGGGGCCTCCGCCAGCCGACGGGGCCGTCCTCACGGACGACGCGCGGACTCCGCGTGCGGACCGGGCCCCTACCCCGTGCGCCGTCCGGCTCGTCGGGGCGGGACCGCGGCGCTCGGGGGCGACGACCAGTCCCCTCGCGTGTGGGCGAGGTGGGTCACCATGCGGTCGCGGGCCTCCTCGGGCCTGCCGCTCACGACCTCCTCCAGGAGCCGGAAGTGCTCCCGGGCGGACTCCAGGAGCCGGTGGTCGTCGGCGAGGCGCTGCAGGCCGTAGAGGCGGGTCTGGTCCCTCAGGTTCTCCACGACGGCGAGCAGCCGCTTGTTGCCGTGCCAGGCGAGCAGCCCCAGGTGGAAGTCGCGGTCGGCGGTGAGGAACGCCGTGACGTCCCCGGCCTCCGCCGCCTCCTCGCAGCGGTCGGCGTGCCCGCGCACCAGCCCGAGGGGGTCGGCGGGCGGCTCTCCCGTCTCGAGCGTGCTGCGGGCCAGGCTCTCCACCGCGGGGACCTCGAGCATCAGGCGCAGCTCGTAGATCTCGTCGAGGTCCGCGTCAGACACGGGTGGGACGCGGAAGCCCCTGTTGGGCACCATCTCGAGCAGCCCCTGGTTCACCAGGGTCAGCATGGCCTCGCGCACCGGGCCGCTGGAGACTCCCAGCTGCTGCGCCAGCGCAGCAGCCGAGTGGATCTCCCCCGGCCGGATCTCGCCGGCCACCATCGCCTGGCGCAGGACGGCGAGCGCCTGGTCGCGGAGGCTGGGTCGGCTGAGCCGAGCTGTCACCTCGTCCGCTCCCCGCCTCGCCCGACCCCGCGCCACTGCAGGCGATGCTAGGGGGCGGTCGGCCCGGACGAGCGGCGCCCGCCCGCGGCGGCCGCGAACCGCGTGCGGCGAGGCAGGCCGGTCGAGGGGGCGGCCACGGGTCGCCGCGGCAGCGCGGCTCCCCGGCCCGTCGCGGGCTCCCGCCAGCAGGTCTCCTCCCGGGTCCCCGAGGGCCCCTTGACAGCGCTGAGCAGGCGCCCTCAGGCTACGACGGTTGGTAACTAGTCACCTGTCACTTGCCGGAGGTCTCGTGCCCTCGTCGTGGACCTCCGCGCCGCTCTGGGTGGACGCGCGCACCCTCGCCGCGACGATGACCGTGGGCGCGGCCGCCCAGCACCTGGGCGAGGCACTGGCCGCCGGTCTGGACCCGGAGGGGGACGGGCAGCGCACGCGGCTCGCCGCCCCCGCCGGTGAGCTGCTGCTCATGCCCTCCGCGGTCGGGGGTGCGGTCGGCGTCAAGGTCCTCACCGTCCGCTCGTCCTCGCAGGAGCACGCCCAGCCGGTGATCCAGGGCGTGTACGCGCTCTTCGACGGGGAGAGCCTGCAGCCGACGGCCCTGCTCGACGGCGCGGCCCTCACCGAGCTCCGCACCCCGGCGACGTCCGTCGTCGCGCTGCGGAGCCTGGCGCCGCCGGCGGTCAACCGGGTCGCGCTCCTCGGCACGGGCCTGCAGGCCCGTGCGCACGCCCGCGCCTGCGCAGACCTCTTCCCCGGGGCGCGCCTGGAGGTGCTCGGCCGGCGTCCCGAGCGCGTCGACGCGCTCGTCCTCGAGCTGGTCGAGAGGGGCGCGGACGCGAGGCCCGGTCAGGTGGAGGCGCTGCCGGCCGCCGACGTCGTCGTGTGCGCCACCGGGGCGGCGACCCCGCTGTTCGCCGGCCACCTCGTCGCCGACCACGCGTGCGTCGTCGCCATCGGGTCCCACCACCCCGACCGCCGTGAGGTGGACAGCGCGCTGATGGCCCGCTCGACCGTCGTCGTGGAATCGCGCACCAGCGCGCTGCGGGAGGCCGGCGACGTGGTGATCCCGGTGGACGAGGGCGTGCTGGACCCCGACGACCTCGTCCCCCTGTCCTCCCTGCTGACCGGTGGCGCGGCGCCGGACCTCGGGCGTCCGCGCCTGTTCAAGGGCACGGGCATGCCCTGGCAGGACCTCGTGGTGGCCCGGGCCGTCGTCGACGAGCTGACCGCCCGCTCCCCGGACGAGGAGGTGCCCCGGCCGCCCGTCCCGAGCCACCCCCGGGCCTGAGCGCCCCGCCCCCGGCGCGCCCCGCGGGACCCGGCGCGCAGACCGCCGGTCACCGGCGGGCGCCAGCGCACGTCCCCCCGACGCAGCCCCGTCCCCCGTCCCGCCCCCCCGCCCTGCTCGTGGTCGAGCCGGCCGCTCGACGCGCGCACGGGCCCGGGCAGCGGCCAGGTGCCGCCCGCGTCACCCACGCGCAGACCACCCGTCACCCGCCCTGGCACGACCGCACGAGCCGTACCCATCGACGAGGACTCGGAGAGAGCCATGCTCGAGAACAGCGCGTCCACCCCATCAGCGGGAGCTCCAGCACCGGTCAGCCCCCAGGCGCCTCCCCTGCAGCGCCGCGCCGTCGTCGCCGGGACGGTGGGCCACGCCCTGGAGTGGTTCGACTTCGGGGTGTACGCCTACCTCGCGGTCATCATCGCGGCGCAGTTCTTTCCCAGCGAGGACCCGACGGCCTCGCTGCTGTCCTCCCTCGCGGTCTTCGGCGTCGGCTTCGTCGCCCGCCCGCTCGGGGCCCTCTACTTCGGCCGGCTCGGTGACCGGCGCGGACGCAAGGCGGTCCTGCTCACCACGCTGATGCTCATGGCGGTGGCCACCCTCGGCATCGCCGTGACGCCGACCTACGCGACCATCGGCGCTGTCGCGCCGCTGGTCCTGGTGGTCTGCCGGCTGCTGCAGGGCTTCTCCGCCGGCGGCGAGACGACCACGGCGGTCGCCTACCTGGTGGAGTGGGCTCCGCCCCGTCGCCGCGGCTTCTTCGGCAGCTTCATGCAGATCGGCAGCGCGGTCGGCCTGCTGACGGGCAGCCTCGTCGTCGCCCTGTGCACCGCGGTGCTCGGCGAGACCAGCATGAGCGACTGGGGCTGGCGCGTGCCGTTCGTCATCGGCGGCCTGCTCGCGCCCATCGCCTACCTCATCCGCCGCTCGACGGAGGAGACCCCCCACTTCACCGCTGCCCAGGACGAGCGCGAGGCGGCGCCGGCGGCGGGCGCGGGCGCGGCCCCCGCGGCGCGGCGCGTCGCCGGACCGAGGTCGAGCAGCGTCGTGCGCGCGTTCCTGTTCTCCTCGTTCTGGTCCGTGACGTTCTACTTCTTCCTCACCTACATGCCCACCCTCCTGCAGCGCGAGTTCGACGTCAGCGGGAGCGCGGCGCTGTGGGTGAACGTGGTGTCGCTGGTCTTCTACACCTGCCTGATCCCGATCACGGGCGCCCTGTCCGACCGCCTGGGGCGCAAGCCCCTCGCCCTCGCCAGCGCCGTGGCGTTCATCGTCGTGCCCATCCCCCTGTTCCACGCCCTGACCGGCACCTCCTCGACGCTCGCGCTGTACGGGACCGTGCTCGCCGTGGGGCTGTTCCTGTCCCTGTTCACCGGACCGGCCCCGGCCACGCTCGCCGAGTTCTTCCCCACCGCGAACCGCTCCAGCGGCATGGCCATCGGCTACAGCCTGGCGGCCGTCGTCTTCGGGGGCTTCACGCCCTACGTCTGCACCTGGCTCATCGACGTCACGGGCCAGCCCCTGGCCCCGGTGTACTACGTCGCGGCGATCTCGCTGCTGGCCGTCCCGGTGCTGCTCAGCCAGCGCGAGACCGCTCGGACGGAGATGCGGTGAGCGCCCCCTCGACCACCGGGGAGCCGCCCGCCGGAGAGCACGGCGGAGGGCGCCCTCTGCTCCTCGACGCGAAGGTCATCCCCGCCTGGGACCCGTCGATCTTCCGGCGGATGCAGCGAGCCGGCCTGAGCGCGGTGGGCGTCGTCTGCTCGACGTGGGACGACCACGAGACGGCCATGCGGAACCTGCGCGGCCTGCGCCGGTTCGTCCTCGACGACAGCGACGCCCTGCTCCCGGTCGAGGGCGTCGAGGACGTCCTGCGGGCTCATCGCGAGGGCCGGGTCGGAGTCATCGCCGCCTGGCAGAACTGCACCGGCTTCGACGAGCGCCTCGACACGGTGGCGATCGCCCGGGAGGCCGGCCTCCGCGTGGCGCAGCCGACCTTCGTCGGGCGCAGCCCCGCGGGCTGCGGCAGCGACGTCGAGGAGGACACGGGCCTGACGTCCTACGGCCGCGACCTGCTGGCGACCCTGGAGGAGCAGCGGATCGCCGTCGACCTCTCGCACGTGGGCCACCGCACCACCGAGGAGGTCCTCGAGCGCGCACGGCGCCCCCCGTTCTTCTCCCAGGCGGCCCCGGCCGCGCTGAGGCCCACGCGGCGGAACAAGCCCGACGAGCTGCTGCACGGCGTCGCCGAGGCCGGTGGCGTCGTGTGCATCGCCACCCTCAAGGCGCACCTGCCCGGCACGGACCCCGGCCTCGACGCCATGGCCGACGCGGTCGAGCACGTCCTCGGCGTCGTGGGTGAGGACGCCGTCGCCATCGGCACCGACCTCATCCCCGGGCAGGGCGTCGAGTTCCTCGAGCACGTCTCCCGCGAGGGCGGGACCGGTCGCCTCCTCATGGACTACGACGTCGCGCCGAACATCCGCGGGTTCGACGACTTCCACGGGTACGCCGCTCTCAGCCAGGAGCTGGGGCGCCGCGGTCATCCCGAGCGGAACGTCGACAAGCTCATGGGACGCAACCTCCTGCGCTACTACGGGCGGGTGTGGGGGGCGCCGACCGCCCCGCACGCCCCCGCTGAGCGCTGAGAGCCGCACCGCACGACCGACACCGACCCGAGAACCGAGGAGAACCCGATGAGCATCTCACCAGCGGCGCAGGACGTCTCCGACGAGGCGAGCCAGCTGTACGCGAGCAGCGTCGTCGTCGACGGGTGCGCGCCGTCACTGCTGCAGGACACGCGGGAGTGGCGCCGCTTCGCCGACGCCGGCGTCACCGCGATCTTCGCCACGGTGACGACGGCGGACGACATGCCCGGGACGGTCGAGAGCCTGGCGTCCTTCCACCGGCTCGCCCGCACCAACGCGCCGGACCTGGTCATCGCGGAGTCGGTGGCCGACGTGGAGGCGGCCAAGCGCGACGGCCGGCTGGCGATGGTGCTGCAGTTCCAGAACGGCCGGCCCCTCGGGCGGGACCGGACCATGGTGGAGATGTACGCCCGCATGGGCGTGCGCGTGATCCAGCTGACGTACAACTACCGCAACAACATCGGTGACGGCTGCCTGGAGCCCGCCAACTCCGGCCTGTCCGCCTTCGGGCGCGACGTGGTCCGCGAGCTGAACGAGCAGCGCGTGCTGGTCGACCTCTCCCACACGGGCGAGCGCACGACCCTCGAGGCCATGGAGGTCTCCACCCGGCCCGACGTCTTCACGCACGCCAACGCCAGGGCCGTGCACGACCACCCGCGCAACCTCACCGACGAGCAGATCACCACCGCCGCCGCCAAGGGCGGGCTCGTCGGCCTGTGCGCCTTCCCCGGCTTCATCACCGACAGGACCACGACCCCCACGGTCGGCGACCTGGTCGCCCACCTGGACCACATGGTCTCGCTGGTCGGCATCGACCACGTCAGCCTGGGCAACGACTTCTACTTCGACTCCGGCTACTGGCCCAACATCGAGGCCGGCAACTGGTCGGCCGACGACTGGCCGACCCCTCCGTGGCACTACCCCCTCGACGGGGGGAACACGGTCGAGCTCGTGCACGCCCTCCTCCAGCGAGGGTTCACCTCCGACGACGTCCGCAAGCTCCTCGGCACCAACCTCCTGCGCGTGATGCGCGAGGTCTGGGGGCGGTGAGCGCCGGCTCCCCGGCCACGAGCGCACCCGTGGCGCAGCAGGTCGTGGTCATCGGTGGGGGGATCATCGGGGTGAGCGCCGCGCGGGAGCTCGTGCTGGCGGGGCACGAGGTCACGCTCGTCGACGAGGGCGTGGCCGCAGGCTCGTCGGCCGGCAACGCGGGCCTGCTCGTGCCCAGCTACGCCACGCCCATGTCCACGCCGCAGAACCTGCTCGCCGGCGTGTCGTCGTTCGGCCGGGAGGGATCACCGCTGACGCTCTCCGCCCCGGTCCGCCCCTCCACCGCCGCCTGGCTGGCCCGCTTCGCCCTGGCGTGCCGGCCGGGGCGGGTGCGGCGCGACACCGCTCGGCTGCTCGAGCTCGCCCGCTGGAGCCATGACGCCTACCACCGGCTGCAGGACGAGGGGCTCGACCTCGGGCTGCGTCGCAGCGGCTGGTTGTGGACGAGCACGGCCGCGGAGCCCGCTGCGCTGCGGCGCACGGCCTCACGCCTGCGGGCGGCCGGGGCGGTGTGCGAGGTCGTCGACGCCGAGGGCGCGCACGCCCTGGAGCCGGGCCTGGCGCAGGACGTCCGCGCAGGGATCTGGTTCCCGGAGGAGTCCGTCCTCGACCCGGCGACCGCCACCCGGGCGCTCTTCGACGACGCTCGGCGCCACGGGGTCCGCTGGGAGCCGGCGCGCGTGCTGGGGTGCCGGCGCAGCGCCGGCCGGGTGCAGGCGGTGCGCACCACCCGCGGCGACGTCGAGGCGGACCACGTCGTGATCGCCACGGGCGCCGACACCCGAGCCGTGGGCCGGCTGTTCGGCCTGCGCGTCCCGATCGAGGCCGGGTACGGCTGGAGCGTCACCCTGCGCGACGACGTCGGGGTCCTCGCGCACCCCCTCCTGGACGTCGAGCGCCACGTCGTCATCAGCCCGCTGCGCGGGCAGGTGCGCATCACCGGCGGCATGGAGCTCGGCGGACGACCCGGCAGCACCCCCCGGCCGCAGGACGTCCAGCGGCTGCAGGAGGTCGGGCGAGCCCTCGTGCCCGCGCTCGGCGGCCTCGAGCAGGTCGCCGCCTGGCGCGGCGCCAGGCCCATGACCGCCAGCGGTCTGCCGCTCGTCGAGGGCGCACGGGGCCTGGCCGGCGTCACCGTCGCCGCCGGGCACGGTCCGCTCGGGATGACGCTGGCCCCCTCGACGGCTCGGCGCGTCGTCCAGCAGGTCGCGGACGACCGCGCCCGTCGTCCTCGCTCCCCTGCTGCCGCAGACCCCCCACCACCTCGGAGGAACGACTCGTGAAGATCGACCGGATCGACGTCTACAGCTACGAGCTCCGGTACGCCCACGGCGAGTACGTGATGTCCGGGGGCAGAGCCGCGACCAGCCAGACCTCGACCGTGGTGCGACTGACCTCCGACAGCGGCCTGCAGGGCTGGGGCGAGGTCTGCCCGCTCGGCGGCTCCTACCTGCCGGCCTTCCCCGGGGGGGTCCGGGCGGCGCTGGAGGAGATCGGGCCGGCGCTCGTCGGTCTCGACGCCACGAGCCCGTCCGGTCTCCACCAGGTGATGGACGACCTCCTCCTCGACCAGCGAGCCACCAAGAGCGTTGTCGACGTGGCCGCCTGCGACCTGCTGGGGCAGATCACCCAGCAGCCCCTGTCGGTGCTGCTGGGCGGGGCCGTCAACGACAGCTTCCCCCTGTACGAGGCGGTGTCCCACGGCACCCCCGAGGCGATGGTGGCCCACGCCGGGGAGCGCCGGGCGGCGGGCATCCGCAGCTTCCAGCTCAAGGTGGGCAACGACCCGCTCGAGGACGCGGCACGGACGCGCAGCGTGGTCGAGGCCCTCGGCGGCGACGTCCGCATCATCGCCGACGCCAACGGCGGGTGGGACCTCGCGGACGCGGTGACCGCCGTCCGGGCGATGGAGGACCTCCCCGTCCACGTCGAGCAGCCCTGCCGGTCGATGGAGGACAACATCCTGGTCGGGCAGCGCACGTCGCTGCCCCTGATCCTCGACGAGTGCGTCGTCACCCTCGAGGACCTGCACCGGGCCAAGCACGAGGCCCGCGCCGTCGCCGTCAACCTCAAGCTGAGCCGCGTCGGCGGGGTCAGCAGGGTGGCCCTCCTCCGCGACGCCGCGCAGGAGCTCGGGTTGAAGGTGTGCCTGGAGGACACGTGGGGAGGTGACCTCACCTCCGCGGCCGTGAGCCACCTGGCGGCCAGCACCCGACCGGCGAGCCTGCTCACGACGTCCTTCTTCAACGACTGGAACCTCGAGCACGTCGCCGGTCACCGACCGCGCTCGGTCGCCGGTCGGGGCAGCGCCCCGACCGAGCCGGGTCTGGGCGTCGAGGTCGACGAGGACCAGCTGGAGCACGTCACCTCCTTCTCCTGACGACGGGCGCACGGGGTTCGGGAGCGCCCTGCGGGAGCGGCAGACTGGGCCCGGCGCCAGGCGGACCCGCCCGGCGCGACGAGCCGGGCCGCGCCGCGACCGGCGAGCAGTCGAGGAGGAGCTGTGCGCGCTGCGTACCTGCCGGGAGGCAGCCGGGTCGACCTGCAGGAGGTGCCCGACCCGGAGCCGGGACACGGCCAGGTGGTCGTGGCGATGCGGGCGTCGACCATCTGCGGCAGCGACCTGCGCGCCATCTACCGCGAGCACCTGGGGGAGGGCCCCGAGGCGTACCAGGGCGTCGTGGGCGGCCACGAGCCGGCCGGTCGCGTCGTCGCCGTCGGGGCCGGGGTCGAGCGCGTGGCCGTGGGCGACCGGGTCGTCGTCTACCACATCAGCGGCTGCGGCCAGTGCGAGGAGTGCCGCCGCGGCTACCAGATCAGCTGCACCTCACCGGCTCGCGCCGCCTACGGCTGGCAGCGGGACGGCGGCCACGCCGACCTCCTGCTGGCGCAGGAGCGCGACCTGCTGGCGCTGCCCGACGAGCTGTCCTTCCTCGACGGCGCCGTGGTCGCCTGCGGCTTCGGCACCGCCTACGAGGCGCTGTGCCGCACCGACGTCTCCGGCCGCGACCGCGTCCTGGTCACCGGCCTCGGCCCGGTGGGCCTGGCCGCGGGGCTGCTGGCGCGCGCGATGGGCTCCCCGCTGGTCGTCGGCACGGACCCGAGCCCGGAGCGGCGCGAGCTGGCCGTCCGGCTCGGCGCGGTGCACGAGGCCGTGGCCGGCTCCGACGACGAGCTCGACGAGCTCCTCGGGGACGGCGCGGAGGTCGCCGTCGACTGCTCCGGCAGCGGTCGGGGACAGCTCACGGCGCTGCAGCACACCCGGCGCTGGGGCCGGGCGGCCCTGGTCGGGGAGGGCGGGCACCTGTCGGTGGACGTCAGCGAGGTCCTCATCCACCGGCAGCTGGTCGTGCACGGCTCGTGGGTCACCTCGACCGTGCGCATGGCCGAGCTGCTCGAGCGCCTGGTCCGGTGGGACCTGCACCCGGAGCGGCTCGTGACGGCCACCTTCCCCCTCGAGGAGGCCGCTGAGGCCTACCGCACGGCCGACGCCGCCACCGGCGGCAAGGTCGGCGTCGTCTGGGGCGACGCAGCCGGCTGAGCCGGGGCGCCGGCGGGAGCCGGTCCGCTCAGCGGTGGACGAGCGCCAGGGTGAAGAGGGCGTCCGGGTCGTCCGGTGCGGCGTCGGGCCAGGTCATCCCGAGCCCGACGACGAGCGCGCGCTCGTGCGGCGGGCCCGCGTCCTCGCCCTCCCCGACGTCGGGGAGGCCGAGCCGACCACCGGCCGCGCAGTGCGCCTTGACGGCGCCGCCGACGACGTTGACCACCTCGGCGAGGACGTCGAGGGCGTCGGTCTCGCCCAGCGGCTCGTCCGCGTCGAGGGCCAGCATCGTCCGCGTCCAGCGCTCGGCGGCGCCGGGGGCGCAGGCGAGGACGAGGTCGCCGTCCCAGGAGCCCTCGATCGCGACGGAGCTGCGCAGGACCCGGGCGCCGCGGGAGTGCCACGCCGCGGGCACCGGGGCGTCCCCGGCGTCGGGGTCGGCGGAGACCGAGCGCCAGAGGTCGCCGACGACGCCGACGAGGTCTGCCGCGGTCACGACGGGCGCGTCGCTCACGACCACGACCCACCCCCGGCGGTGGCGGGCTGCGGGAGCAGGCCGAGCAGCTGGAGCTTGGCGAGCAGGGCGTCCGGCGAGAAGGGCTTGAAGAGGTACTCGTGCGCCCCCGCCGCGAGGGCCTTCACGACCTGGGACTGCTCGGACTCGCTCGTCACCATCATCAGGGCCATCGAGCGCAGCTCGCGGCGCCGGCGCAGCGCCGTGACGAGCTGGAGGCCGTCCATGACGGGCATGTTCCAGTCGATGCAGGCGACGTCGGGCACGGCGCCCTCGTCGGCGAGGTGCCGGTCGAGGACGTCGAGCGCCTCCTGGCCGTCCCCGGCCTCCAGCACCTCCATCCCGGCACCGCGCAGGATCCCGCGGACGATGCGTCGCATCGCCCGCGAGTCGTCCACCACGAGGGCGATCATCGGCTTCCTCCGCTGTCGGGTCGTGCGCTGTCGGGTCGTGCGCTGTCGGGTCGTGCGCTGCCGGGTCGCTGGGTCACGGGTCGTGGGCTGGCGGGTCGTCCACCGGCCCGGGGAGCGGGCTCGGCCGGCACCCGCCGGGGCGCGGGTGGCCGCGCGGGCCCCGCTCCCGGTGGGGTGGCGGCGAGCTGAGCGCCCGCGGGCGGGGCCGCGGGCGGGCGCGGCGGCCTCGCCGGTGACCAGGAGGTCACCGGCGCGACGCGGGCCGGGGTCGTGGTCGGCCGCGGCGGCACGTCCCAGCGCGTGGGGACGGCGGGCCGTGGCGGGAGCGCCGAGCGCGAGGCCGGCACCCGGGGCGCCGCCACCGGTGGCAGCGCCGCGGCCGGGCGCGCGCCGGGCCGGGAGGGAGATGCAGGGGCGGACGGCGCAGAGGTGGTCCGCCCGGCGGGAGGCGCCCCCCACGGGCGCCCCGCGGCAGCAGCGGCTGCGCCGGGGCGAGCCGGGGCGGGGGCGCCGGGCGCCGTGGCGTGCCCGGACAGCGGCCGGTACACCGCGGCGCGGCTGCCGTCGACGCGGGCCCACGCGCCGGAGACGCCCAGCGTCGTCTCCGCGGCGCCGAGCACGAGCACGCCGTCCGGGGCGAGCACCTGGTGCAGGCGCTCCAGCACCTGCCGCTTCGTCGCCGTGTCGAAGTAGATGAGCACGTTGCGGCAGAAGATGACGTCGAAGCGGCCGCGCTCGGGGAAGGGCCGGGCCAGGTTGAGCTCGGAGAAGCGGACCGCGGCGCGCAGCCCGTCGCGCACCCGCCACTGCAGGCCCGCGCGCTCCAGGTGGCGCGCCAGCATGTCGGTGGGCAGTCCGCGGCCGACCTCCATGGCCGAGTAGGTGCCGGAGCGCGCGCGCTCCAGGGCGGTGCGGTCGACGTCGGTGGCCACGACCTCGGTGCGGAAGCCGCGCAGCTGCGGCGCGTCGGCCAGGAGCATGGCGATGGTGTAGGGCTCCTGCCCCGTGGAGCACGCGGCCGACCACACGCGCAGCGACCGGGTGGCCGCTCGCGCAGCGGCCAGCCCCGGCAGCAGGGAGTCACGCAGGTGCGTGAAGGGCTCGACGTCGCGGAACCACGACGTCTCGTTCGTGGTCATGGCCTCGACGAGCTCCCACCGCTCCGCGGGGCTCGCGGTGCGCATGCGGGAGACGTACGCGGCGACGTCGCGGAAGCCGCCGCGCCGCGCCAGCGGCAGCAGGCGCGAGGCGACGAGGTACTCCTTGGAGGCGTCCAGGACGACCGCCGTCTCGGCGCGCACGAGCTCGCAGACCCAGGCGAGGTCGCCGGGCGCGAGCGCCGGCGCCGCGCTCATCGGGCGCTCCCGGCGAGCGCCCCGCGCCGGCAGGCGGCCGCGACGGCGCCCGCGACGGCGTCGAGGGGCAGGACGGCGTCCGCCAGCCCGGCTCCGGCCACGGCCCCGGGCATGCCCCAGACCACGGAGGTCTCCGCGTCCTGGACGAGCACTCCTCCGCCGGCGCGACGGACGTCGGCGCAGCCGTCGCGCCCGTCGCTGCCCATCCCGGTGAGGACGACCGCGAGGACGCCGGCGCCGTAGACGTCCACGCAGGAGCGGAGCATGACGTCCACCGCGGGACGGCAGAAGTTCACGGGCGCGCCGTGCGAGAGCTCGGCGAGCACCTCGACGCCGGATCGGCGCAGCTGCAGGTGCCGGTCGCCGGGCGCCACCAGCACCCGGCCGGGGCGGAGCTCGTCGCCGTCCTCGGCCTCGCGCACCGAGAGGGGGCCCACCCGGTCCAGGCGCACCGCCAGCTGGCGCGTGAAGACGGGAGGCATGTGCTGGGTGATGACGACCGGCACGGGCAGGTCGGCGGGCAGCCCCGCGACGACGCGCGCGAGCGCCTCGGGCCCACCGGTCGAGCTGCCCAGGGCCAGGACGGCGGGCACCGGGCCCCGCCCCCGCCCGGCTGGTGCCTGCGACGCCGGGACGCCCGGCGCCAGCGGCACGGCGGAGGCGGGCGGCACCAGCGGGCTCGTGCGCACGGCCGGGCGCGCGGCGGGCCGGGCCGGGCCGGTGCTCGTGGCGGCGGTCGCGCCGGGTGCTGCGGGACGGACCGGGCGCACCGCCGGAGCCGCTGCCGACCGCGGCGTCGGGAGCGCGCGGGAGACGGGCGTCGGCGCGAGCGGCGGCGGCGCCGCGCCGCCCCCGGCCCGTCCGTCGACGGCGCGGTGCGGGAGCGCGACGACCGGCAGGGGCGCCGGGGCCGGGACCGGCGGGGTGACCGGCGGCGTGACGTGCCACGTGACCTGCCGGGCGGGGCTGGACGGCGGCGGGGGTGCGGCGACCGCCGGGCGGCCGGCGTGCACGCTGCCGGAGGTCCCTGCGTCGCCGCCGGGCGCGCGCGGCGCGGTCCGCGGCACGAGCGCCCGCACGACCGGGACGAGGCCGTCTCGCACCCGCGCCACCGCCTCGGCGGGCGAGGAGGCCCGGGTCGGCTTCGGGAAGAAGTCGGCGGCCCCGGCGGCGAGGGCCCGCAGGGTCGCCTCGGCGCCCCCGTCGGTCGGGGTGCTCACCATGACCACGGGCGTGGCGCACCCGCGCCGCCGCAGCTCGCGCACGGCACCGACCCCGTCGAGCTCCGGCATCTCCAGGTCCATGACGACGAGGTCCGGGTCCAGCCGCTCGACCTCCTCCACGGCGTCCCAGCCGTTCACGGCGGTGCCGACGACGTCGATGCCGCCCGCGGAGGTCAGGGCCATCGCGACGAGGCGTCGGAGGACCGCGGCGTCGTCGACCACGAGGACGCGGATCGGCTGCATGGCCGTCCATCGGCGCGCCGGGTCCTCGGCCTGAGCACCCGCGGGCAGCTCCACCGCGCGCCTCACGCGCCCGGCCCCCTGCGCGCCGGTCCGCGCGGGCGGGGCACCGAGCCCGGAGCGGGGCCCGGGGTGGGAGCGGGGCCGGGGGCGGGGGCGCCGCCGAGGGCGCGCTCCCACGGCTCGAGCAGCGAGCGCGCCGACGCGCCGGCGTCCCCGCCCTCGGCGCAGAGCGCGTGGAGCGCGCCGCTGACGACCTGCCAGGCTCCGGCGGCGGCGGCCGGCGCGTCGAGGCCGGACAGTCGCGCCGCGCCGACGGCCTCGAGCTGGACGCACGCCGCGGCCTCGGTGCGACCCGAGGACTCCAGCGCGGCCGAGACCTCGTGGACGGCGCGGGCCCACGACCCCGGCACGGGTGCACCGCCGGCGGCGAGCAGCCCGTCGCGGCGCAGCCGGTCGACCTGAGCCGGGGTCGCGGACGCGAGGCGGGCGAGCGCCTCGCGCACGCGCGGCGCGGCCGCCCCCAGGGGCGCGGGGCGCGCGGGGGCCGACGCCGCGGCCGTGCGGAACGGGTCGCCACCGGCGGGCGGGGGTGCGCCCGTCCAGGCCCGCACGAGCGCGGCGGCGACGGCCTCCGCCGCGGCGTCGCGCTCGTCGTCGTCGAGGACGTCGGCGCCGTCCCCGGGCGCGTGCAGCAGCGTCGGACGCGCCCAGCACTGCGGGACGACGCGGTCGCGCACGAGGGCCAGGACGTCGGCGAGTCCGCCGACGGGGGCGGCGACGAGGAGCGAGCGGGCGGCGCCGGCGTCCCCGGCCTGCAGGGCCACCCTCGCCAGCGCAGCGGCGTCCTCCCCCGGCGTCCTCTCGGCGTGGTGGCGCGCCAGGACGGCGGCGTCCCCGGCGAGCCCACCGGAGGCGGCCCAGGCACCGGCGAGCGCGCGCACGTGCTGCGCCCCGGCCCCCACGGCGTAGCGCAGGACGAGCGCCACCCGGGGTCCGTGCGGGTGGCGCACCAGGTCGTAGCCCACGACGGGCGAGCTCACGAGGCCGTACGGCACGGGCCCTCCAGCCGGGATCGGACGGGGTGCGGGGTGACGGTGCGGGGTGCGGGGTGCGGGGTGCGGGGTGCAGG
>Ga0210040_10005302_pt1 | contig 16503 bp, 9 predicted proteins | sample CryGeyCG12114_NA_FD_185462 | JGI IMG/M metagenome (GOLD analysis project Ga0210040, IMG submission 185462) | Groundwater microbial communities from aquifer - Crystal Geyser CG19_WC_8/21/14_NA (SPAdes) (version 2) | ecosystem: Environmental > Aquatic > Deep subsurface > Groundwater | place: USA... | reverse complement strand
TAGTTTAGGCTCAGATTCGAAATTATTGTCTTGTGTTACAATTTTTTTGTATTAAGTAGACCGTACATAAGGTATAATGACTGACAGATAAGATAAAGACTGAGGCAGCATGAGTCAGCTTTAGATTTAAGTTAGTTAGTTAGTAATTCAATCTCCAGCTTAGTTAGTTAGTTCGAGTTGAAATTATTATATTGCAAATATGGCATGGATAGAAATTTCTCGTGGGAATCAAATCCATCAATTTTGTTTTCCTAGATTCATTGTATCACTATCAGTATAGTTAGTTAGTTAGTAGGCAAGTATTGGACAGTCCTAATAGATATGGAATGCTTAAAAAATGGAATTAAATCTTTTTACTTTTGTATTTAAATACAACAGACAATAATTTCTTACTCTGTTTCAATGTCATGTAAGAAACATGGATGCAGCTGAATTCGTTCAGGTTGACTTGAAAAAATTATTTCTGGATTAAATCATAAGGACGGAGATGAAATTGTATACAGGCATTTAGGGATTGAATCATCAATTACCGGCAAATCAAATGTGTTTTTACCTACGTATGAGGAAACAGGTGAACTGATTCCATTGTATGAACTGAACTAAATAATTTCATTCATGAGAAGTTTCCCTGGAGAACATTCGCATAGAACAATTCTCATGAGTGAGTCTCTTGTTCTACTGAATATATTTACACACACATATGGCACTCCCGTTGTAAACATTATATGGTGGAATAAAAAAAATGAATCTACAATTTTTTTAGCAAGCCAAGAAATTAGGATGAGTTTTAATTTCCACACTTTTTGTCATCCCCTAAACGAAACCTTTTTAAATTCCTCACGCATGGAATCACTTTAGTCACCAGTTAGTTTGTAACTAACAGGTATGTAATACACTTTTCCAGATGCCAACAATAGATAATGTCTCAACTAATCAGGATGAATTAAATGCTATTAATGGAGCATTCCTTAACTGTAGTAGACAAGTGCACTTTTTTTCTCGCTTCATTCCTCACATTAGAATACAAAAGGAAGTCTCCGATTTTTTCATCATAATTGCACCTCCTTACACATTGTACAAAATGGAGTACCGTAAACCTAGTGAGTGAGTGGTAGCTTATAATTAGCTTACTACTTATACTTACTATGCGTGCCTGTAGAGAAAAATGTGAAGCATTTAACAACACATTAGAGATTTTTTTCGCCAAATACTTTTACACAACATGTTCAGACTTTGGATTCTCATCCTAGGGTCTCATAATAATTGGTAAATAGTTTTAAAATGGAGACCAAAATGCATGGTGAGCAAATAGCTTTGCAGTTTGTTAGTTAGAAAGATTTATTTGGAAGCAGTTGTAGCTAGCTATAGTAAAGAAACCCTTTTTGTGTACAATGGTACATAGTAAGTTACATTCCTATTTGCTCTTTGCACTCACATTTTTCCATTTTCTCGTCACCTCGCTCCATTGTATACATAACACAGGCCTGTGATTATTATAACTTTGTGTGGTTTCGTTTGCATATCTTCATCCCTTGAAGATTTGTTGACTCTCTTTGGCTGTAATCCATGTTGTGTGAAATGCATACCTTGAGCTTTGAACACTATCACAGTAAAAGTATTTATATTGTCAGAGTACCAACTTACTAGCTCACTATTTGTACTGCAAACAGGATAAGGGAAGCTTATATGCCAGCTTTATAGTTAGTTGGTTAGATATAGATTTCTGTGATGTGATAACAATAGCACCACTAATATCATAATAGTTTGGTTCCCCTGCTTTGCTCCGTGCATACCGCGATAATTTTATCAACAACAGGATAATAAAATGCATGTGGGCTGTGTGAGAATGGATTCATGTTTGAAAGGATTTCAAAGGTTGGCTAGACTAGTTGCTATCTTATGAGATTGAATTGCTTTAAAATGTAGCTTAGGTCCTTATGCAAACATTTTTAAAACCTTTACGAACAAAACACACAGGTTGGGACTATTGGGAGGAAAAAAATAAAATTCTAATAAAAAACCCCTTTGATTTTGTCGATTCAAATGAGATTTTATATAGTTTGGCGATTTTTTCTAATGTATTGTCAACAAATAGGACTCTAATTTGAGATTTGTGGAGGCCACTTGTGTTTGAACCAGCCTTTTAAGATAGAATCCGTTAGGTTAGGTCGTCAAAATGCACATCTGCTGGACAATGATGTGAACCTGACCCGAAGAAAAGAATCTTGTTTTCACAAGTGGTTCATATGACCTAGTTTAACTGGAATTTTTGAACACATGACATGACATGACACACATATGTATGTACATTCAGTTGGTATTTGAGGATCACCTGCGAGACCAACAAAAATTATCATCACAAGAAATGGATAACCCATCATGTTCGTTCAAGTGACTCACTAACTCACAGTTCAAGTTTGCTACTTACAAAAGCTGCTTTCAATGCGATAGGGTTTAGTTCTAGAACCCAAAAATATCCTCAACAAAATGCATAACAAGTTGACAGCCTAAACTTAAACTGATTATTGTGGCTCTTTTGAGTGTACACAATAGTTTATGTTTATCGATTTGAATGCGCATAGTTAATAAAATGGGATGATAGACCGTAAATTATGTGAATCATGACTGTTTTCACGTCTCTTAGATTTCAAACTTTCTCTGCTTTCAAAAATTTAATGAATTAAGTGTGTAAAATTAATAAACACAGCTATTTTATACTGGCTCTAATGAGTTATTAGTAATATAGAAATTCGACCCGAAAATTAAATCGCTGCGGCTAGATTGAACCCGCGATAAAAATTTCGATGAAACCTATTTAAATTACTGCAGTAATTGACTTCCCGACTCAGATTTAAAATGCCTATTAAGGTAAATTTGTTGTGAACACAAGTAAAAGAGATTTCCCGACACGGAATCTAGGACACAACAGGTGAGACACGAAAAGCCAACAAGATTGAAAATCTGTGGAAAATACTAACTACAAAGGAACACCTGTGTGTTGCTTACCATGTTTGAAGAAAAACATGGTTAAACTCCCTTTATTATGTTGCACGCATTAAATATTCCCATCGGTAACTTGATCTCACCAGATTCAAACTGTATTCCAATTTCCCATTTACTTATCATGTTTCTCTATCATCAAAGTAATTCAATAAATTTCTAAACACATATGGAGGCACATTGTATTATAGATGGATTCAAAAGTCTCTATGCTTTACGTTAGTATACAACAGAATACAACTGTAATACATTATGTTTAAAGGAGCAGCTAAACCTGCCTGCATAGGATTCCACATGCAATGCACCGTTGAATGCACTTGGCTATGATTAAAATTGGGCATTATATTATCTCCAACAGAGAATTCATCATTTTTTTTAACCCATGTGTCGAAATCTGTAGATTGATTGACAGTAAGTAATCTCCTTTGGACCTATAAGAATAACAAAACAGAGGGTGAAGTAAAAAATCCTTTGCATGAAAGTATTTATATTGTGTAGTTAGGATTATTATTATTGTTGGCCTCATCATGGTCTATTGTCTCCCATTAGCATTTCCCAGGTGCATTATAATGCAAGATTAATACAATAACCACTCTTGTCTTATTAATGCAAACTAAAAGTCATAATAAATTACTAGCCAGTGTCCACCAAGTGCTACTGTGGTAGCTTTAAAGCTATACCAACCCATGAGATATTATAGTGAGTGCGGTTTGTTATAGCTAATTAGTTGGTAATGAGCGAGCAAAATATGCAGCTGCGGTGAAAATTATATTAGGAATTTGACATTATAGAGCGTGGGAGAAATGGAAACCGACCATTAAATAGGGATTCAAATCTGGTTAGTTAGTTAGCTAGTTAGACAGTTGGTTGTATGCAAGATTAAATGTCCGTGTGAAATAGGACAAACGCTTTGGATATTTGGTTTTATACAGCTTACAATGGGAATAGTAGATTAGCATTATCATCACCGATTTTGAGGGTTTACTCGTGCTATAGAGAAATGCTACCAATAGGGCAGAGAGCAAGCAATAAACTAATCTAATTTATGTAAATCGGCATCCAAAAAACGTTAAAAACAGTTGTTTTTTGCAGAAAAATATGAAAAGCTAACATAGTAGCCTACGTAAATATAGTGAGTGAAAAGTTTGCATTAGTTTTATGCATGCAATAACTAATAACAATGATTTCAACAAGGGCAGTTCATATGTCACTCAAAACATGCATGCATGCGTATGAATCGTTCACAACATATTGTTTTGAGCTCAATAACTTTGTACTACTTCATTTTAAGGGGTGAAGTGAATTACGAGTCATATATATTGTGCACATAATAAAACACGGGAGAGCTATACTAGAGAGCGGTTCCCAAAAAGGGTATGCCTGGAGTGTGCACAATAAAAAGGGACACACGCGGTCATTATCATCACTGAGTGTGGACCCTATGCGAATTTGGTCCGCACCATTTTCCCACGTGAATTGAGCACGGAGGCTTTGGTAGCTTATGATTTTTTCATCCAATGATAAATGACTCCATTTGTACACCCGGGTCATATTATGATTACTTTTACAATATCTTACCTTTATGCAAGGGTCGTGGGGTTATTTTTTGATGAACACAACACGTGGACATGTAATTATATGATGAAAATGACCATATGGTAGTTAGTTGGTTAGTTTCCTATGAAATTTGATCTATCGTTTTCACTTTCTCACATTTTTTGTCAAGTTAGTTGAAGGACAAAATGATTTTCAGTGGAATACAGATGAATTTCCTGTAGATTTATCCTTTTCAAGGAAGATTAAAAAACCTGTATAAGTTGTTTGTGGACCAGGTGTAATTTGTAAGAAAGGGTTTAAAAAGATATCATTTTTTGCTCATGTTTTTGGGTTAAGTTTCCACATATTTAGAGAAAAATGAGATTTGGTATCTATCCACACTTGGGTAAGCTTTACCTAGCCACATTTGGTAAACAGTGCAGGTAGGTAGGTAATGTGGTGAAAAGGTGGAAATTTTTGTGTAAAAAATGTATTTTTTTTGGTCAGCAAATAATGGAACAGACATTGGAGAAGGGAACTAACTACATAGTTAGTAGCAGGTATAAATTGTTATTGAACAACCTGTATTGTGGAACCTTTTAAATTCTTCAATAGGCTTTAGTCTTGCATAATAGATTTTTAAAGAAAAAACGTATCGAGTTTCAAATTGTGCTTATCATCGAGGATGCATGTATTTTTTGTTATTTGTAATTCGCCGTAAAAATTAGTCAGCTATGCAATAGTTAGTTAGATGCATTCTTTCTTCCTTAAATGTAGACTGTTAAAAGTTCAAATAGAGTTTTGTCCTTAAATTCATACTTTCAACTCATATTAGTTAGTTAGAAGCATTTATAAAACGTACAGTACACATTTCAGGATCCCATATTTGAACTGTGTTCAATGTGAAGCTCCCATATACGGTTTCTGTCATAGGTCACACAGGAAGAAAAATGTTATTTGATTACACATGACGACAAATCCCCTATCTCAGGTATGTAGTTAGTTAAGTTCCTTTTGTACAGTAAACACATATTTGCTACAAAGGTATTTTTTTTGGATGGTGACAAAGTAGAACCTGTGCTCAGCTGCTGTGGAGAGTATCACTCATGTTTTTTCATCATCCCTCTTCCTTGTTGCCAAAATCAATAGAAAAAGGAAGACGAAGCAGATGAACTCATAAAAGAGGTACAGAAAATCGTGGGAACCAGTGTGAACAACACATTTTTCTCAAGTACCATAGCTCTAGTTAGTTAGTTGGTAAAGTGTAATCCTCATACGGAAGGAAATTCTTTCGTTTCGGTTCCTGAACTAGTGACAAGGTGTTTTCAAACTTTGGTTGAACCAAAAGCATTTTCAAATTCTTCAGCATATTTACATTTTCTTTTGCGTTTCCGAAATATATAAATACATTGTGTCGATTTTGATTTTTTCACAACTACTATTTAGCTTAAAACCAGCATTTTTTGCAAAACCTCATCACAGTTTCCTACCTGATTCTCAAATTTACTTATATCCTCCAAAAAAATTTCTCACCGTCAATCCATTAATCAGTGTCATTAGCTCCTATAAAACGTCATCATTTGACAGCATAAAATAACACAAGCAAGCATTAATACCTTACATACAGACCACAATGGGTGAAAGGGTGACTGACTGACTGTTTGCTTTCATCATATATTTTGTATCACAAACTAACTAACTAACTAACCTTATACTACTACATGTTATGGGCCCTTCCTTTTCACCCCATCTAAATAAGGGCTTCACACTATACTAATGAAAATAACCAGTGTCATTCAATAAGTACATACATAGCTAGTCAGTTACTCACTCGCTATCACCCTATCAAACCAAGTGGTTTGGGAACATCTGCTAATTTCCCTGCCTATGAGCAAGTACATAGTGAAAATGTGAACTCTGGATTTTTGACTGTGTCGAGATTCTCGTGGGAAACCACCTGCTCTACCAAAAAGTAGATAGTATGTTACATACTACGTGCATATAAACCATAGGCTCTGGTAAAGTTAACGTAACATCCCCTATAAGAATAATTACATTACATGCATGTGTAATAATACTAATGTGTGAGAACGGATCATTGTTTACCTGAAATCAAATCTAGTGTGTTGTCTTTCTTCCTGTGGTAAATTTAGCCTGAGAAAGTTTACAAAGAGGATGTACCAAGTAATGATTTTTTATACCTAGATTCTAATCAATGCATAGTTAGTTACTTTTTGGTAACTTTGCCAATGGACATGTATGGATTTAAAGAGATGATACTGTTAGTTAGTTAGTTAGTTAGTAAATTTACCGCCCCCTGGAGCTTTTTTATATGGCTAGTCAATAACATGGTTCTCAATTGAATCCTAATTGGGTGCATGAATGTTAAGGCACGTTTGAAACGCACGATTTCTGTATCGATAGAATGTCTTATATTTTTGGATTAAATGTATACATTTGTGCCTACAGCATGATCATATCAGTATCCAGCAGGTGCAGGAATACAATAATATTCAGTACAAATGTCCTTAGTTTTATCTTGGTGGTAAAATTCAGTTTGCACTCAAAATTACGTTTGCCAACAAAATTTACTACATTTTTAGCTCAAAGCCCAACCCTGATTCCACTCTTTATGCTCGTCCTAGCATTATCAATGTATTGGCATTCTGTAAACTGACAAGTTGACTTTATTATCTGTACGTAGAACCAACAGGTGAAATTTATTTGCTGAGCACACCTGGTCAGTGCAAACGTCCTTACCACTCTTTCTATGTAATCTAATCAGCTCATTCACTTATATTTGCCCGCCTGGGCTACAGGATATCAAGTCCTGTTGTATAAGATGATCATGTGTGGAACGACCAAAAGCACGAACAAGAAGTTTATTCTTTTTTATAGTTTCTTAGTTAGTCAGTCATTCTAAATCTCAGGTGCGTCCACCAAAATGCCTTGTAATAATGGGCTTGTTGATATAATCAATGAAAAATGCTTTGAACCTAAATAGCTACGTTATCAACCGTTCAGCAGATGATTAGTTTGTAGATGAGAATAGTGTGTCCACTTGATACGATATTTTGATCCGAGTTGGCGAGAAATTTTTGCCATTTTTGTATAAAACTAAAATGAAATTTACAAATCACATAATAATAGGAGACTTGCTCACACACAGCTAATGCCTAATACTGTGCTAATCCATGGGAAGCTGCTCAAAATGTTGTGTACACAAACTAAAGTCGTCGGCATGCAATCTACCATATGTAAATATTGGGAGAGCCAAAAGGCATGTAGACCGGGATATTTCCTGGATAAAGAATGAACACTATAGAGTGCTATAGCTGTTGGACAATAAATTCATTATATGCGAGCAAAAATTAATACAAACGCAAAGTGTTATGGACTCACCTGAAGTTTAGTTTGTTAGTTAGTTTGAACAGGTGTTCATTTCCTTGCTACAATAAGTAAGTGGTGATCAGTGCATTATATTCTGTACTAAAGGATTTTATGCTCTTTACATATTTACTTTTCAAGTCTCATGCTTATATTTAGTTAGTTAGTTTTGAAGGAAATCAGAAATTGACTTGCTCCTTTAATGAGCAAAATTGTAACCTTTTTTTGAAAGAATTGAGAATTTTTGTATGGATAAATATTTTTTAGTGCGACCGTACTGAAAACTAATTCAGATAGGTTTTGTTGTTTGCTGCAGAGTCAGAGTTCTGAGAAAATTCACCAATATAGTCTCCATTGCATTAGAGTGTAAGTTAACAAATAACACCTGCATGCATTCAGTGAGTACAGATTTACGTTGTCATTTTATATTTATTACAAACGACAGTGCATATCACTTGACGCATGGAATTAACACGTTTATCAGGTGCTATACGGGAAATTCAAGCAGGTGTGTGCATTGGAGATTTTGAGTTTATGGATTCTATTGCATCATAAGTAAGAAATTCGGAACTGAATGGCTTACTTTGTTAGTTAGTCAAATTATTGCAGATTTTCTTTCTACAGGGTGGGGCATAAAAAATATCCGACTTATTAAATGCCCAGCAAGGTCTTAATTTTTCGGGGAATTTGGGTTGGCATGTCATTGCGTTGTAGTGTTTTTAATTGCGGTTAAAATAATGCATCATAAGGTTATTCAAATTTTTGAAATGGCTCCATTTCACGTTGGAAGAAAAAAAGATTTCAATCGTTAGTTAGTTAGTTAGAAATAATAGCATCCCTTGTCTCATTAAATAGTGGTTATGAAGATTCATTGATGAATTTTAATGGGAATTTTTGTATGTGCGTGTTTGTGTAATGGAATCAGCAGTGATAAAGATGAGCAAAATTAATTGCAACTGTGTATGGCGCTTGAAACCAGTAAAGTGCACCATGTTTGCGAATTATCAATACAGAGCGTAGGTTGAATACTTGGTAGCTGTTTATAAGGCAATACAAGTTTACTTGTTTTTCATAAAAGAATTTCATAAGTTATTGACTAGATTTCGCCTTTTTTCAAAAAAATGTCTTGTTAGAAACCTATTGAACCAAATTGAAGCAGTCTATCTCTTCAAACTGAGCAGTTCATTGCAGTTCAAAGTCTGTATTTTTACCATGTAACAGAATAGCTGACATATGGCTACCATTTTGTAACTAACTAATCAAGAGCGGCGAACTACTTGAATTAAAAAATGTTTACCAACACGCAAAAAATTGACAACCAGATTCACGTAGTAAATCTGCAATCCTGAATTTTATGACGCCCCAACTGCCATTTAAATACATTGAAGCTATAAAACAATCAGCAGCTAACTGATTGAACTTTAACGATGCATGCATTTTTTTGTGCCTCAAAAATGTGAATGCTGAAATCAAGACGGTAGAAAAACTTGAGAGTTAACTAACTAACAGACGGTCGTTGGAATTTTTTTAACTCATTCATATACTATGTATGGAGTCAACTATACTATGCCTGCCTGCAAAAGTTGCTTTCATTGAATGAGCTAAAAGATATCGTGGGAATCCACCTGCTGGTTTTCTCTTCTTCCTTTAATGAGAAAGCATCAGCTGGTCACCAGCCCAAAACAAGATCACATTCACAATATAAAGATGCAGGGGCCAAATGGAATCCGTCTACTGGATAGCTTAGTTGGTTTAGCCCGCAATATCAAAGTAATTAACCAGTTTTTGGTTGCAAAATTACCCATGTAATAAACAATGAATGCAATGTGGACCGTGATGTAACGCCACATTCCAATAGTTAAAGAATTATAGACTTGCATATTGATAAATGGGTGTATAAGTAACAACGCTTTAAACAAATGGTACCATGTGTGTGCACCTGAGCATTCTTCTATGCTCTAAAGCTTTTTAATCTAATGCTCCGGGCATATTGATTTAAGTGGCTATCTGTACTCAAAAATCTTGTCAATAATCAATGTTGTTACACTTTAAGACTTGGAATTTCCTACACGGTCTTTAGAACGTAAATAGTTTTTAAAGCAACCAAAATGAAAGAATGAAACATTGTGTAAATACAACTCTATGCACACAAATTTCAACGGATCTGAATTTCTATGCAGGTGGATTTTTCATTGCACTCAATATATAAATGAACCATGCACAATGATTTATACATGAGATTGAAAGCACCTGGCTTGAATCTAATCCAAGATAATCACTCATCCCAAGATTTGAGTAACTCTCACGTTTCTACTTTTAGTTATAGTTGCTCAGGTGCGACCTTGAGAATGTAAATTTCCCATTGGACACGTACGGATTCACATTGGAACGCGAAGTGCAATCAAAACTCACTAGTTATAGTTAGTTAGTTAGTTAATGATTTCCAAAGTCAAAAGTGCAGTCATTAAGCTCAGTAATGATTCCAATTAATGTCACTTTTCCCCTACTTAAAAGCGAGAGTGACGGAATAACTAACTAACCATAGGCAAAAGGAATAGTAACACTGCTCGTTGTTATTATTTTTCTGCTTATTGACACTTTATTGAAATAAGTGTCAACCTCCATAGTATACAAGCAGGTAGTTAGTTAGTTAGTTAGTGAAAGGACCTTGGCTTACGATGAGATCAATACTTATTACTGTGATTTTTTGGTCGTCCCAACTTACTTCAGGTGAGTTTAGTTAGTTAGTCAACAACGTTGACTGCACTTAAGGGAAAGGGACCGCAGTGATCATATTATGAGCATGTGTAAGAAAATAGTATTAGTGAGAAGGTGACCGCCCACGAATCAAGAGGTTTAGAGATTTTTTTCTACTTCTGAGACGGTGCACTTGTCGTCCAACCTTTCTTGAAGCACCCAGGTGGGCTGCAGACGACTTGGCGCCGGCCAAACGTAACTAGCCCAACTAGTGGAGTGAAACATTGAATGGGCCGTGTGTCCAGAATTAAAGGGTGGACAATTTGGGTATGGGTTGACTTTGTAAAAGCTTAACAAGAGGGAGGGAAGCATTCAAAATTTGATAGTTGCAATCGGAAGATTAAATGCAATTTTTATGGATTGAATGGATTGGATTTCTAATCCTACTGGTAGTTGATGCGTATTGCAGACTTAGAATATGATTATTGACTGAAATGCGGCATTTATGGATACACTGGTTTACATTGCATACCAAAACACTTGGGCAATATGTAACTAACCAGTCTTGAGTAGTTGATAATTCTTGCCTTTGTACTGGGTTCTGGAAAATCAAGTTGTTATTTAGCATATGCGTAGAAACCCGGATCTTGTTTTCTTTAAAAAACAACAAATCTGTTCTACGTCAAAAAGACTAGGGAAGATGGCGGGCCTGGGATTTACCATTTAAAGTTATCTTTATGAAAGTTTAAAGGGTTCATAGTTGGTTAAAATCGTGTAATTCAATGAATTAGGGAAATAGAGATATTTAATGAAATCCCGGGTGTCATTCATAAAGTTAAAATCCTAATTTCTTAATCAAATGAACATGTTGAAACAAGTTTACCGTACTCGTGAGAACAGTTAAACTAAATAGCCCATTATGGGCAATTACTGAAAAATGCGGCCTCCAAATACAGCCCAGTATGGGTAAACATCCTGAAAAGAAAAGCCAAACTATGGAGTAAGAAAAAGACAAATGTATGCCACACACACATGATCTGTAGTTATGTGTTTGAAAACATAAGTTTGTACAGAAAATTGATAGTTTTTCGGTTTGGGAACACATGAGCATGTTATTTCAATACACAAGTGTACACCATAAGGAGCCATAGCATAACCCATATGGTTGTCCTGCCCAATTCATCTGTGAGTGCTTATGAAGAGACAAAAGTGATGCTGACAACTCAAAATTTATGCCCACTTATAAAGGTCTTTAAGTTAGTTAGTAGCAAGTTAGTAAAAATGAATTGCCACTTGTAACGAGGCGGTCACAGAAGAAGCGCTAAAAACTTTTGTCCAGATTGGGACAAGACTGAATGTCGTCTTCATATCTCCAGTCCTGAATAACAGGTCTAATAGAGCAGTTACCTAACTGTAAAGTTTGGGACAAAAGTCGGATTTTTTTCATAAGAATTCAAAATTTTGCTCAGACCTAAATTTTGCCGATTTCAACATTTTCCTTTGTATTTAAAAATTCATATCTGAAATCTGAAAGCGATACTAAGAAAAAATCTAAAATACCATGTATCATATGTACTAAGGCAGAAAAAATGCGTTTTTTCAACTTTGGGGTTAAAAACGCTAAAATCTGATGTGTGGTACACCCCATAGATTTTTGAAAAGTGAACCCAAGTAACACGATGATTATTAGCGAGTTCAAACTACAAGTGTTGAATCTCACACATGCTCAAGACTTGTCATAATTAACATACCAAAGATTTTTGTCGCCACACATTCATTTCCATCCTCCAGATGATGATGAAAGGGAGAAATGTGCATCATTACATACGAGTCTGCTTATTGGAACGGAAGTATGGTCATTTGTCAAATACAAGAGCAATTATGAACTACTTACTAAAAGACTTTGGTTAGCTCCTAACTAGGGATGATAACCATCAAACTACCCAGACAATAAATTATTTATTGCATTCATTCAAAAATTGGGTAAGCTAACTAACTAACTAACTAACTATAGCTACCAACGAACAACAACTAAAGAGGGTCTAAAAGGGAGCTAAGAGTTTAATATTCAAATTAGGAACCATTTAAACAAGGATACTAACCAGAAAATCACACATGGTGTTTAGTTACTTACTTACGAACTAACTACAATGATTGTATTATTCCGGATAGTCAGTAAGATATAGTCAGTCAGTGAGTGCTGGCCAAAGATAATCTAATCTAATACGATTGGTAGGAGGAAGAAAAAATTCTCTTCTTTATGATAGATAGGACCATACTAACTAACTAACTATAACAGTGAATAGAAATGATGATGCACAAAAGAGCAGAGCATAGTTGCTCACTTAGTATACTATATGTACTATGTGTGTAAGAAGTTGTTATTTTTGTGAAGAGAGAGACACCTGCATCATTATGGAACTGTTGGTCATTGTGATGCAACAATGGGAATAAAAAGTTTCTTTTGAAAATCTTAGAGGAGCGACCGTAGTAAGTAAGTTACTATTATGTATGCAAAGAAAAAGTTTTTAGCCATAATAATAAATATGAAGACTCACACCACACCACACACTGGTGCTACTCGCTCACTCACTATCAATATATTTATGATTTGCTTGCTCCTTTTGACTATCTCTGTACTTAATAGGGCACACCTGCATCATCATCATCGCACACAAATAAACTATAATGTAGTTAGTTAGTTTCTCTCGGTGTGCTATGAACAAGATGAGAAAAAAGTTCAAGATGTGATGTCTATAGTTGTATCCATTATGCACGCAATCATCGGATAAGTAATCATATATAATGTTTTTTGTGGTCTGCATGAGGTTTTTTTCAATGTACAAAAAATACACACATTTTTGGATATGGAGATTGTTATGTAGATGATGCGATGGATTTGAATCACTCAATTTTCTCAGCAGGTTGTGAGGGATTCAATTTTGATGAAATTGGGATTGTCGAGCTTGAAAGTTGTAAAAATCTCATTTTTGTGGTTTTCGTAATTTTTATAAAAAAAGCAACTTTTTCAGAAGATTCCAATGCCATTCAACACATTTTTCAAGAGCTGATATGACGCGTTACTACTTTAAAGATGAAAAAACAATCACTGTATTAAAGGAGAATAGATGAAAATAGTATTAAGTTAATATAGTAACTTATAGGTATTTTGAGCCTTGAACTCAGTTTAAAAACTCAAAAAATCATTCAAAAATCTTATGAACATTAAAAATGCATCACAATATGATGCATACAAAATTCTTATCGTACAAACAAAAAAAAATCTCCGTTGCACCACCGGCTTTGCATGGCTTCAACAAACATAAGACAACAATCTGATAACAACAATGAAAGCTCCTTTGAATTTTGCAGGTGCATGCATGCATCAGAGATGGATTAAATTGACTTTGTAGCGGCATTGAATCCTTCTGTGGCTTCCATTCATCACTTTAATTAAAGAGGAAAACTATGAGTGAGAAGTGAAACTGGCTTTTCTTCAATAACAACATATACTTGAAACATTTCGCATTTTAATTTTAATAAGCCCATGCCATATGATTAACCTTAATTCATTAGTATTTCATTCCCTTGCCTTTCGCTCTAACCACAACTATTGGATTCTATCTATATATTTTGCAATGCACAACTCACACACCATATATTTCCGACACGGTTTTAAATGGACCCTAATGTAGTAAAATTATGTTGCCTCATGTCAACTATTCATTAATCATACGCAAAGGTGTTAAATGTACATGGATGGCCTGCTATGCAATTCAGAGCATTCATTTCATACATGATGGGCCAACTGACCATCTAACTAACTAACTATGTAGAACTGAAAAGAATTTCTTGAGTTCTGTGGACTTGTTTTTCGTTGAACACTTGTCTGCATGCCGCCATGTCGTCTATTGCACACCTGGATCCCCTTAGGCTTCACAACAATAATATTGTAACCGACTTGTTCGCTTTTCTAACTTGCGTACATCCTTGACTGTTTATACAGTCTCATTGTTGGTTGTAAGTTTCACTCAAGGAGTAAGTAGAAATGTATGGGATTGCAAACTGCTGGCATTTGTATGCAAATTGAAATGACCATATTGTTTGACTCTGCTCGTACTACAGGGATAACTTTCATGGCAAAAATAATTATCATTATTGTTCCGGAGACAAATGGCTTCATTGTTTCCTCTCAAGTAAGCTAATCATTTAGTTAGTTGGTTAGTTAAATGCTTGAACTCAGCATAAGGTTGTTCACCCGGAATGATTATACATGCTGAACGTTTTTAAAAGATTTTGCTTATATTTTGTAAAGTAATGATTTTTATGGTTAGCAGCTAAATGGATGGAATGGAAGGAAGTTCTTGTGGTTTGGTCGTTCAAGAAATACAATTTTGTGGTTATGTATCTCGACTCTCAATGGTTTGTTTTATAAATCGATTCAAATGAAATTGCTGCAATTTCAATATCTATAGAAGTTGGGATTTCCTGTAAAGCTCAATGCTTTTAAAATTGGAATATAACTGCATGGTATACAAAACTGAGTCCGCGATAAAATATTTTAAAACGACTTTCTTGTACAGAGCAAAGTGCAAGCTATCAAAACCGCAATGCACCTGTGCCACAACAAATATACATTGCTATGCAAAAGAAACAAAATCTTTCTTCCTGCATGTGTGTACATAATGTGCAAAATATTTGTGTGTAGTTATTCCAAACTGGTTTTGATGTCCGTAAAAAGTGCAAAAACCTACTTATAATAATGATAATAATGCACAAAAGCTAATAACTATTCAACTTGTAAAAGACTGCAGAGAAAAAATGCGAGAGTGCAATCTCTCTCAGCTGTGTGTGCAACTCCACTGATTTGCATAGATTACAGAAATATTCGCCCGTAGACATTCAAAGACATAATAATGCCTAGTAATTTCACCCATGTCCGTGTTATTAGCATTTGAGTAGTCTAACTAACTAACTAACTAACTAGTTATACTAACGTCCTTGCAAGGCGAAAAGTTGCAATAATTAATTTCATTCTTGTTTTACTGGCGCCATCTTTTTCTTCCCAAATTTCTTTCATGAACAATCCATATAATCCCAGTTTTTTCCTATTACACAGCTATAGAAATGTTATCTCCTCTCAAACTTTACATTTTATGGGGATACAATAACTATATGGTAAATTCCACGCTCTAAAAAATGCACACATGTTTAAATTGGTGAGTCCAAAAGTAGACATCACAATTGTCTATGACGAATGGATAAAACCGCAACGGGACATGAGATTGTTATGGCGTGGCCATAAAGGAAGACAAGGATAAAAAAACTCATTTTTATACACAGACAGTTGATAAATATAATAATGCTTTAGCGGATGGTCATAACGATGAAGCTCAGTCACGATCACGACTCTGGAAAAAATGACTAAAGAGGAGGAGACAAGCTAAAAAATTGTGTTTAAAAAATGTGGATTTGAAAAATGGGATGTGACTGCATTTGGGAAGACAGGGATCATCATCAGTCCCATTTTTCATGGACATTCTTTCCGTACTTGTTGTGTTGAACATTTCAAGAGGTCATTTCGTATAGGATAATATGCATTCAGATTGAAATGCTATGCACGACACGAGAAATTTTTGTCAGTCAGTCAGTGGATCATTCATGGTCATCAGTGTTGGGTTATAAGAATAGAGGCAAAAAATTGACAATGATGAAAGTTTAAAGAGGCAAAGCTGTGACGAATTTTTAAAGAATTTACTACTCTCAACACATACAAGTCTATTAATTTGTGAAGAAGAAATCATGACGTTTTAGTTTTAGGAATCAACCCTTACAGTTTTGGGGCAATATGAGAATCACAAAGTTTATTCCTGATATTGAAAT